>LDZS01002687.1_pt1 | contig 15709 bp, 19 predicted proteins | sample 615471 | NCBI WGS metagenome assembly LDZS01 (sample SAMN03408295, study PRJNA278302) | terrestrial metagenome | isolation source: oil reservoir sample K3 | place: USA: Alaska, North Slope, Kuparuk formation | collected 2013
ATGCTGCGCCGCAGGGCCTCCATAATATCCATTACCTTACCCGCCGGCGCCGCGCGAGGGGCCACCACCTCGCGGCCGGCCACCTTGGCGCCGATGATTTCTTGCAGAGCCTGCCGGCGGACGTCGGCATACTTTGCCGGTTCGAAGGGGGCAGCGAGGCTTTCAACGAGCCGCTCGGCCATGGCAACCTCGTTCTTGTCCAGGGAGACCTCATAGTTCAGTTCCGCCAAGCCTTCCTGGCTGCGGATTTCGTCAGGGTAATACAGGGTCGCCAGGACGAGGGCGCGTCCGCCTACGCGTACCGCCGCCAGGGATTCCTTGGTCCGGATGACCACTTTGCCTATGCCAACCTTCCCGGTGGTTTTCATGGCCCGGCGCAAAAGCTCATAAACCTTCGCCCCGCCCTCCGCGGGCACAAGGTAGTACGAGCGGTCGTAGAACACCGGTTCGATTTCCTGGGCCGCGATAAAGTCGAGGAGGGTTATACTCTTTTCCTCTTGCGGAGCAATGGCGGCAAGTTCTTCACCTTCCAGCGTTACGTACCGGCCCTTTTCGTACTCGTACCCGCGGACGATCTCCCCGGCATTCAGTTCGCGCTCGCAGCGGGGACAGTATCGCCGGTACTGAACAGGGGTATGGCATTCCCGGTGCAAGAGACGAAAGCGAATCTCCCTGTCCTCGGTGGCCGGGTAAATCTTGATCGGGATATAGATCAGGCCAAAGGTGAGCGCGCCCTTCCACAGCGGCCGCACGGAAGTCCCCCCTTGCCGTTATTTTGCGCTGCCCAACGTCAAACTTGCAGTCATTTACCCGGTTTATTTTAGGATGATCTTCCCGCCGAGGAGGTTGTCGTCAACCCTGTAGCAATGGCGGCTTTGGTATGTGCGGCCTGCAGGGGACAACTCGGACCGGAAAAGGGCAATACGCGGGATCCCGTTCTTGTCGAAGGAAGAAACGAGAAGATAGCATGTCTCAGGAAAGATCAACGGGATGCACCGGTATGTTACATTTTGTAAATGGAAAAATGCAGGCTACAGGGTGCGCCGGAGGACCCTCTCTCCGTCGTACGAAAAGATAAGCGTTCTTCCCTCCAGCACCGTTTCCAGGTGAACGGGCCGCCCCCAGAGGCGGAAAACATAGGGCAGGGTGCGTTCCAGGTGGTAAACGTCGAGTTCTACCCCCTCGTAGCGGTGCCTGAGGTAGAGTTCGCCTCGGTGGCCGTAATCCCCGTCTTCGACCACGATGTACGGGAAGCCGCAATTCACCAGGTTGCCCACCAGAACGTCGCGGACCGTGGTCCACGTCTTGTCTACGATCCGCCAGTCCTGACCGGTCCGCCGGTAGACGTAAAGGTCAAGCTCTTCCACAACGTCCTCCGTCAGGTAGTTGCGGAGGAACGAGATGTCGTCGCAGGTGGAACGCACCTCGAAAATCGCTTCCCGCCCCCACCTCACCTCTATATTTTCAAAAACCTTCAGGCCGAGCAGGTAAGGGTTCACGCGCAGCGGGTACGGTTGCACAATGCCCGCGTGGGTCCTGGCGTACTCAACGGCCTCATCTTCGGCCAGGTCCACGGCCCGCATTATGCGCGTATGCCAGTAGGTAGCCCACCCTTCGTTTATGATCTTGGTCTGCATTTGCGGCCAAAAGTAAAGCGTCTCCCCGCGGATTATCCCCAGAATGTCGCGCTGCCAATCTTCAAGATCGCCGGCATGCTGGAGGATAAACAACAAGAGATCCTTTTCTGCGTCCGGCCGGCCTGCCTTGCGATTGTTCTGGCTACAGGCCTCACATTCGCCATATTCCCCCCAGAGATCGCAGTAAGGGTTCTCCCGGCAACCGGCGCACGTACCGCCATCCACCTGCGGCCTTTCTTTAATGAACCGGTAAGGATTAACGTGTTCTTGCAAGGCCAGCACCGCATCCAAAAACGCCTCCACCACGTCCCGGCCGTACGCCAGTTCGTACCCCCTGATCCGTTCCGCCGAAGCGGCCATCGTTTCCAGCATGTTACGGGGGGTGTGCTGAAAATAGGCATTGTGCTTGAAGAAATCACTGTGCCCCAATACGTGGGCAACAACCAGCTTGTTTTGCAGTAAGGAATTGCCCTCCAGCAAGAAGGCGTAGCACGGATCGGTATTGATCACCATCTCGTAAATGCGGCTGAGGTTGTAATCGTGCTCGGTCTTGATCTTGAAGTAGGCCTTGCCGAAAGACCAGTGGGAAAACCTGGTGGGCATGCCGTAGGCACCGAAGGCATACATAACCTCTGCGGGGACTAGTTCAAAGCGCATCTCAAAAGGGTCCAACCCGCAACGGCGGGCGACCGCCATTATCTCTTCTATGGCCCGCTCTAAAAGAGCCATTTCTTCCATACCTTATCCCCCCATGGCGTTTCCCCTTATTTACCTTATGCTGCGCAGCGCCCGGGCCATTACGCGCGATGGGAGGAACAGGTGCAACTCCCCGGCCTACAGGCGGCCCTCGAAGATCTCCCGCTTAACCAGTTCGGCAATTTCCGCGCACTTCGTGCACTTTCCGTGTTGCCAGTTACCGATGAACGGGCAGTGCAGGGGGCAGTCTGTGACCGCTTTCACCGGCCGGGCAAGGCGGTAGTAAACCACGCGCCAGAATTCTTCGGGGAACTTCTTGATGCTGCTGACTTTCACGGACATCAACCCCTTCCCGCGCTTATTTTAGCATAGGCGGGGAGGATTGTCCGCAACTCTTAAGGAGAATTATGCCTCGCGCGTGAAAAAGGTCTTCAGCGCCCGGTACACATCGCTCTTATCCCTTATTACCACGCTCAAGAAGCGGGGGTGATCGATGCGCTTCAAGGCGTTGCGCAAGGTGCTCGTGTAGTAGTAAGGCCCCTCGATTTCCCCGTAGCCCACCAGGTTGGCTACTTGCAGCAAACGTTGTACGTACAGCACGCAAAGGTCGTTGTCCGAGACGAGATTGTCACCGTCGGAAAAGTGGAAGGCGTAGACATTGTAGAGACGAGGGGGATAACGTTCGGCGATGATATCGAGCGCAAGGCGGTAAACGGAGGAGCAGCGCGTGCCGCCGCTCTCTCCCCTGGTGAAAAACTCTTCCTCCGTGGTCTCCCTGGCCTCGGTATGGTGGGCCAGAAAGACCATTTCCACCCCCTCATACCTCAGGCGAAGAAGGCGCGCCATCCAGAAGAAGAAGGTACGGGCGATGTATTTCTCGAAAGGCCCCATCGAGCCGGAGGTATCCATCATCGCCAGTACGACGGCGCTGGCGTGGGGCATCTTACTCTCTTCCCACGTCTTGAAACGCAAGTCTTCCGGCGTAATATTGCTGAAACCGGGCTTCCCGCGCACCGCGTTCTTCTTGATTACCTCTTTGATCGTGCGGCGCCGGTCCAGGTTGGCCATAATCCCTTTTTTGCGGATGTCGTTAAACCTGACTCCCCCTGATACCGCACTAGTCTTGGGTGTCCGGCGCAAGTGCGGCAAACCGAATTCTTCCAGCATTACTTCCGCAAGCTCCTCAACGGTGACCTCGGTCTCGTAGTAATCGGCCCCCGGTTCGTTTCCGGCCCCCCGGCCCCCGCCGCCATATGCGCCCGCACCTCCCACCAGGTCGCCCACCCTGCTCCTACCCGTGCCCTGGCCGACGTGCTGCCGCTTGCGTTCATCGAACCGGAAGCGGTACTCCTGCAGGGAACGAACGGGCACCCTGACGACCTTCCGTCCATCCGAGAGAATAATGCTTTCTTCACTGATGATGTCGGGCAGGTTTTTTCTGATGGCCTCGCGCATCTTTTCGCCGTGGCGCTGCCGGTCGATTTCCCCCTTCCGGTCCAGGGACCAGTCGTCCCGGTTGACAGTGAAACCCGGCACTGCTCACCCCTCCTCACACCCGGCCCGGGACCGTCTCTTTCCGAATAAGAAGCTCTTCAGAGCGTACTTACCTGTTTAACAGACTACCCACGTACTTCAAGAGTTCGTTGGCACAGATGGCGCAATAACCGTGCTCGGAAATCAACCTGGCGATCACCTCATTGATGCGCTTCAGTTGCTCGGCGTCGGGGGTTTTGCTGGAGGTAGTAATCTTAACCACATCCTTGAGGTCGGCGAAAAGCTTCTTTTCTATGGCCTGCCGCAGCCGCTCGTGGCAGGTATAGTCGAAGGGTTTGTTCTTGCGCGCGTAGCTGGAGATCCGGATGAGAATCTCCTCCCGGAAGCTGCGCTTTGCATTCTCCGTGATCCCGATCTGCTCTTCAATGGAGCGCATGAGCCTTTCGTCCGGGTCCAGTTCCTCGTCGGTGATGGGATCGCGCACCTTAAACCCGTTGCAGTAGGCCTCCACGTTGTCCAGGTAGTTGTTGAAAAGGACGCGCGCGGATTCTTCGTAGGAATAGACAAACGCCTTCTGCACCTCTTTCTTGGCGATTTCGTCGTATTCGCGGCGGGCGATAGAGATGAAGTTCAACAGACGGTCCCGCTCCTCCCTGGTTATCGACGGGTGCTGGTCGAGTCCGTCTTTCAAAGCGCGCAGGACGTCGAGGGCGTTAATGCACGTGGTGTCGGTGCGGATAAGGGCCGAGGAAAGCCGGTTGATCACGTAGCGCGGGTCCACCCCTGACATCCCTTCATCCGGGTGCTCGTTCATAAACTCGGCCACATCCTTTTCCTTGAATCCCTCCACGTCCTCGCCGTTGTACAGTTTCATCTTTTTAACGATGTCCATTCCCTGTTTTTTCGACTCCTTGAGGCGGGAAAGTACGGAGAAGGTAGCCGCCACCCGCAAGGCGTGGGGGGCAATGTGAATGTTCTTAAGGTCGGACTGCCGGATCAGCTTTTCATAAATCTTTATCTCCTCGCTCACCTTGAGGGTGTACGGCACTTTGATAACGATCATCCGGGAAACCAGCGCCTCGTTCCTCTTGTTACTGATAAATGCACGGTATTCGGCCTCATTGGTATGCGCCACGATCAATTCGTCGGCGTAAATAAGGGCGAAGCGTCCCGCCTTGAAGTTCCCCTCCTGGGAAAGGCTCAAAAGGTTCCAGAGAAACTTCTCGTCGCACTTCAGCATCTCCTGGAACTCCATTATGCCGCGGTTGGCGATGTTTAGCTCCCCGTCGAAGCGGTAAGCCCGTGGATCCGACTCGGAACCGTACTCGGCAATGGTGGAAAAATCCACGCTCCCGGTCAGCTCCGCAATGTCCTGCGACTTGGGATCGGACGGCGAAAAGGTGCCGATCCCCACCCGCTTTTCCTCGGAAAGAACAACCCGCTCCACCAGCACGTTCTCGATGTCGCCGCCGTACTCCGTCTCCAGGCGCACCCGGCATACGGGGCAGAGTTCTCCCTCCACGTAAACCCCGTACTCGTTCTGAAACGCGGGCCGCAACTCGCGCGGGATCAGGTGCAGGGGCTCCTCGTGCATCGGGCAGCCCTTAATGCCGTAGAGGGCACCTTCCTCGGTGCGGCTGTACTTTTCCAAACCCCTCTTAAGCAGGTTCACCAGGGTGGACTTGCCCCCGCTTACCGGCCCCATCAGCAGCAGGATACGCTTGCGTACGTCCAGGCGCCGCGCCGCGGGGTGCAGGTATTCTTCAACCAGCTTCTGCAGGGTCCGGTCAAGTCCGAAAAGCTCTCCCGTAAAAAAAAGGTACTTCTTAACACCGTTGACCTGTTCAATGCCGGCCGCCTTGATCATGTTGTAAATCCGGCCGTGCGCCAGTTGACAGACGTGGGGGTTTTTGCGGACTATTTCCAGGTACTCCCGGAAGGTACCCTCCCACGCCAGCTTACGTTCTTCCCGGCGGTATTCTTCCAGGCACTTAAGAAAACCCACTCCTTTCCCCCCTTAATCCCTTAACCCTGGCTTGTTTAGACTGGCTTGTTTAGAATATATGCGCCGCCGCAGTCAAAAAGAAAACAAAAAAACCGCCTTCCGGCGGCATTCTCCGCCCCGGACAGGCGGTACCTTGCGTTCTTTTTTCGGCACCTTCTAAGCTACCAGCGGCACCACAATGTAATTCTTGTCTTCCTCTATAACTTCGGGCAGGTCGTCAGCCGGCACGATCACGTAATTAATATCGTCGCCCTCGTACCAGGTAACCAGGTACTGCATGCCGATCCCCTCCCGTGGTTTACTGTATTACGGTATACAATATGCTTATGCTGAGTTTAGCAGAACTCGCCGATCTTGACAAGAGGTTTTGGCATAAATCCGGGTAAAGTTACGGTCGGGTAGCCGGCGCGCAGGGCCCTATTATCACGAGACCCAAAAGCACAACAGCCCGAGAAGCGAAAGGGTTATAGCTCAAGTGGCTGTTTTGTAAATAGCCTCAATATAAGGTTTATCACGGTGATGATGGCTGCCGTCTCCTCTGGCTCCAGATCGACGCCCGCCTCGGATGCCAGAATCGCACCAATAAGCATTACAAGGTTGGTCCAGACGGTCCTACTCCGGTACCACTTCTTGCTCCTCGTTGCCACCTTCCTGCCCTCCTTCCCGATATAGCCGGTTTGCGGTCTTTTGTTGCTTCTGAAGAAGGAAGGCCGGCGCTCACTGCCGGCCTTCTCTTAGGTGGCTTACTCGTTCTGCATCCACGGCGGGTCGGGGCGCAGGAGAGCTTCCAGAAGGGTGGCGTGCAGAATCTCGTCTTCTCTGATGCGCAGGAAGGTCCGGCGCATGGCAGGGGTGATGGCCATCTTCGCCAGCCGTTCGTAAAACGCGATTGCCTCCTTTTCGTCCGCCAGGGCAACCCGCAGTGCCTCTTCTACCGTTCCGTACACCGGTGGACGCACCTCGCCCGCCGGCGGTGGTTCCATCCCGGTTAGTTCGCGCAGGATGTCCTCCAGTAGCATAACGTGAATACGCTCGTCGTGCCTGGCCTGCGCCAGAGCCTGCACCGTGTCGTACCGGTAGACCTGCCGCAGAAGCTGGTCGTAGAACGCGGCGGCCTCCCGTTCATCTTGCAGAGCCTGGCGGGTGAGACGCACCAGTTCATCGTATTCCCAAGGCACTTCTATCCCCCCTACCGCCATTATATGCCGGCGTGGGGGTCCGGGTTACACGGCCGGGACTGCACACCTGCTAAGCATGGCGCAGGAGGGCCGCAATGCCGCCCGCCTTCTGCAGCAGCGGATGGGAGTGGCGCACCACTTCCACCAGGGCCCCTTGCCGCACCGCTTCCTGAACAACGAGATCGCCCAGATAAGGTTCTTCTTCCAGGAGTTGCCCGCAGTAGGGGCAGCCGTTGAAAGCGTACGTCAGCACCGCGCCGCAGGCGGAGCAACGAAAACCGGTTTGACGGAAATCGGCGGCGATCGCCAGCTTGACGACGCTGCCCTTAACCAGGTTGGTCACCACGTCATCTATTCCCAGGACCGCCCTGCCGCCCGCGTACGCCCGCTCGACGAGTTCCCGCACCAGGGCATCCTCCCGCTCCTTTTCCACGTTTCCCATGAGTTCCCGCACGCCTTCAAGAATCTCACCCCAATCGGCAAACATTTCTTCCCTGAAAAAGACGGCAATTCTGTTTCGCACAACCGGGGCGAGGCATTCTTTAAACGTACTGACGGCTTCCGGCGGGCCTGCCACGGCAACCCGCCCTATGTAACCGCCCTTAAACAATTCGTCAAGGATCTCGGCCACGTGCTCCAGGTGCAGGCGGACCTGCTTCTCAATATTCCGGGCATACCGGCTCTGGCTTAAAGCAAACCAACCGCCTTTCTTGTGTTTTCCCGGCATGTCGGGGTGCTCGTGTTCCACGTAGACGTCGATTTCGCCCAGCCGCACGAGGAAGAGGCGTGCCGACCGCCTGTCCACCAGCGCAACAACAAAAGGCTGGTAATCGTCAACAAGGTGCGCGAGCGGCCTTATCCAGGGACGGCGGTTGATAATAACCGCGTTCGGCACCGGCACCGCCAGGTGGTATTCACGCCAGAGATCAGACGTCGGGCAGGTAAAGAGAACCAGGGCGCGCCTGAAGCGGTTCCGGCTGAAAGTGATGTACTCGGCAAGCCGTTCGAGATGGGGCTCAAGCAGCCGCCGGTCTTTTGTGTCGAACTTCGCCAATTCCTCGCGGACCAGTCGTTTAAAGACCGCCGCCGGCACCGGGCGCCGTCTTGTCCCGGGATCGATATTCAGGTACACGCTGACATACGCCGCCTGCTCGGGTAACGCGGCCAAGGTTTGTAGGTCTTGTCTGTCAACCACCGTATCGCCTCCCCTTCCCAAGTATAAAAGAGGGGTGCATGCACATCCGCCGCCCGGAGGCGGCGCCCCGTTCGCCCTGCACGATTTCCGTGGCTTTCTTTTCTCGTCCCGGTAAAGTTATGCTAGAAAAACGCGGGGATGAAATCAAGGGGCATTGTGCCAGGATTCGGCTCGGCGGCGGCACCCAGTTCGACCCCGACCTGGTGGAGGTATTCCTGAACGTTGACCCGGAAGCCTGGGCCTTTCTCCGCCGCCAGGCATCCTCCACCAGGTTCTTCACAGCGATCATTCGCCTTGCCAAGATCCACTTCGAAGAGCCGTCCTCGGGGAATGCCGGGCCGAATTTATTTTACCGTCCTGCAAAAAAGAGGTTAAAAGGTATTGACATAATCATCCTTTTCGAGCAAGCTCGAGGTGGAAGGCCTGGTTGTACTGGGTTGAGCTGCGACCCGCCGGGTACGCCGCAAGGTGTACCTGGGGGCACAGGAAGGCCCGGGAACACCGGGCCTTCAGATTTCAAAGTCCCTCATCAAGCAGCTTGACCGTTACCCGGGTGGCAGCCGGGCTGAGGATTACACCCCGCGGACCCGCGGCGATAACCGCTTCCCCACCTTCCAAAGCGGCAACGGGACAAGGCAGGCGCCACTCGATGTGCGTCGGGGCTTCCCGCCAGGCAGCCTTCAGGTTGAGCCGCAAAAGTGCCCCCCGGCTTTCCACCGCGAAGTCCAGCGGCCCGAAGTGCGTCGGCGCCCCGCGCACCTCCAGTCCGTTCCCACCGGTGTACCAGATAGACGGTACGCCCGCACCGAGCACGAGGCTGCCGCCGGTTTCATGCAACAGGCAGTTTCGCAACAACAGCAGCCAGTCCGCCGCCGCCCACCCGTGGTGACCGTCACCCATGCAACCCCCGCCGGTGCGGATGTTCACCGCTTCGGGCCAGGTGAAGGTGGGCGAAGCCAGTTCCAGCAGGGCGCACAGAAACGCCCAGGCCCTGGTTCCTTCGCCATCCAGCAGCAGGCACTGTGCCAGGTGACACGACAGGTAAACGTTTATGCCGCTGTGAATGATGTTATGCAGGTAGGCGCCGGCCCGGCCCCAGCGGGTGAGTAACTCCGCCACCGTACCTCGCACCAGTGGATCGCGGGGGTCTAAAAGGCGCAAGGGGTATACGCAGCATAGCGAGCCAATCGCCCCGGGATTGAAGGGCTGGCCGGGTCCTGCGGGCATCACCGGGCGGCCCAGGCGCGCGGCATCGGCCTCCAGACTACGCCGGATGGCGGCGCCCAGAGTCTCGTAGAGACCGGCAAACCGCCTGGCGTCCGTCTCACGCCCGAGAACGCGCGCGGCTTGAACAGCTTCGGCAATGCCGCCTAAAGCCCAGAAGTTATCCCAGTAGTATCTGGCGGGCGGGCCCAGATGTTCGGCGGAAATGCCCGGCGGCAGCAGGCCGTCGGCTCCCAAAGCGCGCGCAATCCAGCTTACGCCGCGGACAATGGACGGGTAAAGCGCGGCAAGCCGCTCCCGCTCACCGGTTAAGCGGAAGTGCTCCAGCATCGGCCGGATCGCCTGCCCGTTGGCGTCCCATTCCCAATCGCGCCCCAGGAAGTAACCGTCCCGCCTCTGGCGCCGGGGATAGGCGGCGATGATGCGGGCGGCCTCGGCAAGGTGGCCGACCCTCATAAGCGCCTCGACCATATAGGCCGTGTCCCGGAACCAAAAGCGGTGGTAGGTTAAGGGACCCGGCGTGACCGATTCCCCGTCCGTGAGGACCAGCAGGTAGTTCTTGTTGGCTTCGAAGCAGTTCTGCATGCGCCGGTCCGGGAGGACCAACCGCAGTCCCTCTTCTTTACGCGCGGCCCAGTAGGCACGGACCCGCTCCAGCAACCCGGCGCTTGAGGGGACCGCCGCGGCAAACGTCCGGGTCGCCGGGATAGGAACCAGGGGAACCGTGAATGTGAAGGTGGCCGCCCCGTTTGCGGGAAGCGACAGGCGGTAAACCGCCAGGCCGGTGGCCAGGCCGATCCGGCTGGTAGCGCGTTGCCTGCCCGCGTGTGGCGAGAGGTCAAGGACCGGGTCTTCCGCGTTCTCGTCCGCCGCAATGAACAGATCCGGGGCGGTGTCCAGCATGACACCCGTGCGCCCGTTAACAAGGACGCGGCGGCCGTTGTAACCGATCTCCCAGACCGGGCTGAACCCCTCCGGATTGTATGGCCGGACGGCATAGCAGAGGCGGCACGCCCTCGCGGCCGGCCCGTTGCGTACAACTACGCGCTCCACCGCCGCCGGATACCCGTCGAGGCGGGTCACAAAGGCCGACCGTTCCAGGGTCAGGCCCGACCACCGGTAACGGGTGACGATTATCGGCGCGTTATCCTCGGCTTCCTGGGAGACGGCGTCCGCCGGCAGGCGGGAGGGGACGAGCGCCCCGTTTTCATCGTCGATGAAGGTATCAACGGACCAACCGGCCGGCACCGGGGTCAGGAGTCCCCGGGGGTCGACTACGGCCTCATGCTCAAAGTCCGGCACGCCGATGGCCGTCCAGTTGACCCCGGTCAGATTGACGGCCAGCGCCGGCAGGCCTCGCGGCATATAGGATGGGGACGCGGGGTCGAGTTGCCGCTCCAGCCACCAGGGCCAAACACGGTCAGGCTTTGTTTCGGCCAGGACCGCGTTCACGTAGCCCCGCAGGTAAACCCTGGTTATAAAGGAAAAGACCTCGCGGGGCAGGGACGTCTCGTCCTGGCCCAGTTGTTCCAGTACACGCAGGTAAATGACAAGGTCGCGATCCCGACCGTACCGGGGTGAGAAAAGCCGGCTTAACCTGACGCGGAGGCACACGTTGAGTTCTCCTTCAACAACGGGTACTTCAATATATGACAGGTTTCGCCTCGCGTGCTATTCTTTTTCGCGGCCGGCTTCACCGGGTTTAAGACCGCACTCGCAGCGCTCCGCAGGTACCTATCAAGGATCCATAGTAACGTCAGGCCCCAGGTTTTCAATCCCTGGGGCCTTGGCTTATCTGAATTCCTGGTGCCGGAGGCGGGAGTCGAACCCGCACGGGAGCAAGCTCCCCCGGGATTTTAAGTCCCTTTTACCCCGTCCATAGTTGTCTGAGGTAGTCCTAGAAGTCAGTAATGACGTGGGTTTCCGGCCTGGGAATGTCCACCATTTCCATTGTTATCTGCGCCCGTTCCTGGAACGTTCCTGGAATCTTTGAACCTCGAAACCACCAGGGACCGCTCCACGGTGGCGGCCCCTGTCAGCGGCCGTCCTTCCGCCTGGTTATGCACCCTTCGTTATTGCCCCGCTTCTTCGCCATCCCCTCCCCCTCCTTAGAACACCTTGACCACCAGGACCACCACCAGGCATACCGCCGCCAGGACCGGCGGCACAAGCCGGCCGTAGCACTTAAGGAACCGAATCACGGGTCTTTGGCTCCTTTGCTTAACGGAGCAGTTTTTCAAACTCCTCCACGGTCAGCCCGGCCTTGCGGATCAGCGCCCGCAACAATCCCCGGTCAAGCTCCCTGTGCAGCGGCACGGTGAGCACGTTTGGGTTGCCCGGCTTCGTCAGGCTGAGGTGGCTACCCTTCTGTCTTGCCAGCTGCCAGCCCGCCCTGACGAAAGCCCTTACCGCTTCCTCCCCGGAGCAAACGGGCAGCCGGGCCACTTAAACGGCCACCTCCACCTCGGCCACCTCGCAGGCAAGAGGCAGGCCCAGTTCCTTCCGCGTTTCCAGGCTCAGGGCGATGGCCTCCCTTATGTTGGCCAGCGCCTCCTCCTTGGTCCGCCCCTGGCTCAGGCACCCCGGCAGCGCCGGGCACTCGGCCACAATGTACCCGTCCTCACCCTCGGTAAGCGTCACGAGAAACTTCACTCGCGTTCCCTCCCTTCCTCGTCGGGCACATACACCAGCAGGTCTCCCGGTTGGCAGTTGAGGGCCTTGCAAAGAGCTTCCAGGGTATCGGTATCTATCCGCTTAACCCTTCCATACCACAAAGGCGTGAGGGTCGAGCGTGCCAGCCCCGACCGCCTGGCCAATTCTGCGATGGTGCGAACTCGCCGGTCGGCCATTACAGTCGCAAGCCGCCAATGAATGGGCATACTGCACCCCTCCTCAGATGAGAGTATACCATAATCACCTCATTATGGCAACCTACCGATTCAAAACGGACAACAAATTTTTCACTTTCCTATTGACGGGCTAGCTGACTGATGCTACATTATAAACAAGAAGACGGTCAACAGGAGGGCGATACCGGTGGCGGAAATCACGGCGCTGGTGCAGGAGCTGGAGGCGGTGAAGGCGAAGGTCGCCGAGCTTGAGGCGGCGCTGGCGAAGGTGCAGGACACCAGGACCGAGGCCCGCCGGAACTTCGCCCGGCTGGTGAAGGGGGGGCTGGACGAGCGGCAGGAGAAGCAGCAGGAGCAGGAGACGCCGCCGTGTTGCCTGGAAACCACGGTCGCGGTCCTGGAGGTCAGGCCCACGAAGAAGGGCGGCATCCGTGCCTGGTGCCAGGACACCGAGACTGGGGAGAAGGTGGCCGTCTACGCGAAGGACGCGGCCGGGAAGAAGCTGGCCGAGTCGGTCAGAAAGAAGGTGAGAATCCACTACCGGGCTTTGGACGCCGGCTGGTACACGGTGAAGGTGAGCTAGGCCGGGCGCAAGCCCGGCCCCTCCCGGGGGCCGTTGCGGATGGTGCGGATGGTCCCACGGCCCCCGGAGCAGGGTTCGGCAGGAGCAAAGCAAAATCCTTCAGGAGGTAAGGCCATACGCTTACCCCCTTCATTGATCCATCTCGGCGAGATGTCTGCTTATTATCGCGGCATCATTGGCAGAGATTTCTTCCCAGCCGGGCCCCGCGCGGCCACGCGCGCCGCCCCTCCGTCACCCGTGGCTTCTCCTTTTAGGATTTCGAGGATCTTGGCCCGGGAGAATCGCCACTGCCGCCCGATCTTGGTGGCAGGCAGCCGGCCGCTCTTGACCAGGTTATACACCGTCTGGTTGCTCACCCGGAAAGGTCGGCCACTTCCTCGACGATATGTGACCATGTACTGGAAGGGCATTGCATGCCGCTCATCACACTATACGGTGTAAGGTGAAGTACACCGTTTCGCCCCGGGGAAGGTGTCGGGGGCTGTCTGTGCGAAGGACGGGCACTCTGAAGCCGAGGGGGGATACAGATGGTCGGGCAGCGGTTCGCATATCGCACAAGAGCAAGGGTGATCGGGGATCCGGTGCAGCCCGTTGAAGTAGTTAAGGAGGGCCCTCCACGTTCACAGAAGGTTAAGATTCGCTACCTTGAAGGTGAATATGAGGGACTCGAAGAGTGGGTACCGAAGACAAGGCTGCTCGTACCGTGGGAAGAGGCACAGGCGTTCTGTGAGGACGAGAGGCGTTTGCTGGCGGTGGTTGAGGCCACTGAGCAAGTCGAAGGAACAGTCACATATGGAGCCGTGGGTTGGGTATTCGGCGCCGTCGCCGAGCTGTTTGGTGAGGAACTGGTTCTAACGGGGTGGAAGGTAATTGAACGGGATCTTCTAATTATTGAGGACTTTTTCAAGACCGTCCGGAAACTGGACCTCGATGGACATAGCCTCCTGTCGGTGCCCTGTACCTTTGTCGACAGGAACGGAAACTACAGGGCGCCGTTTTCGGCGGCTGAGGACCTGGCCCGGCTCTTTTGCCGGCGATATCCGAAGCAGATCCTGCACTACATCAATCACAAGGACGCCGAGTACCGGAGGGAGGTTACGGCCGAAGCAGATCCCTTCCGGGCGCGCGTGGAGGATACGTGGCTCGACAAATGTGAAATGGAGTTTTCCCTGGTGAGGGAATGGTGCGGCGAAGAGAAGGTCGAGGAAGTGAACCAGGTCGACGCCCTGCGGGAGGAAGTACGCCGGTTGAGAGACTTAGTTCGATCCACGGCGGCATGGTTGAAGGCACAGGGTCACCACGTTAAGGCCGCTTGGGTGTTGAAGCAGCTGGACGCTATAGCAAAAAACCACAAGCCACCTGAAGGGCAAACATAGGGAGCCCCAGACGATCAGGGCTCCCCTTGAGGTGCCCTCCGTCCTACCCTGCCTCTGCACCAAGACCCAAACATACACTCCACCACCATCTCGCCGCCGGGGAGCTCGCCCACGAGGTCTTCGTCCTCTTCCTTACCGGCGCCCCCGCCGAAGGCCGCCGTGCCCGCGGTATCCGCGGCCGGGCCGCCGAAGTCCAGCTGGAGCGGGGTGATCTGCACCAGCACCCGCTCGTTGGGGCGGAACTGCCGTAGCTCGGTCAGGTTTTCGCCGGTGAGGTCACCTTCGTCGAGGATGACCCGTAGGGTCTGGGCGAAGCGGTTCTTCACCATGGTGTTGACGATCTCGATCTTGCGCACGCGCGCCTGGAAGTCGGCCTTACGCATTGGGTTAATCCCTTCCTCGCTTCAGAAAAGCCGTTTAAGGGGGATCAATTATGAGAGAATTCCTGGCCTGTCTGACCGGTTTGATCGGCTCCGAAGATGCGATAATAGTCTATACTTTCATCCCATGGCTGCCAATGTTCTGTTCGGAAGTACTTTCGCACCCAGTGATCAAGAATCTGGAGCGTTCCCCTGCTTTGGACTCGAATCTTTCCGTCTTCCCGCACAATCTCCGTTTCATATGGTACTTCGCTCCGAAAAAACTCCTTGTTAATATGGGCTTGTTTTCCCCATATTTTCCGAAGTCTTGCCTGAACAGAGGCAGGCGGCCCATGGCACTGGCCATCTGGTTTATAATCCAAAAGCTCTTGGACAAAGGCGTCAAAAATCGGGACGCGTTCGCCCCAGTCACCAATAACGGTGGTACGGAAGTAGCCGGGATGTAGTCGGTAATCCCCGGTCAGCTCTTTTGTCTTCCAGATTTGTTGGTGCTCTGGGCTGAGATTGGCAAGGTACCGCAGGTATACCGCGACGGCCCTATTAAAGTCCTGGTCATAGGAGAAACCGAATGATTGTAGTAAAATCTATGACGACAGACGGTGCCTCCCAGGGAACGTTCGGACCAAACTCCTCCCGCGGGCTCACGGCACCAGTGAGCAGCCGATCTCCCCACGCTGGCACGCTTCACGATGCAATAATAGCACAAACCCTATTTTCATCCCCGGTGGCGGCGATTAATCGTCGTGAACAACTCCCCCGAAGTTCTGCATTTCCAAGAAAATCATCCTTATCGACGAAAATAGACTGGCGGAACCGATGATGGAGTACGGATTGGGGGTGGTAAGGGTCGGATCTTACGATATACATAAGGTGGATATGAATTACTTTCCGCCGGAAGAATGGCTGAAGAGAAACGTCACGAGGATGAAAAAGAGGGTCGGGCTGAGCCCGGTCGGGCGGCAACCCGCCAAAAAGCAGCAAAAAGGGCGGCGCTTCCACGCCGCCCCGAAAGGCCGCATAGCCTTAATTTTCCTGGTGCCGGAGGCGGGAGTCGAACCCGCACGGGAGCAAGCTCCCCCGGGATTTTAAGTC
>LDZS01001717.1_pt1 | contig 15637 bp, 15 predicted proteins | sample 615471 | NCBI WGS metagenome assembly LDZS01 (sample SAMN03408295, study PRJNA278302) | terrestrial metagenome | isolation source: oil reservoir sample K3 | place: USA: Alaska, North Slope, Kuparuk formation | collected 2013
GTGCAAGTTCTTTCCAGCCCATAAGACCCTGATCTTTTGGCATGGCTTAACTCCTTTTAATAGATTTTGGTTTCATCGATAGCCCTTTTGAGGGCTTTGATGTTTTTTTCGGCTAAGCGACCGAAGCGTGCGGTGATAGCTTGTTCGATGGCATCAAGAGAGACAAGACCTGTAGCTTTAAGGAAGGCACCGAGCATGGTGGTGTTGGTGATGGGTAGTCCCAGTTCTTCGATGGCGATTTTGGTAGCATCAACGACAGCGATTTTACCCTGGAAGTTATGAAGGAGTTTACGGAGTTCAGGTTCAGGGAGATGGGAGTTAAGGATGGCGATACCAGAGGGTTTAAGGCCTTGGGTTACGTTAACGATTTTGGGTAGGGTAGGGTCAAGGACGAGGATTACGTCAGGTTCATAGATTTTTTCTCTTGAGCGGATAGGGTTTTTGTCGATTCTTGCGAAGGCTTGAACAGGAGCTCCCCTTCTTTCAGGGCCAAAACTTGGGAAGGCCTGGGCATAATCTCCCTGGGAGATGGCAGCAACCGCGATAAACTCAGCAGAGGTAACTGCCCCCTGCCCACCTCTTCCATGCAATCTAATCTCAACCATGTCCCACCTCGTTTTTAATTAGTCTATTTTATCTAAAATAGTTTACTATGGTTATAAAAAAAATGAAGGGTCTTGTAAAAAAAATCACAAATCTTAAAAACTATTTAACTGTGGAGTAACCTGTAAAAGTTGCTTAGCCTTAAAATTTCTCCTTTTTCAATAATTTTAATATTAGAGAGACCTTTTACCTCAAAGGTAAAAATTTTTGAAAAAACACTTTACAAAATCAAAAAAATATGTTTAAAAATTAAAAAATTCTATAGTTTTTAGTAGAAAAATTTTGATAGTTTATCATAAGGGGTAAAAAATATGAAGAGGAGACATTTTTTAAGAGTTTGTGACTTCGATAGAGAGGAGATTTGGATTTTATTATCAAGAGCTCTTGAGTTTAAAACCAAGGGCTATCCTCAGGATTCTTTAAAAGGTAAAATATTGGGGTTGATTTTTGAAAAACCCTCTACCAGAACGCGTCTTTCTTTTGAATCAGCGATGATAAAACTGGGTGGAAATAGTTTATTTCTTTCTTCAAGAGACTTACAGCTTGCTCGAGGAGAGCCCATCAAGGATACCGCAAGGGTTCTTTCCAGGTATTTAGACGCTATTGTTTTAAGAACTTATAGCCATCAGACGATAGAAGAGTTTGCCAAGTATGCAACCATTCCTGTAATTAATGGGCTTTCTGACCTTCATCATCCCTGTCAAGCCCTTTCTGATATTTTAACGGTAATAGAAAAAGGCAGAGATCTTGCTAAAGAAAAGGTGGTTTGGATAGGTGATGGAAACAACGTGGCTTGTTCCTGGATAGAAGCAGCCGCAGTTCTTGGTTTTAAAATCACTGTAGCTTCTCCTCAGGGCTATGAACCACCTAAGGATTTTATAGAAGAGTTAAAACAAAAGTATAATTTACAGATAGAAATCTTACACGACCCAAAAGAAGCGGTAAAAGGGGCTACCGTTATCAATACTGATGTTTGGATTAGTATGGGGCAAGACGAAGAGGCTCAAACCAGAAAAAAAGTTTTTCAACCCTATCAAGTTAACGCAGACCTTATAAAGCTTGCCAGTCCAGAGGCTATCGTGTTACACTGCTTGCCAGCTCATCGAGGAGAAGAAATTACAGAAGAAGTTTTAGAAGGTGAATATTCCGTAGTTTGGGATCAAGCAGAAAATAAGATGTGGTTTCATATGGCTCTGCTTGAATTTTTATTAAAGCATGGTTAAATTTTTTAGTAAAATACTAAAATTTATTGGGGGAAAGTATGGGAGAAATTAGAGAAGATTTTTATGTTAAAATTTTCTATCGTTTAGGTCTTGAAGAGGAAAAAGCTCCAGAATGGTTTTCTCAGGGGCTTGAAACCTCTTTTATTTTAGGAAGGGAGCCTATTCCTAAGGTTATAGAAGAGGCGATTTTAGGTAAAAAAGAAGGAGACGAAGTTAAAATAGTGCTTCCTCCTGAGTCAGCTTATGGGCCACATCTTCCTTATTTAATAAAAGAGGTAGAGATGAGCAGTCTTAAGCATCCGGAAAAAGTAAAGGTAGGGGAATGGTATGATGAAGTAAGTCCTTATGGAGCAAGGATTTCGTTTAAAGTCCTTGAGGTCAACGGGGATAAAATAAAAGCAGATTTCAACCATCCTGCCGCAGGTAAAAATGTGGTGATTACTCTTAAAGTGTTAGAGGCAAGACCAGCTACTCCCTATGAAATCATGGCTGCTGAGATAAAAGCTTGTTCTGGAGGTTGAAGATAGGTTTTACCAGAGAGGTTTCTCTGGAGACTTAGAGGGTGAATCCTTTTTTAGTAGTAAAGGACCTTACCTTAGGGTTAACCTATAAGCGCGTTCCTTTAGTAGAAAAGGTAAGTTTTGAGGTCAAAAAAGGTGAGGTCCTTGGAGTTTTAGGAGAAAGTGGATGTGGGAAAACCTTAACAGGGTTTTCTCTCCTTAGACTTTTTCCTCCCGGAATTTCTTACTATTCAGGCGAAGTTTGGATAGATGGAATTCCTATCTATTCTTTAAAAGAGAAAGAACTTTGTCAAATACGAGGTAAAAAAGTCGCTATAATTTTACAAGATCCTTTAAGTTCCTTAAACCCGGTTTTATCTATCAAAGAACAATTAGAAGAAGTCTTAAAGGCTCATCGACCTGACCTTACTAAGAAAGAACGTTTTGATAAGATGTTAAATCTTTTAAAAGAAGTTGGGATTTCAGACCCAGAAATACGATTAAAGAGTTATCCCCATCAGCTTTCTGGAGGGTTGAGACAAAGGATAATGATAGCCATAGCCCTTGCTGGAGACCCTGAAATATTGGTAGCCGATGAACCTACTACTGCCATCGACCCAACCCTGCAAATACAGGTTTTAAACTTGTTAAAAAGACTAAACAGGGAAAGAGGCCTAACGATAGTGTTTATTTCTCATGATTTAGGGGTTATAAGATGGATAGCCCACAGAGTTGCTGTTTTTTATGCAGGAGAGATAGTAGAACTTGCACCGGTAGAAAGGTTATTTTTAACCCCTTTACATCCCTATACGCAGGCTTTAATAAACTCCTATCCTAAAGAAGGGAAGTTTAAGGTAGATTTAAAAGGAGGGGTGGTAGAACTTTCTAAAAAGCCCGAAGGTTGTTATTATCAGCTTCGTTGTGATAATCCCTGTGAAAAAGGTAAAACTTATCATCCTCAATTGTTAGAGGTTGTTCCTCAACATTGGGTAAGATGTTTTAGGTATGAATAAACCTATACTGGAAGTTAAAAATATATGGAAGACCTATCATGTAAAGGTTTTAGGGGGGTTAAAAACTTATAAAGTAGTGGCTTTAAGAGGGGTGAGTTTAAAGATAGAAAAAGGGGAGGTGTTAGGGATTTTAGGGGAAAGTGGATGTGGTAAGTCAACCCTTGGAAAAATAGTCTTAGGCCTTGAAACCCCAGACGAGGGAGAGGTTTTTTGGTTTGGTATTTCTTTGAAAAATCTTGATAGAAAAACCTATAAAGCCTTAAGGCCGAAGGTTCAGGCTGTTTTACAAGACCCTTATTCATCTTTAAATCCTCGTTATAAGATAAAAGAAGCCCTTTTAGAACCCTATCTCATTAACGTAAGTCCTGATAAAAAAGAGGGATTAAGTAAGGCTCAAGAGCTTTTAAACCAGGTAGGGCTTGATAATTCAGTGTTAGAAAAATATCCTCATGAGTTAAGCGGAGGCCAGCGTCAAAGAGTAGCTTTAGCCAGGGCTTTGATGGTTAACCCTGAGTTGTTAGTGCTTGATGAGCCAACCTCTGCGTTAGACGTAACCATTCAAGCACAAATCCTTGAACTTATGAAAACTTTAAAAGAACGTTACCAACTAAGCTATCTTTTAATAAGCCATTCCTTGCCTGTGGTTTTTTATCTTGCTGACTGGATAGGGGTAATATATTTCGGGACTTTGGTAGAGCTATGCCATAAAAGTTTTTTGAAACGTCTTAACCATCATCCGTATACCGAGCTTCTTATACAGTCTTATCTTGATCCCTTTGCTTCCTCTCAGGTAATTCCCGAAATAGAAGTAGAACTTAACCCTCCTACTTCTAATAGATGTGTTTTTTTAAATAGATGTCCTGTAAAGAGAAAGGATTGCTATAAAACAAACCCACCCCTTGTTAAAAAGAGTGATTTACAATATATAGCTTGTTTTAATATATAGTTAACTGTATGTTGTTTTAACCCTCTACTTTTATGTTAAAAACTAAAAAAAAAGAAAAAAAACAAAAAACAGAAAACGGTAAAGAAAAAAAGAGATGTTAAAAACTATCCCCTTGGCTTTTAATAAAAACTTAACCTTAAATCCTTTATCCTTACTAAAGTTCACTGGTTGCTTTTTTATAACTATTTGATTTTTCGTTAAAAAGAAAAATTAAAATAAAAAATAAAAACCGACCTAAACCATCTTTTCTAAAATTTGAAAATCTCAAGGACTTTGTTTAAATTAAATAATACAGGATAGAGGTCTTAAAAATTAAGAATCTTTAGTATCTTTTTGGTCACTTAAGATACTCACTTAAGAAGTATGGGGAGGTATTATGTCTGTTAGCTGGTCTTTAGTTAAAGGGAAGATAAAGGAGTTGTTACCAGAGCCTATATTTAAGGTATGGTTTGAGGCTACTAACGGAGAGGTGGTTGATGGGAAGCTTATTTTGGAGGTTCCAAACGAGTTTACTAAAAACTGGATAGAGGAAAACTATTCAACCTTACTAAACCAGGTAACAGCAGAATATGGGTTGACAGGATATGGATTTGTAGTACGTGAAATCCCTAAGGCAGAGCAGTTAATCATACCTTATAATCCTGTAAGTCTGATAGGAAGAAAACTCAGTCCTAAATATACCTTTGAGGATTTTGTGGTAGGGAAATGTAATGAATTTGCTTATAATATTTGCTATCAAGTAGCAGAAGAAAGGCCGAAGGGATATTTGATTTATCTTTATGGGAACTTTGGTTTAGGTAAAACTCATCTTACCCAAGCAGTAGGAAATAGTCTCTTTAGTCGAGGGTTTAATCGAGTATACTATCTTACTGCCCAAGATTTTTTAAACTATATGATAAAGTATCTTAAATCTGGGATGATAGAAACTTTTAAAGAACACTTTAAAGAGTATTGTGAGGTTTTGTTGTTAGAGGGTATCCATTTCTTTGCGGGGAAAGAGTATACTCAGAATGAACTTGCTTTTCTTTTAGACTATCTTTTAGACCAGGGAAAGACTGTAATCTTTACTTCCCACAAGATGCCACAGGAACTAAACAGTATAGAAAGTTCTCTTAGGTCAAGGTTAAATTCTTCGCTAATCATTAAACTTAACGCACCAGATTTTCAAACCCGCAAAAAGATTATAAAACATAAAGCTAAAAAATTAGGATATAACTTAGGGTACGAAGTAATAGAATATTTAGCAAGAAAAGTAAGGGGGGACGTGAGGCAGATAGAAAGTGTAGTTTTAGGGCTTATTGCTAGGGCTTCTTTGTTAAAAGAACCTGTTTCTTTAACCTTAGCCAAAGAACTTATCGAGGAAATAGGTTTGAAGGATAGTTCTGATTCAGTGGATTTTATCATAGAAACTACCTGTAGATTTTTTGGTATACCTAAAGAAGACCTTTTTTCCTCTTCCAGAAGAAAAGATCTTTCCCTTTCACGTCAGGTAGTTATTTATCTTCTTAGAAATGTTCTTAAAAAGCCTCTAAAAGACATTTCGCAGATTTTTAAAAAACAACACTCTACGATCATCTATAATCTTAAAACCTTTGAGCAAAAAATACAGAAGGATGTTACATTAAGAACAAAACTCGATTATCTAGTAAAAGAAATTAGCTTAGAGTTGAACGATAAGAATTTAGATACCGAATTTGAAACCTCAGATGAAATCTTTCTCTAAATTTCTTTCGAGACTGAAAGATATTTTAGGAGAGAATAAGGTTTTTACTCAACCAAAAGACCTTATAGCTTATTCGTTTGATTCTTCTGCGGCTATCGGGGTACCTTTAGCGGTAGTTTTTCCTGAAAGAAAAGAAGAGGTAGTAGATGTTTTAAAACTTATCGCAGAATATAAAATACCTTTGGTACCAAGAGGTGCTGGGACTGCAACCACAGGTAGTGCGGTTTCTCATACACAGGGTCTTATTTTGTCTTTTGAGCGTATGAACCGAATTTTAGAACTAAACTTAGAAGAAAGGATAGTTGTGGTTCAACCTGGTGTACTTAATGGAGAACTTAAAAACTATCTAAAAAAGTTTGGCCTTTTTTATCCCCCTGACCCGGCAAGTTATAATTACTCTACGATAGGAGGAAATGTAGCCACAGGGGCAGGAGGCCCAAGAGGTCTTAAGTATGGAACAACTAAAGACTATGTGTTAGCTTTAGAAGTAGGATTGCCAGGAGGGAAGATATTCTGGACAGGTCCATTGACCCTTAAGGGAGTAGTTGGTTATAATCTTACCCCTCTTTTTGTGGGGTCTGAAGGTACCTTAGGGGTTTTTACTGAGATAGTCTTAAAGGTTGTGCCTTTACCAGAAACAAGGGTCCTTTTGTTATCGTACCATGAGAAAGAAGAAGAACCGTTAGAAATCATCTCAGAGCTTTTGAAAGCCCTTATCACTCCTGCTTCTGCAGAATTTATAGACAAGACCACTCTTTTAGCTTTATCAAAAAACAAACAAATAGAACTACATGACAAAAAGGTAAAGTCTCTTCTCTTCTTAGAGCTAGACGGAACGGTAGAGTCGGTTAAGAAAGAGCTGAAAAAGGTAGAGGAGTTATATCAAATGAAAGGAATTTTTTACCATAAAGCTGATACAGAAGAAAAAATAGAATCCCTCTGGGAGATAAGAAGAGCGGTTTCTCCTTCGGTAAGGGTGTTAGGGGAAAGAAAGATTTCAGATGATGTGGTTTTACCAAGACGAAACATGAAAGAGTTTTTAAAGAAGATCAGGAAGTTAGAAGAAGAAAAGGGGATCTATGTATGCTGTTTTGGTCATGCTGGGGACGGAAATTTTCATGTAAATCTTCTTTTTTCTTCAGAAAAGGAAGAAGAGGCTAAGTCCTTAAGGAAGGCTATTTTAAAAGAGGTTTTAAACCTGAAAGGAACCCTTTCTGGTGAACATGGCATAGGCTATGTAAAACGCTCATTTGTAGCCTGGGAACTAACCCCTCTTCAGTTAGAACTTATGAGAGGTCTTAAAAAGGTATTTGACCCTGAAAATCTTTTAAACCCAGAGATAAAAATCCCTTTTTAATATTATAAAGACTGTTATGAGCCTTTATAACAAGATAAAACGGTTGGTAGGGAGGGCTATTTTTGGATATCAAATGTTATCTTCTGAGGATGTAATCATAGTGGCTATGTCTGGGGGAGAAGATAGTTTAGCTTTGGCTTATTTTTTAAGTAAGTGGAGAAAAAAGTTAAGAGCAGACTACAGGTTGATAGGTGTGCATTTAGACATGGGATTTCCCTGTGATAAAGAAGTTTATAACAGGGGAGTTAAGTGGCTTGAAGGATTTTGTCAGGGTTTAGATATAGAATTTTTTGTAGAAAAAACTAACTGTGGTGAGCAGGCTTTAGAGGTTGCAGAAAAAAAGATTACTTCTCCTTGTTTTGTTTGTTCTTGGCATAGAAGAAAACATCTTTTTAAATTAGCTGAAACCTGGAAGGCAAACAAGATAGCCTTTGGGCATCATAAAGATGACCTTTTGACAACTTTTTTTATCAACCTTTTTTATCACGGAGAACTTTCTACCATTTTGCCTGTTCAGGAGATGTTTAAAGGAAAGGTTTATCTTATAAGGCCTCTTATTTTTGTAGAAAAAGATATGCTCTCAAGATTTGTAAAAGCCCAAGGTTGGGAGATTTTAGAAAACCCTTGCCCTTTTTCTGATAAAACCAAGAGAAAGTTTTTAGAACAATGGCTTAAGGAGCATGTTTACTCTCTTGATCCAAGAATTAAAAAAAGTATCTTTAACGCGGTGTTTAACCCGAAGATAGAGTATTTACCCCAAAAACCTGCTCCGTCTTATAAAAACAACCCTCAGAGGTAAGGTTGTTGACATGTTCTATGCACTTTTAGCAGGGATGTTTACTTGGTTTGCTACAGGCATCGGAAGTTTAGGAGTTTTTTTGTTAAAACGACCCAACCCTAAGTTTTTCTCTGTATCCTTAGGTTTTTCAGCTGGGGTAATGATAGCAGCAAGCTTTTGGTCTTTGTTAACGCCTGCTTTAGAGATGGCTAAAAAGTTTCCCTTTCCTCCTTTTGTTGCTGTAAGCATAGGGTTTGTCTTAGGGGTTTTGTTTTTAAGGTTGCTTGATTTGTTGGTTCCTCACCTACATCTTTTTGGTTCTGAGGAGGAAAAAGAAGGTTTTAAGGTTTCTTTAAGCGTTAGCACCTTAGTTTTTTTAGCCATTACCCTTCATAACATCCCTGAGGGGTTGGCTGTTGGGGTTGCTTTTGGTAGTATAAACCAAGAGGGATATCTTATCCAAGAGGCCATAAACTTGGCTTTAGGTATAGGGATACAGAATATACCAGAAGGATTAGCCTTAGGTTTAACCCTTAAATTAAGTGGCATGTCTAAGCCTAAGGCTTTTACTTTGAGTTTTCTTTCAGCCGTGGTTGAACCGATTTTTGCTTTGATAGGCTTTGGGGTGGTATCTTACTCGTTTTATTTTTTGCCTTATTCTTTAAGTTTTGCTGCTGGTGCTATGATGTTTGTAACCATAGAGGAGCTTCTTCCTGAGGCTCAAAAGGCTGCAAACACAGATTATTCTTCTTTGGGGTTTGGCTTAGGATTCCTTACCATGATGTCCCTTGATACATATTTAAGTTAAGATTTTCTTGACATTTTCTGAAACAAAGTCATATTTTATAAAATATGAAAGAGATTTGGATAGTTGATGATGAAATAGGAATTTTAGAAGTTTTAGAAGACATTCTTAAAGATGAGAACTATAAAGTTAAGACTTTTCTCTATGCTAAAGATTTTCTAAAAGAAATAAATCTTAGGCCTCCAGATGCGGTTTTTTTAGACCTTTGGCTGAAGGATGCAGACGGACTTGAGATTTTAGCTACTATCAAAAAATTGTATCCGTATTTACCGGTTATTGTTATTTCAGGTCATGGTACCATAGAGACAGCGGTTAAAGCTATTAAGATGGGAGCTTTTGATTTTATAGAAAAACCTCTGTCTTACGAAAGAATAATTGTTACTTTAGAGAATGCATTAAAGGTTAGTTCCTTAGAAGAAGAAAACAAAAGATTAAGAGAAAAGCTTCTTGGCGAGGTTAAATTAACAGGGGTTTCTTCTGCGATTGAATCCCTAAGAGAGATTATCTATAAAGTAGCCCCAACTGATACTACTGTCCTTATTTTAGGAGAATCAGGAGTTGGAAAGGAGGTAGTGGCTAAACTTATTCATTTTTATTCTAATCGAGCTAAAGAACCCTTTGTAGAGGTCAATTGTGCTGCTATACCTGATACTCTTATAGAAGCCGAACTTTTTGGATATGAAAGAGGGGCTTTTACCGGTGCCTTTACCTCAAAGGCAGGAAAATTAGAGCTTGCTAATCGTGGAACCCTTTTTCTTGACGAAATAGGAGATATGAGCCTCCCTTCTCAGGCCAAAATTTTAAGGGTTTTACAAGAGAAAAAGTTTGAAAGGCTTGGAGGAACACGTTCTATAGAGGTCGATGTAAGGATTATTGCAGCAACTAATAAAGATTTAAGAGAGTGTATAAAAAAAGGTTCTTTTAGAGAAGACCTTTATTACCGCCTTAATGCCTTTCCTATTTATATACCTCCGTTAAGAGAAAGAAAAGAAGATATACCTGTTTTGGTAGAAGAATTTTTAGAAGAGATGAGTTATAAAACAGCCTCAGGGAGAAAATATCTTAAACCGGATGCCCTTTCTGCTTTGATGGAATATCATTGGCCAGGAAACGTAAGAGAGTTAAAAAATTTTATAGAAAGGTTGGTCATTCTTTCAAACAAAAGAGAGATAGGTTATGAAGACCTTCCTGAAGATTTTAAAAGTCTTTTAAAAAGAAAGGATTATTTTTCTTCTCAAGACCAACCTTGGTTTAGAGAAAAAGATTTTAAGTCTGCTAAACAACTTTTTGAAAAAGAGTTTATTAAAAGAAAGCTTTTAGAGTATGGAGGAAACATTTCTCATACCGCAAGAGAGATAGGAATAGAGCGTGCTTATCTTCAAAAGAAGATAAAAGAGTTAGGGATAAAAGAAGAGGTTAAGGAATAGAAAGTTTTTTAAAAACAGCCCTAGCATAAGCTTCTGTATTTAGGTCTGCATATTTTTTTTCTTGCCATTGTTTATAACCTAGCAGACCTACCATGGCTGCGTTGTCTGTACAAAATTCTAAGGAGGGAAAATAGATCTCAACTCCAGTATTAAAGGCCTTTTCTCTAAACCTTTGCCTCAATCTTTTGTTAGCAGCTACCCCACCTGCTACTACCACTCTTGGCACTTTAAAAAGGTCGACGGCTCTAAAGGTTTTATAAACTAACACATCACATACAGCCTCTTCAAACCCGGCACAAAGGTCTTCAACCCTGTAAGAATGATTTTTTATGTAGTTTAACACAGCTGTTTTAAGCCCAGAAAAGCTAAAATCTAAAGATTTATCTTCTAATAAAGGTCTTGGTAAATTTATAGCCTTAGGATCTCCTTTTTCAGCCAGTTGACTTATTATCGGCCCTCCGGGATAAGGTAATCCTAAGAGTTTGGCTACTTTATCAAAAGCCTCTCCTGCTGCGTCATCTTTAGTATGTCCGATGACATAAAATTCAAAAAAAGAATTTATTAAAAAGAGGGCTGTATGTCCTCCAGACACAAGTAATCCTATAAAAGGAAACTCTATTTCCTTTTCTAAAAATACTGCTAAAAGGTGGGCCTGGAGATGGTCTACCGCGATAAGAGGTATTTTAAGGGCAAAACTAATCGCTTTAGCCAAGGACACACCTACCAAAAGAGAACCTATCAATCCTGGCCCAAAAGTAGCTGCCACAGCTTTGAGTTGTGAAATTTCGATATTATTCTGTTTTAAAAGTTCTTTAATAAGAGGATAAAGCACCTCAAGTTGTTTTCTTGAGGCAATTTCTGGTACAATCCCGCCAAAAGGAGAATGAATAGCTACTTGAGAGTAGAGGAGGTGAGAAATAAGTTTTCCATCTTCGGAAAAAAGAGCCACCCCTGTTTCATCACAAGAGGTTTCTATAGCTAAAAGCATGGTTATTTAGGAAAAAGAAGATCTTCGAGCAATTCAGAAAAAAGATGAAGGAAAAGCAAGTGACCTTCCTGGATACGAGGGGTCTCTTTGCTTGGTACAACTATCAGATGATCACAAAAAGCCTTCATCTTACCTCCAGTGCCTCCGGTTAACCCCACGGTATAAAGTCCCAGCTCCTTAGCAACCTTTAAGCCTTCTATAACATTGGGAGAATTCCCGCTGGTGCTAATTCCTAAAGCTAAATCTCCTTTTTTTCCTAAGGCTAAAATTTGTTTTACAAACACCTGAGAGAAGTCATAATCGTTAGAAACGGCGGTAAGGATTGACGTATCGGTGGTGAGGGCGATTGCTGGAAGAGGTCTTCTTTCTTTTTTAAACCTGTTTACTAATTCTGCTGCTAAATGCTGTGCATCAGCTGCACTTCCTCCGTTACCAAAAATTAAAATTTTCCCACCTTGAAGGATTACCTCCTTAGCTAACAGCACCACTTCAACAATCTTAGTAGCTTCAGTCCTTAAAAACTCTTCTTGAGTCTTTCTTGAACTTTCTCCTATCGTTAAGACTTTTTCTTTTAGTTTCTCCATTTTTACCTCAATTTTAAAAGAATATGTACTTAAGTTTATAAAAGAGTAGACCGAGATATTCATGAAATGCCAGATTGGTCAGGTTAAGATAAAGGTCGTTTGGGAAAAAGGTAGTAACAGAGAGTTCGGGCTTACAAAGTTTATGGTTATAGTTTGTAGGATAAGGAATAGGAAATAATCCTTCTTTTTTAAAAAGTAGCATAGTTCTTGGAAGGTGATAGACAGAAGTTAACAAAAGAAACTTCTCTTCTGGAGAATGGAGTAAATTTTTAATAGCTTTCACGCTGGTTTCTGTATCTAAAGGGATATCCACAGCCTCTACCTGATAACCTAATTTGTTAGCAAATTCTTTGAGATAAGAAGCTCCCTTAGAGTCAGGGGTTTCGTATGACCCTCCAACAATTATAACTTTTTTTTCAGGATAAAGTTTTTTTAACTCTAAAGCTTTAAAAAATCTAACTAAAGTCTCTTTACTAAACCTTTCTTCTAAAGAAAGGTCTTTTTGACCGTAAATCCTTCCTGTTAAAACTATTATCTTCTCAGCCTTTGTTATTTCTTGTTGAGAAGGTACAGGATAGTTTTTTTCTAACTGTTTTAAAAGAAAGTAAGGTAAAAATGGAGTAGTTGAAAGATAGTATAAGGCAACTGCTACAAAAAGAAAAAATCTTCTTCTTCCTCTCCTTTTACCAAGAATAACATATATACTTACAGTTAATAAGAACAAAAAAATTAAACTTGAGGGACGAAAGAAAAATACACAAAATTTTTTAAATAAAAAAAATAGCTCTGAAATGGATGGCATAAATTATGTAAACCTAAGTTAACTTTTAAAAGTTTAGATAAAGTTATCAGATTCCATAAAAAATTCAAGTCTTAATTTTATTTTTTAGAAATAAGATTTGTTAAAGTGTGAAGTTTTTTAACATAGGTAATTCATATATTGGTTCTGGATTGGGTTTAGCAAACAAAAATCCCTGCATAAGATAGATACCTAAATTATATAAGCTTTTTGCTTCTTCTAAGGTTTCAACACCTTCAGCAAGCACTAAGATGTTATGAGCTGTGGCTACCTCAACCAAGGCCTTAAAGAGGTCTCTTTTGATAGGGTTTAGATGTATTTCCCTGATTAGTTCTCGACTTATTTTTATGTAATTTGGATACAGATTAATAAGAGCATCAAGCGAGCTATAACCTGTGCCTACATCGTCAAGGGCTACTTGAAATCCATTTTTTCGGTAGTAATCAAGTATGTTTCTTAGGTGAGAAAGGTCTGTTATTTTCTCAGTTTCAACTACCTCAAAAACAAGGTTATCTGGAATCCACTCGAGTTGATAGGCCCATTTGATGGTACTTTGCAAACAAAATTGAGGGTCATAGATAACTGTAGGAAGAAAGTTTATAAAAACCTTGTAGTTTTTAAGACCTTTTACAGCTGCTAATTTGATGGCTGTTTCTCTACAACTTCTATCAAGGTAAAAAAGAGTATCTGTAACCCGAGCAGCTTCAAAGAGATATCCTGGGCTTAAAATCTCACCGTTTCCCTTAACCCCCCCTTGTTAGACATTCAAACCCATAAATCTTTCGGTTTTTAAGGTCAACGATAGGTTGAAAGTAAATCGTTAAGCGATTGTTCTTCAATATTTCAAAATATACCTGATGTTCTAACAAAGAGAGAAAATAGGAGATAGGTCTGAGGGTTTTCAGTATAGCTATAACGTTAGTCTCATCAGAAGAATAACATAATCTTATTTCTTTTTTCTCATTTTCTGAAAGGTTTAGAGACTTCAAAGACTGTATAAATTCGGCAAGATTTTGGTTTGACTGACACCTAAGGTATTAAATCTCTGAAAATACCTATTCTTGAGGTTAATGCTAAATTACACATTCTATCTATCTTTTAGAGGAGCCCTTTTTTATTCTTTAATTTATATTTTAATATAAGGTGTATAAACATATGATGCCCCTGCAGAACAAGAGGCTTTATTTTTAAATGCTCCTTTGACAAGGGGGACTTGGAGTTGTACCAACCCCCACCAGGAGTAAAGAAGATTGGGTCAGGTGGGGGGATCCAATTCTTCAAGGCTTTTTAATTTCTCTCCTTAGAGCGAGTTAAGATAGATATTTCTTATAAGGTCCTCATTAACCTTTACGGGAGCGTTTAACAAGCCCTGACTCAAAAGTGGAGTAGACATGGCAAGTTCAGTCAGCTTCTCTACATCCTCCTCATAAAAACCAACTTCTGAAAGCCTTTCCCTGAGACCGAGGTTTCTTAACCATCCTTCAACGGCAAAGGCCACTTCTTCATTCTCTCCAGGGATGCCAAGAAGGTCAGGGACGATGGGACTTAAGACTTCCGCAAGGATCTCAGGCATAGCAGGATAGATTTCCAACAGCACTGAAGGAAGGAGAATTCCAAGTCCGTGGCCATGAGCAAGTTCTGGTTTCAGCGCGCTTAGAGGGTGTTCAAGCACGTGAGTGAGATGCGTCATGCTTGTGTCAATAGCTATCCCAGCAAGCATTGACGCATAGAGCAACCAGTAACGGGCGTTTAGGTCATCAGGCTTGATTAAGGCTTGAGGTAGATAGTGAGCGATGATCCTCACAGTCTCCTTGGCAAGAAGAACGGTGTATGGGTTGCGAAGCTGTGAAGTGGAAGCCTCAATTACGTGATTGAGAGCATCAACGGTGGTGTAGAGGGTCTGCTCGTAAGATAGAGAGGTTGTGAGCGTTGGGTCATCAATGGAGTAAAGGGGATAAGTGAAATTAAACCCTATACCAGGCTTGTAGCCTTTTTCAACTATTGAGGCCACTGCATAACGGTCGACTTCTGTGCCTGTTCCGTGCGTGGTGTTGATGGCAAGGATGGGCTTTGCCCGCTCCGGCATGAATTCACCGGTGAAAAGTTTCTCCGCTGACACTCCAGGATGCTCAAGGAGTACCGCTACCGCCTTGGCGGAATCAATTAGACTACCTCCGCCGATCCCGAGAACAGCTTGAGCCCCAAACTCAAGCCCAAGCTTCACTGCCTGGTCTATCTCTTGCACTGTGGGATTGGGAGTAATTCCGTCGTAATGGATATATTCTATTCCTGTCTCGTTAAAGCACTTCACCACCACGTCCCAGGCCCCGCAAGTTCTATAGGCGCTTTTACCCGTGACTACAAGCACTCGCTTAATGTCTTGGCTTGCAAGTTCCTTTGCGATGTCTTTCATCTTCTTTAGAGCACCTACCCCAAAATAACAGATTCCTCTACCCTTAACCTCAAACACCTCATAGATGTTTATTTTCCTTTCAAACATGGTTTTCCTCCTGTGAAGGAATTTTAGGATTAGAATATAATTTTAATTATAACGATAACATCAAACTTAAAAAAGTCAACTAACTACGAGGTCTGTAAATTTGCTGATAGAGAATAAAATCAAAAATTTTCCTGTAATTTGCAGACTTTAAAAATCATATTCCTTAGTTACTTTTGGGAGTAGAATATAAATTGTGTGGCTTAATAAAATATTTTAGAGGCATAATAAAAATTTTATTTTTAAATTAATGATAACATAGAATTTAGAAAAACTAAACTAACCAGGAGGTTTTTAAAATGAGGAACTTAGACTTAGATTTAGAAAAAGTTTTAAGTGAAATCTCAAAAATTGAATCAAAAGAGGGTATCAAAATGGCTGCTGCACTCCTCTT
>LDZS01000036.1_pt1 | contig 15574 bp, 13 predicted proteins | sample 615471 | NCBI WGS metagenome assembly LDZS01 (sample SAMN03408295, study PRJNA278302) | terrestrial metagenome | isolation source: oil reservoir sample K3 | place: USA: Alaska, North Slope, Kuparuk formation | collected 2013
GGTGCCACCATCATCACTGCTAATGGGAATGAGGTCATGATCAAACCTATCTTTTCTGGGGTGTAATAGAGTAGTCTCTGCAAGTAGAACGGTGTGAGGAATACCATAACATATTGGGACATGAAATTTAATAATGCGCTTAGATTCGCGAAACTAAAGGTCATGTTATTAAAAAGTTTTAAGTTCAACATTGGCTGCGGGACGCGATTTTCAATGAAAATGAAAAGAATAGTACTTATAATCCCAACTAGGAGCACTGGAACAGTATTATGATTCAATCCAACGCTCTGTGACCTGTTAACAAAGTATAAGAATGAAAATAGGCTTATGAATGCTGTTACCGCGCCTGCAATATCTATTCTCCCCGCTTGGCCCTTGGATTCTTGGATGAATTTTTGGGTGAGGATGATGCCAATTAAACCGATAGGCACATTTATAAGGAATGCTGAGCGCCAACCCCACAGAAATGTTACGAAACCCCCAAGGGATGGCCCTATAGCTAGTCCAGCTGATATACTTATAGCATTGATGCCGAATGCCCTCCCACGTTCTGTAAATGGAAATGAGCTTGTGATTATGGCATAAGGTACCGCCATCATCATACCCGCAGCAACTCCTTGAAAACCCCTGAAAAAGACAAGGTAGTCTATAGTGGGTGAAAGTGCACATAAAAGGGATGCTATTGTGAAACCGCTAAGGCCCCAAAGGTAGATTTTTTTGTAGCTGATCAAGTCCCCAAGCCGACCATAAAAGAGGAGTAAGCTGCTAATGGTTAGAAGGTATATCATGGGAACCCATTGCACCATTGAAATGCTTGTATTAAATGAACGGGCTATAACAGGAAGTATAGTGTTGACTATACTTGCATCAATGGGTCCCATTATGCTTCCTATCATTATGGTTGCAAGGACCAAATAACGTGACCTGTACAATATAATCCCCTTAAAAGAAACTATCTGTTATCAAGATTGTGTTGGCGAATATGGTTGTGAACCCCCATGGGCTGTGGCCATTAAACCACTCTTGGAATTTACCACCTTACAATATTAACCCCTTGACATCAAGTTTTATGGGCTTATAGGCGCTTTTTACTAATGGCTATTTTACCTTCCCCAACCCCACTATGATTTACCATCTATCCTGTAATTATACTGTAAAAATTCTTTTCAGCAGCATATATAAATATTACTTAGGAAATTAGTGGAATTTCTATAAGTCTAAGGCACGTATCATCTCATAGAAATTGTTAATGTATGGTTCTTCAGTATTTCCAATGGTATGTATAATATGGGGTTGCAGCCAAGTTTGTGAATATGTCGCTTTCTCGGATCGTCCCATGGAAAAATAATGGTATTGTACTTTCCTGACCATTCTCTTTAGCTGGATTTTGGATTGGTATGTAAGCGCCTCATTGAGAAGTAAATGTTGCAAGACAATAACCCCAAGGAGGCCACTAATCCCATGGATGATATAAAATGATAACTATTTCTTTTTTTCTATGCTCTCCTTTAGTTCTCTAACTCTTCGAAGTTCATCCAACCTTTTTTCTATAATTTTTATTTTATCATGGAATTCCTTTTCACTTTCTGGGCTTTTAACGAACCATGATGCTAGTGAAGCTGTCAGGAAACCCCACAAATGTTATCCCAACAAGTATTAAGATGTTATTACCATATAATGTTACAGGGTTTATTACAACTTCCCCTGACATGGTTGTTGTTAGGGTGGACCACAATGAACCAGTAAGACTCTTAAGATGAAGGTCCACACCATTCTCTGTAATATAAAAGAATAGAGTTCTGCAGAGAATCGCGAAAAAGTAATATACCTATTGCTTGGTCAACATGGGGTTTTCAGGAGAAAATTGAACAAGCTCCTAAGATATTCTAAAAAGTGCAAAAACCTTCAAAAGACGGAAGATCCTCACAAACCTGAAAGCCCTGAAGGAGGTTATAGGGTAAAAATGCCCATTATATCCGGCCAATTTTCCCTGATAAAGTTCATTATTTTTTTCTCTCTTCTGAGATTATATAAGAACTCGGTGAACAATAGTATACGGAGTATGAGATCGAAATTATTAACAAAATCTGCAAGGTTAGAACCTACCAGATAAAATGAAATATAGCTACCATATCAATTAATATAAGGATAACGAAGATCAATTCCTTATATCTCATAGACTTGTTTTTAGATGGCAAAAAATGAACATCCTCAACATTCTTTGGTTAAACTACATGTTACAACAACCCCCACACCTTATAATATGCGCACCCCCAAGGGTGCTTTAACATTATTCTAATGGAATGTCTATAATATGACTATATTATGCTCGCCACCAGAGGATATGCTCGGTCCAAATTGTGAGATCTAACAATAGATAATAAAACTATCATTTTTAATTTTTGCTGTTGCTAAATACCCCCTTCGAAAGTGAGAATGCAGCAAAAGAAAGAAGTACGAGACCATGCCTCATGCCATGATTGTAGAGGCCCCCATAAACTCCCCTAGAGAAAAATGGGATATAAAAAAAATCCTATCCATCAAAGCGGAACAATTCTATATAATTAATCCTAAGGTGGAAGAAGAATAACTATAATTTCCATATTCACCCCCCTCAAACTGGAGATTGAACAAACAACTTGGATTCTACAACCACCTACTTAAAAAGATAATAGTCAATCATGATAATTAAATGGAAATACGGCCGCATAGCGGACTTATAGGTTTAATAATCTCATATAAATAAAATCTTAAACACAAAGCTTACTTCGTTATAGTTCTCTTACGAATCCACATGGTCAGAATAAACACTTAAGTAGTACTATTAGAGTAAATAGTATTTAAGATTTTCCTTGAGGACCTTTCCCTCGAGACTTAAGTCTCTGCCAAAAATTGGAGTTGATGTTCAAAGCTCTATTTTTCTGTCTTGATACGCTGACCCCATTCTCATCAAAAAATGCTAGCTCTTCCAAAGTTGACTCTGAACTTATAAGTACATAAGTAAAGTTACTGTTATCCCAAGACAAGTTTTATCCAGTTAACCGTTCTCTGGTTTGCTTGAAAAGGTAGCCAGAACGGTACAACATCCCAATACACAAAAAATCATATTAAACACTTCTTCTGTGTCCTAGATGATGATCTTACAGACTTTCTACGTGAGTTGCCCTAATTCTAATGTACTCAAGGAGCCAGGAATATAAATGTTTATCAGTTCTACCAAGAAACTAATGTTTGGAACAGTTTTTTGTTTTAATGTTGTACTTCGAGCAACTGTATAAAAACTTTAAGATTCCATTATCCTCCTTTATAGGTGCAAAAACAGTAGATAAATTCAAATTTTTGACAGTGCCTAAACCTTCATTAAGTAAAACATTTATATCTATTGTTATATGTATTTAATATGAGTAACAGGTGTGTCTATTATGAGTCAAAATAGAAAAAGGGTTCAAGTTACCTTTACTCAAAGCCAATGGAAATTAATAGATACTTTAAGAGGAGAATTTGGAGAGACTGATGCGGATATTGTTAGGAACATTGTATTGGCATGGCTAGCTGAAAAATCACTTATATCTTCAAGAGTAAAAAAGAAAGAGGAATAGTCATGGAAACAACAAAAAACCTTTGTTTTAGAATATTGAATAAACTGGGTGTCGAACCTTTAAATTCAGAGGCATTTCAAATTTTAGTTTCAGCATTAAATACTATACTACCCTATACAAAAGATAAATCCCTGGAATCCTTAAAAAGCTGGGATGCGCCAGTATTGACTAACCTAAAGTCTTTAACATTAAAAGAACTTGAATTTATAGAGTCTCAATTGCCTAATATAAATATTCCAATTGATGAATGTCAAGTCAAAGTACAAAAATTGGTGCCTCAAAGGAAAAAATTCGCTGCTTATTACACTATAAATACTGGTGTTAATTTTATGGCATCCATAGTATATAACTATTTGAAGGATTATGGAAAAGATAAATTGGTACTTGCAGATCCATTCTTTGGTTCAGGAAGAACTTTGACAGGTACTATTAACAGGATAGGTGCTGAGAAAGTAGAACTTGTGTGGGGAGTAGAACCAATATCTTTGTCCGCATTAGTTGGTTATGCAGCTGTGCTTAAGGCTTTAAAAGGAAAGAAGGATATTATTAGAATAATTGTAGGCGATGCTTTCAGGACATTCAAAAAGTTCGAATTACAAAAAGCAGATGTTATACTAACTAATCCCCCATTCACAAGATGGAAGTATTTAGAAAAGAATTATAGGGATTATCTACTAAATTTCATAGGAAACTTGGGTTATAAAAAATACATAACCCGAAAAGAAGCCAGCTTACAAATGTTATCTATGTTCTTATCAGATTACATGCTAAAAAAAGGCGGTTTATTGGTATCAGTTCTTCCAGTTTCTACATTTTACACAATATATGGGAAGGGATACAAATCTTTTATAAAAGATAATTATAAAGTTTTAGCAATGCTCGAATCCACATCAAGGTCTTCTTTCTCTGAGGATAGTGGATTTAAGGAATGCATTTTTGTATCAATTAAAGAAAAAACTGAAGAAGACTTTTTAACGGTTTTTACAGAACTTGATGATAAATATGAAAAAATAGCAGATCTTCTTATGAAAAAAGACAAATTAGGTGTAGATTTATTTAATATTCACAACTTACCACGTTTCTTAGATATAAATTGGTTATCTTTATTCGGAAAAAGGGATTTAAGAAATTTCTTAGTTGAATTATTTAATCAAGGATTAAAGAAGAAAACTTTGGAATATTGGGATAAATCATTGGATAATACTAGCATAGTTAGAGGGGTTGAAATGTATGGCCCAGAGTTTTTCTTCGTCCCAAACAAACATTGGAAAATATTAGATCAAAACAAAAACTATCTAGAAATAGAAAACATTGAAAATAAGATGAAACTAAGTCTAGATAAAAGATTTCTAGTTAAAACGCTTCGCAAACCTAGTTTATATGATCGTGTCATTGAGTTAGAGGTGGAAAGTTATATGGTTTCCATCCCTCCCAAAGACATAAAAGATCTTCCACAGGATTGGCAGGAATATATTAAGTGGGGTTTTGATTCTGCTACAGCCACCCCTGCAATAAGATCTTATGGAAAATTGTGGTACAGTCATGTTTATAAACAAATGGTAACGAAAGAACCGTTTGGTCACATATTCATACCTGATAAAGTGGACGTGGGCTTTAAAAAAAGAGGAGTTTTTGCCAATTATAGCCAAAAAAACTTAGCTGCGTCTAAAAATTTTTATATAATCAAAGATAAAGACGAAAGAACAATAAAACTTCTTATAGGCTGGTTTAATAGCACAATATTCATTTCATCACTCCTTTTATTAGGAAGAAGAATTTCTAATAATTGGACACGATTATTAAAAAATGATTATTTAGAGCTACCTGTTATTAATGTAGAGGGCCTGGATGAAAATGATGTTACGGAGATATGTGAAAGTGTAGAAAAGATTTTAAGAAAACCCTTACCTCCTTTATGGGAACAATTGAACGAAGATTATAAATATAATCTTGATTTATCAATAGCTAAATCGCTTAAAATTGAAGAGCCCGAAAAAACAGTTAAAAGAATGTACAAAATATTAGATGATTATATTAATAATTGATTCTACAAAATCTTATTTCGTTTGTATCTTCAATATAAGCCGTAAAATCTAAAGGCGAAAACTTAAATTGCAAATTGTTACCAGGATGTTTCCAATCAGTTTTTGGAATTTTAATTCTGTTCCCGTTTCCCCCTTTCCTTTGAACTTTAATAAACTTTCCAAGAGTTATTATGCCTTTCTTAGTAAATGAGACGTCACTGCCATCTTGCATTAAAAAATTCAAAACCTCTTCCATTCTAAAAACGTAAATTCTTCTAGTTTCTTCACGTTTATCGTTTACCATAAATAACTTTAAATGTTCCTCGTTTTTGGTGAAAATTTCACGTAGTATAGATTCAAGATTTTCTAAAAAGAAACTTTTTATCTTTTTCTGATCCTCCTTAATTATAAATGGATCTCTCTGATCATTGGCGACTCTTAAAATAGATTCTCTTAGGATCCTATAAATATCATCAGGCATTTCCAAATAATTCTTCCATTTATCAAGAGTTCTCCTATCTAGTTGGTGAAAACTTGTCCGTGTAGTTGATTTTATACTTATACCTACTTTACATCCATTTGACAATATAATATCTGATTTTTTATTACCTCCCTCATTTGAAGCTATGATATTGTCATTAATTTTAAAACCAAGATGCTTTAAACAATTTAACATTTCTTTTCTAAAGTTTATGTTTTCATTTATCATTTTTACTATGTCCTTTTCGCTATCTAAACCTATTCTTGCTTCCTTTTTTCCTTTTTCCAAATATTCGTAACTTCTGTTTTTCGATGCCATAAATAACCCGCTCAAAAAATATTAAAAGAATCTGAAAATATTAGCTTATAAAGCAGATATCACCAACCCCAAAAAAAATATTGATATCCTAATATATAAATTATACAAAAATAACAGGGTTTGTTTTGATAGAAAACATGATTTTTACAAAGCCAAAAAAATAATCAAAAAATGAATTAAGTTATTGTTGACCCGTTTTCGTCGAAGTAAAGCTGTGTCACCCTAACAACAGGTGATTTCTGCCTTCCCTTCACGCCAGTGACACTCACCCTCTGTGTCCTGAGACCAGTGGAGTTGTAGGTGTTCAGGTAGGATATCGTCCTTGACCTGTAGTTGGTGTTGTATGTGTACTGCTTGAAGAGGGCGCTTGTACCGATCTGGAAGTAACCCAGGCTGAGTTCTCTGGTGAGGCCCCTCTTGAGGTAGAAGTTGTAAGTCTTCCTGGTGATTTTTCCATGGTCATTGATGGTCACATATAGGAGCACCCTTATCGTCACTGCAGAGTTGTTTTTTATTTTGAGTTTGAGGGCCCTCTTGGGGACTGCTGCAGATATCATCACTGCATCGTCGTTGTTCACAGCGTTACTGTCGTCAATCACCGGTGAGACCGCAGAGGCGTTCACTGTAAAGTTTCCTGCAGACACAATCCTCGCGGTGATGTTGAGAACCACTGTCTCGTTGTCTGCAAGGTCGCCGATGGACCAGATGCCGTTACTGTAGTTACCCCTGTCCAACTGTACATTCTGGACCTGTAGGTTCGCAGGTAGCTGCAGGTTGACCCTCACGTTCTGAGCATCCTCAGGACCATTGTTCCTCACACGACAAACAATGTTCACGGTGTCACCCTGATAAGCCCTGGTCTTTGAAGCTGAAACATCAATGTCGAGGTCAGTGCCCCTCACTGAGAGGGTGGCACGGGCCATGTTGTTGTAGGTGTTAGTGTCGCCCTCATCGACCTCCCTCACTGAAACATAGTCCGAAAGTTCACCTGTCCTGTTAACCAGACAATCAAGTGTAAGGGTCGCCTCTTCACCTGCTGCCAGGGTGTCAAAGACCCACTCCCTTGTCAAGTCATCGAAGTAGCCCGCGTCATAGCTGAAACACTGTACGACGAGGCCCCCTGAGATGAAGTTGCCTATTTTAATGTTGTTTGCATCATGGGGGCCATTGTTTTTAAGTTTAACCGTCAGTCTCACAGTTTCGCCGAGTCTTGGAGTCTCTTTATTGCTTGTGATGTTGACCTGAAGGTCTGATATCCCAAACACCTTGAAGTCCAGCTCTGCATTGTTGTTTGCACTGTTATCATCCCCGTCCGCTGTTACATTGGCGTTAACAGTGATGGTGCCTGTCCTGTTCATAAGGCAAAGGAGTGTCAGGGACCTCTCCTCATAGGCCGGGATGTCGCCGACCTCCCAGGTACCTGTTTCGAGGTCATAGTAGCCCTGGCTCATGTAGTAGTCTTGCAGGACGAGGCCCTCAGGAAGTTGGACCCTTGCAGTGGCATTCTGCACGTCCTGGTTGCCAGCCTTCACTATGGCCTTGATTTTGATCGTCGAATTGTACGTCGGCTTTATGGCGCTTCCGTCTGTCATGTTCTTGTCAAGTTCAATGCCTACGTCCGCTGCAGCTGATGAACCTGCAAGAACAAGGAGTGTCAGGAGCGCTGCAAGCACGAAGCTAGCACTTCTCATATTTCACCTCCAAGATTCATTCACAGTGAGAATTCGGGCGGGGCTTTAAAGCATGCCTTTGGGTACATTCTTATGTAACCGTGCAGATGCCGATCATGAAAAAAGTTACATAAGAAAATAAAATGAAATGAAACCTCCATACCATTATATCCACATGAGGATGTCCCTCTTCGCAAGGTTAATGAGATTCCCGTATTCCACCTCATAATCCTCTATCATCCTCTTAATAGCCATCCTCGAGATATCACTCCTGGACCTCTCCTCAAGGAAGCTGAGTATATGCAGTTTACAGGCAGTGTTGAGGTCCAGGTATACCCTCTGGAGGAATATCTTCTTCCCATGGTCATACTCCAGCTTCGATATGAACCTCACCACATCATCAATATCAGATCCTGACAGAACAATCACCCCGTCATGTTTTCTGCACCCTCTTCATTCTCCCGGGCCCCGGAGGATTCATCTTTGGCCCTTCCTGCCCCAGGCCTATGGTGGTACTTGTGGTAAGTTTTCTCGTGTCCTGAGGAGTCGCTCACGTCAATGAAGTAGCTGCCGTTGGGGAACGGATGGACCCATGTGTCCCTCTGGGGGTTGGTGATGGTCAGATGGAGGCCCGGGTTTGTTGAGTTCGTTGAGTTGACTCTGCCCTGGGCGTCCCTGTTTGCCCAGGAAGAGATGGCTGAAGTGAAGGTGCCGCTTGCTGCAACCGCCAGGACCGTGAGGAGTGCCAGAACCACAGCAGTTGCAACTATCCTCTTCTCCCTGGCTCTAGTGTCACTGTACCTCCACTTTACACTGTACCTCCTCCTGCTGAGGGGCATCAGGAGGGGGCAGCCTGCAGGTGTAAGGCAGTCAAGCAGGAGGTGTGAAATTATACCAGCTGTGAGGGCCGCTCCCACCGTCAGGTCGAGGAAGAGGTAGGTCAGGACGCAGGGGACAATCGAAAACACGTTGTGAAGCTGTCTTTTATGTGTATCGTAAACTGATTTCTCTGCAAAATCAGGGAGTATGCTCGCTGTGATGGTGATGATAAAGAATCTCACTGTGAGTTCCGATCCAAGTATGTAGCCCAGTATTGCACCCAAAAACACTGCAAAGACTGCGTGTGTATACCACTTCACGTTATCCCTGCCATGTAAAGCCAGAGGAAGTACCACCCGCAGAAAAGGGCAAAGACGACTGCAGGGCCGAATATAAAGAGGCCGAATATAAAGAGGTATGCTAAATCACTCATCGGAGGTCCTCCTCATTTCTTGATCCAGAGAAGAGTCCTGGCGATTATGGTCGCGAACCATATCGATGCAAGTACAATATACGCCATGAAACCCGAAAGGCTCAGAGCAATTTTCAGGTAGGCCATGAATGCGATTGAACCTGCGAATATCACAATGGGGAGGGTTATGTCTATCACTTCATCCTCAGGGTCCTTCATGATCACCAGTTTTTTCAAGAGCCTGTTGTGGTGCTTCTTTGTACCGCCCCTGATGCTGCAGAGGATCTGCAGGTTTTCCATGATGTCCAGGAAGACCCTCACACTGCTCTTTGAGGTCTGCTGCAGGTCATTGAAGACTATGAGGATGTTTCGGTTCTTTGTTTTCTTTCTTATCTCCTGGACGATTTCATTCGTGGTGTATTTCTTGTAGATGGTGTTTCTCGATGCAGTGGAAAATTCTGAGAGTATCTCCGCCGCCACTTCCTTCGCAGGGTTGACATTCGCAAGGTATATCTTTTTATGGCCTGTATCAAGTTCCATGTACTCGCCGACATCCTTGTAATGGACTGCAACACTTTTACCTTCGTTCAATGCGTCTGTGATCCTATTTTCAATCAATATCACCTCCACATGATAATATTATTATATCTTATATTAATATTTTATGAGGAGTTACCCTTAAAATTATTATTAACTGCCGGGAGTCCCGGGTGATAACGGCTTTGATACCCTCTGACACCCCCCATTAAAGGAGGTCTTTAAAAAATATTTTTACACTATATCCTGGCTTTTATCATGTTTTTTGACATAAAAAGGTCATTAAAAACATTTGTAGTCTAAAACAGGGCCCCTGGTTATTATCTGAATGGTGTCATTTCAGGAGTCCCATCAATATTATTAATTTATTTACGTCTTACTTCAGGTGGGTACCCATAGGCTGCAGTTTCACACTTTGTGCCAGGAACTTGTATTCCCCACCTGAAACTGAGGCCCTGCTGCATCAGCAATCTTATTAATCAAGATTAAGATAATACTACCTATTTAGTAGTAATAATTTATGTTGAAGGAATAAGAGTGCCAGGGGTGTTATCATGACCAAGGTGACAAGAATAAGCATGTCTCTGCCAAAAGAACTTTTGGAGGAGTTTGATGAGGTCTTAAGGTATCGTGGCTACCAGTCAAGATCAAAGGGCATAAGAGACGCGCTTAAGGACTACATTGTAAGGTACCAGTGGATGAACGAAATGGAAGGAGAACGTACAGGTACAGTTTCAGTGATCTATGACCGCCAGAGAGGTGTGGGTGTAATAGATAAAATAGGGGACATACAGCATGATCACCGGGAATACATAGATGCGGTGATGAGAGTCCCCCTCACAGGGACAAAATTCCTTGAGGTCCTGGTGGTTAGGGGAAACATCAAGAAGATCCAGGGGCTCGCAGAGAAGATGATGGGACTCAAGGGCGTTGAACACGTCAGGTTGACCAGCATATCATCAGAGAATGGCAGGGCAGAGAAGAACTGAAAGCCTGCAAGAGGTTCTGCCCAGCATGTTTCTTATTTATAAATAAAGAAAATAATATGTAAAAAATAGAGGAGAATTTAGTGAGTAGTGATGAAATGCTCAACACATTAAAAGCAGCGCTAAAAGACAATGATCCAAGTGTGCGTAGAGATGCAGTGTTGGCTCTTGGCGAGTTAGGTGACAGCCGAGCAGTTGAACCCCTCCGAGCAGCACTAAAAGATGAAAATGTATTTGTGCGTAGCGCTGCAAAGAAGGCTCTTGTTAGGATCGGTCCACATGCAGTTAAACCCCTCATAACAGCACTAAAAGATAAAGATCAATTTGTGCGTAGCGCTACAAAGAAAGTTCCTGATAGGCTAGGTGACAGCCGAGCCCTCAGAACAGCACAAAAAGATAAAGATCCAGAGGTACGTAACGCTGCAAAGAAAGTTCCTGATAGGCTAGGTGACAGCCGAGCCCTCAGAACAGCACAAAAAGATAAAGATCCAGAGGTACGTAACGCTGTAAGAGGGGGTCTTGGCAAGTTTGGCTCATCTCCAGGTAAACATTTCAGGGTATCATCAAAGATTGAACCCCTCATAACAGCACTAAAAGACAATGATCCACGTGCGTGAGACAATGATCCACGTGCGCGAGACAGTGCACTGGATGCTCTTGTTAGGATCGGTCCACCTGCAGTTGAACCCCTCATAACAGCACTAAAAGACAAGGATCCACGTGCGCGTAGAGCTGCAGTGTTGGCTCTTGGCAAGTTAGGGGACAGTCGAGCAGTTAACCCCCTCATAACAGCACTAAAAGATGAAAATTTATTTGTGCGTATCGCTGCAAAGAATGCTCTTGTTAGGATCGGTCCACCTGCAGTTGAACCCCTCATAACAGCACTAAAAGACAATGATCCACGTGCGCGTAGAGCTGCAGTGTTGGCTCTTGGCAAGTTAGGTGACAGCCGAGCAATTGAACCCCTCCGAACAGCACTAAAAGACAATGATCCAAGTGTTAGTAGCGCTGCAAAGAAGGCTCTTGCCAAGACTCACAATCCTAGAGTAACCGAACAGTACCTCAGCCCCCCTCTTGATCGAATCGAAAAACTTATACGCGAACTAAAAGATGAAGACCAGGATGTACGTAGGAGGGCTGAAAGGGAACTCAGTAGGAGTGGTGACCCCCGGGCAATCAAAGTTCTCCGAGGACCCAGGTATTGGTAATTCCAGATCAGAAGATATCTCAAGAACCAGGATAACTTTAGATCTTGCTGAAGAATAGTTGATAGTGGAACCATTCCCTGCGGGGGAGTAAAGAAGAACTGAAAGCTTGTGAAGGGGTTTTGTCTTCACTATTTTCTTATGTAACCATGAACAAAATTTTATATGTAAAAAGTTACATAAGATTAATTGGTGGTGGCATGTTAAAGACCTTCACAGCAATAATAGACCGTCAGAGGGATATTAAAAGGCTGCGGGAGATGAAGGACTACATTGATGCCCGGATCAGGGCCCTGGAATCCCAGCAACCTGAGGATGGACCTTCAGATCCTTCAGGAAAAAGGGAGGTCGTGGCCTCAGTAACCTACAGGCTTGAGAAGGTCAGATGCGGGAAGAAAGAATGCAATAAATGCCCTCACGGCCCCTACTGGTACGCCTACTGGAAAGAAAACGGAAAAACAAAGTCAAGATACATAGGAAAAACACTCAAAATCAAAGAGTAAACTATCTTTTTTATTTCAACCTATTTTGTCTGATTTTACTGACGGTGTCGAAACCCATGATGCTGAGGAATGGAGGCAATTGCTCCATTGCAGACTTTGCAGTGAAATTAGCCGGCCAATTCATAAACAAGTCTCTCGCTTAGTGATACTATGGAGAAGCCGTCCAGTGCGACCTCTGTGAGTTCATTTTCACTGAATATCTGTTCTGTGTCTTCAGGTAGGATGTAGATGACTGAGAGGTATTCGTCAAAGCATTCCATGTAAATGGGTTCGTCGGGTATGAAGAAGTAGTGGTCCCCGTATAGTTCATCAAAGAACAGGCGGCCCCTTATCCTGTCCTCCAATAATTCTCTTATGAGTCCTGAAATACCAGTCATGGTTATTCACCTCATACCAGTCTCTGCTGGAGTTCCTCTGAGATCAGCCTGTGCAGGTAGAACCCTTTATGTCTGCAGGATTCCATTTCCAGGACAAAACATGACCCATCGTCCCTGAGGGCTGTGAGGGGTACGAAGAACCAGTTCCTCACTTCAGGTATCATGGTGGTGACGAAGGGCCTGGCCCTGAACCTCGTTGCAAGCCTCCTCAACTTCCATATATAGGCCTTGGGGAGTTCAAAGACGTCCATGTAGGGCAGAAGGACCAGGAAAATGAAAACCGTCTCACCATCACCTGCAAGCATGAGGTAGAGCTCACGTTCCCTGATACTCAGGACATCAAAGTTCTCCTGCATGAGGGACCTCCTGAGGTCATCCTGACGCTTCAGGAAGGCCTCGCTGTTAACATATCCATCCAAATTCCAGACCTCCTCAGATTTTTTTGGCCGTGAACAGGAACACCACAGCCACAGGGGGAGGCATATAGATGGAGGGAGACTCGGCTGCAGCTGGGGGGTAGTAATGTGGTTGAGGTGAACCTGCCCACGAACCTCATATTAAAAATATGCTAAAACGTAATAAAAAATTATGGGTACAAAAAAAGGTTTGAGCGGCTCATTCTGGCCTTTTCTCTGCTCCCAACACACCTCATGGCATTGTTGTGTTGGGGGTGGTTGGGGGAGGGTGGGTGGGATGTACAATTTACTCCAGCGGCCCTAAAACTGTTTTTCAGGAGATTGAAGAGTCTGATACACATCAGCTGATATAGGATATACATCTGTGCATATAATCCTCCAAGGGTACCCCCACATTTGGGGTGATTCTGATATACATATATCGTAATAGAGGGTAGGATATACAGGGCATGGATATACATCCTAGAGAAATGATAGGGCCCCCGGTGCTACTGTCAAGCCCGCCTGATATACATATCATAGATAGGTATATAGCTGATGTATATATCACATATATTATATCACCCCGCCCTTAAGGGAACCCTCGTAGAGTTATACAAAATAACATATATCATATATACACATCCACATATCAAAAATCAGGGCCCTGAAAGAACATACTGGTCTTTAATCTTTACTTAGACAAGGAGGGTTGTAAAGAATAGTAACTTAAATGAACATGCTTCTAACATCACATGTTGCAAGGTTTGCAGGGAAACACCACGAGAAGCCTGAGATAAGCTGTTCATGGGGGATCCTATCATTTATCCATGATGATTTCATAGAGCGTATAATGTTGACTTAAAGTTTGGCTTAATGAGGTGATGAGGCGCAGGTTATCATGTGGGGGTAACACATCTTCGATGACTCTCAATGATGATCCCTAAGAAGTTGCTTTAACTTTTCAAGGATTTCTTTGGTTTTCTTATTAGTTGGGTTTATCAGTTCTATCCTTTTTAGAAGGTCTTCTCTTTTTCTTTTATCGATCTTTTTGATATATCCCTCCACCCCATGGGGTTCTATTTCAGTCCATATCAATAAAACTGGGAGATCATCTAGTTCCTCCATTTCATCAATTTTCTCATCAAGTTTATGGAGCTTTTGTATAAAAACTGATTCTACATCTCCTAATCCTTTTTCTCCAAGAAGCTTTTCAAACTGGTGGCGAGGGAACGGGTCGGTAGGATCAAGTATATTTGAAGCCAAATAAATGTCTTCTCCTTTATCTATAGCGTTTTTTAAGACCTCAAGCCTCTTATATTCATCATCTAATAATTTTAGTGAATTAAAAATTAGTCTACACTTACAAACCACATAATTAATCGATGAGAGGGAAGGAAGATCAGCTAATGCATTTATGACATTTTCTATATTTTCAGCGGGCACATCCTCAATATACATATCCAAGTATTCTAAGTTTGTAGAAGGATTTTCTAAGATAATGCCTTTTAAAGATTCTTTTTCTTTTGTTGATTCAAGTAATCTGCTTATTTCTTCTGTTGATAAAACAGATGGATTTAATGAAAATTCAAAATAGCGATCAAAATATTCTGGACTACCTAGACGCCTTTCTTTAAGAAATTCTCTACGTGTATAAGTAAGACCCGTGTTATTTACGGGAAATAGTATATTTAAAACTGGTTTCGCATGATCTGATGCTTTTTCATATATTTTTTCTACCCTTTTTATTTGGTCTTCGTAAAACCGAGGAGCAGATAAATCTTTAGTAAATGCATCTTGATTTTTACGTATTTGTCCAAATAATTTAGGTTCAAATAATTCTAACAGTGTTATATATGCTAAGTCCATTTCATTTGTCTCAGAACCAATTGCTCCAACCTTAAACTTTAAAAGATTTATGTACCTCTTAATATCCCTTATGGTTTTAAAGTAGGGGAACATTGCGTTTAAATCAAAACCACTAAATTTTTTGTTTAATACTTTTCCTACTTCTTTTTGAATTATTTTTTGCAATTGCATGTATGAAAATGAAGGTACTTCGAAGGGGACTTGGATAATTTTCTCAAGATATTCTTCACCATTCCCTCCCTGGACCTCTTCAAGTGCATTTATGATTGGATTTCGGTCAAATGAAACTAAATAGATGATATTTGGAAGGTCAACAATTCTTATCAATTGAAAGATCTCACGAATTTCCTCTGCAGTCAACCTGTCGATGTCATCTATA
>LDZS01000037.1_pt1 | contig 15574 bp, 9 predicted proteins | sample 615471 | NCBI WGS metagenome assembly LDZS01 (sample SAMN03408295, study PRJNA278302) | terrestrial metagenome | isolation source: oil reservoir sample K3 | place: USA: Alaska, North Slope, Kuparuk formation | collected 2013
TGCAACTGCTCATCCTGCATTCTTGAGATTTACCTCCTTCACCGGGACCCCACAGCGGCCGCAACCTGCTGGTAACCGTCACCGGTCTTAGCGGAAACGTTACCTGGTTTCACGGTGATCACATACGGCCCTAAACCGGTCGTCATTATTATGGCATCCACCTCATAAACGGCTTTGATGTTCTCCGATGTCAGAACGGCCTGCATACGTCTTAAACTTAACTCGAATTGCATTCCTTCAAACCGCCTCATTTTCTTTTTCCCGCACATACTCCAAGAACACTTGCTTGAGCCGACAATCACCGGGATAAGCTTTGTCAATCCGGCCGGTATAGGCATAAGTTCTGGCCAGGCAGCCTCCACCACAGAGCCAATTATCTGGGCAGTCCCGGCAACCCGCCACTTCGTTTACCGTGCGATGTAAAAATGGCAACCGGTCTAAGGCATTGGTAAGGGAAAAATCCCCGTCGGCAATGTTCCCCAGGTAAAAATCTGGAATACCTGCCAGGGAAGAACAGGGGTAGACCTCGCCCCGGGGCATTACGACCATGGACTGGCCTGTAGTAGCATAACAGTAATGCTTGCGGGATACTCCCTGGCGCAGTTGATATTTTAACCGTTCTACTTCCCGAAACCTGACCAAACCACCCCCCAACCCGGCTATTTCCTCAGCCCGGTACAAGCTGGCTCTGACCTGCCTTGCCATTAATTCCGGTTCCGGTGGAAGGATTTTGTTATCTACACAGCGTCCCACAGGACGCAACAAATCCAGGGCGATTCCGTGAACATTGCCCTGGTAACTGGCCAACTCTACCAGCCGCGGTAAGCCGGCAATATTATTTGCCGATAAAACAGCAGTAAGGCCCACCTTTACTCCGACAGCTTTAAGGTTCTGCAAACCCTGCAAGGTCGCAATAGTGGAACCGCGGCCACTGGCAAAGGGTCGTAGCAGGTCGTTTACATCCGGCATGCCGTCCAGGCTAACCCCTACGGCAATTCTCAAGTTTTTCAATTCCCGGGCTAGTTCCGGCGTGATTAAGGTGCCGTTGGTTTGTAGCTGATATAATACCGAGGATGAATAATTCTTTGTATACTCAATAATTATTTTAATTAAAGGAAATTTCAGGAGGGGCTCCCCTCCGGTAAACTGTATTTTAAAGGACCTGCTGCGGGCAGCGACATAATCTATCGCCCTCCTGGCAATATCAAGGCTCATGCTGTCCCGGTTATCCCCGCCGCAGGCATAGCAGTAGCGGCAACGCAGGTTGCAGTCGTTGGTTATACGCAGGATGAGCAGTTTAATCTCTTCATTACCCGGATTCATTGCTCCTGAAACTCCTTTACCCGGCCATCCCTCACAGCATGGCCAGTAATTCATAAGACTTTCCTTGATGTGTCTCTGCATAAAGAGCCTTTTGATCCAGGATTTCTTCGGGTGTACCCTCCGCAACAATCTTCCCGTCCCGCATAATCAATATCCTATCAGCATATTCTACGGCTACTTCGAGATCATGGGTGATGAATACCACGGCCTTCCCCTGCAGTGCCAGTTCCCGGCACAGGTCCATCAGCTTTCTAATGTGTAAAATATCCTGCCCGCTGGTGGGTTCATCCAGTAAAATGATAGCCGGATTCATGGAAAGAATGGCCGAAGTAGCACACCTCAGACGCTGGCCGCCGGACAGGGTTTGAGGGTGGAATGCTGTCAAATCTTCCAGCTCCATGGCTCTTAAATATTTTAAAACGCTTTTTTTGATTTCTTCTTTCGACATTTTAAGATTTTGTGGCCCAAAGGCGATTTCATCGTAAACGGTATCGCAGGTCAGCATCAAGGACGGATTTTGAAAAACTATGCCCACTGAACCGGCAAGTTTATAGGCGTTGTGGTTTCCGGTACTCTTACCCGCCACCATTACGCTGCCCCTTTGCGGCTTGTGAAGCCCTGCCAAATGATGCATCAGCGTAGTCTTGCCGCTTCCGTTATCCCCTAGCACCGCCACTACTTCACCTGCATAAATGTCCAATGTAATTCCTTTTAAGATGCACTTTTCTTTATCACGTGCATTCTTATGGTTATAAGAAAACCATAAATCCCTTATCTCAATAAGCTTTTGTTTCCGGTTTAAAAATCCTTTTCCAGATGGAACACTGCGTCCGGCGCTACCGGCTTTATCGGTACCTTTAAGCATTTTTACCCGAGCCGGAGATATTCCCCCCTGCAGCCCGGGCCCAAAGCCTGGTTTAGCCCTTGTGGGAGTTCTTAAGCCCAGCTTTTTGAAAAGTTCCAAGTGCTCATCTACTTTTCTGGCAGATGTATCCAGCACAATTTTCCCGCCGTCCATTATAATTACCCGGTCGGCCCACGAAACCACTTCGTGGATGCGGTGCTCCACTAAAATAATAGTCATTCCCTCGTCACTAAGTTTTTTCACCACATGGAGCACTTCATGGGCTCCCCGGGGGTCTAACTGGCTGATGGGCTCATCCAGCACCAGAACCTCCGGCTTCAATGCGAGTACCGAGGCCACGGCCACTCTTTGCTTTTGTCCGCCCGAGAGGGCGCTGGTGCTGTTTTTCATGAACTCCTTCATTCCCACTTTCTCCAGCGCCCACTCTAGCCGGGCGTGTATTTCTTCCCGGGGAAAACAGAGATTTTCCAGGCCAAAGGCTACTTCATCCATAACCCTGGTGGAAAATATCTGCTCATCGGGGTTCTGAAAAACCAGGCCAACCTTCTGGGCCAGGACTCTGATGGGGTGTTCCCTGGTATTCATATCGTCAATCCAGATGTCGCCGTGAAATTCGCCTGCCGATTCATGAGGAATAATCCCATTTAAACATTTTAACAACGTCGATTTTCCACAGCCTGTTGAACCGGAAAGCAGGATAAACTCACCTTTGTCAATATGCAGAGTAATGTTCTGCAAAGCAAAGTCTTCTCTGGTCGGATACTTGAAGGAAACATTTTCTATTTTTATCATTTAAACGACCCCCTACTAAAGATATCTGTGGGCAATCCAGTACAGAGGCAGCAGGGCCTCGTTGGTATACCTGTCCGACACCGATAGATAAAGCAGGAATTTACAGGTCAAAATCAAGAAGGTGGCACAAAGAGATATCAGCACTACTATCCTGTCTCCTGCTTTCAGCTTGGCTTCGTGCAATTCCGTCCGTTGTTCAGAGGCCCGGAAGGCACGGGAATCGGCACTCATGGCCATATTGGCAGACTTTCGTACACAGTTGGCCAGGAGCGGTACCAGAACCTGTACGGTTGTTTTATAAATACCGTAGCCAAGCAGAATGCCTTTAGGGTCAAATGGCTTATATTTACGCAATCGCTGGGAATTAATAGTTATCCGGGCCTCCCCAAGGGTAATGGGAACAAACCGCAAACAGGTCATTACCATAAAGGAAATGGCATAAGGCAACTTGAGTTTCTTCAACCCTGTCAGCATTTTTATGGGGTCCTCCGTCCAGAAGATGAGCAGCCCCAACGTCATCGGCGCAATCATCCGCAGGGACTGGGCAATTCCATGGGTAAATCCCTCATAATAGATAGCCACACCATCCCACAGGCCACCGACTACCGGTAGGGAAGGGCTTACCAGCATGGGCGGTAGCAGGTAAAACAGAGGTGTCCGCGGGTAGGCATCGTAGAAAACGGCCTGCACCCACATGATCCCCCATATCGTTAGAAATGAAACGATCACCAGGGCCTTTATTTTGTCCCCGGAGAGGCGGGCTAAGACCACCAGTCCCAAAACAGCCAGGTAGAGACAGGCCAGTGCCTTCCACTGGTTCAGGGCCATGCCGAGCACGGCCACACATAAAAGCATTATTAACTTGGTACGGACATCCAGCCGGTGAAACAACGTGTCTTTCAGTTCTGGTTCAATAAATTTATTTCGCATTATTCGATCACTCGCTTTAACTTATTCCCCAGGTACACGCCCAAAACAGCCCCCAGGGCAGAATAGACTGCTGATACAAGGGCGTTCACGTTAATATACCAGTCCGGATAAAAAAGGCGATACAGGTACATCCATATATAATAAAAGGTATAAGTAGAGTAAATATGCTGAACGGCAAAGATAACCCCAAGGATAGAAAATGTCGTTAAACATTCTTTAAAGGGCCTGTTTCCAGTAGTAAATCCTGTTAAATACAGCAATGCATCAGCCAGGACGGCGTAGGAGAGCATGAGCAAAACGGTAATAGGATTAAAGGTGCCGAAGGCCACGCCCTGCAAAATGATCCTGACTACGGAGGAGATGATAATAACACCCGGCTTGGGCACCAGTGAAACAAGAGCCATCAGAAACATGGCGTTGATAATGTCCCAGAAAATACCAGTAACAATATGCATGAACGGCCCCAGGGGCCCTAAAAACGCCCTGGTGGCATCGCCGAAGATAAACCAGGGAATATCCACGATGGAGAATTTCACTGCGGTAAACAGGGCGATGAGGATGATTTCGCTGGTTTTAAGCCGCCCCACCCACTTCTTGTGATTACAGGCCAGCAATAACAAGCTAACTAACGAGAGAATCGCCGCAACCAGGCCGGTAATTATTTGGATCTGGCTTTCCTTTTCTACATGAAGATTGAATTCACGAACCACAACATCTGTATTGGCACCGAAAAAAGAAACTGTTAGCACGCCCCTGTAGATACCGGGTTTAACCGAATAAACATCAGCAAAGAGAGGCACCTTAAAGTCCTGGACAGCGGCTGCAGCTACACCGATTACGGTTTCCGGCACCGGTGGGGCATCGGCCTCTTCTCGTTGAATATGCTCGCCCCTGAAATAAGGAATTTCTTTACCGTTTTTGTCCAACACCGCAAACTTTATATGCAGGGGCAGATTGAGATTGGTATTGTTTTGCAAAACTCCGCAAACCATCCCCGCCGGTTCGTCAGATCTCTCTTTTGCTCCGAAAAGCTTGTGAAAGGTAGAGAAAACATCTTCTTTAACCTTGATATAATTTTTTAGCTCCTTGATCAGGGTTACCTTGTGCGAACTGTGCTGCATGGGATAAACCCCTTCCTCCAGCAGGCGGAGGCTACCCCGGACAGACTCCAGATCCGGACAGGCAATATTCCCTTTCACCCTCTCTGTTTTATCCCCCAGCTCGGCCTGAACCACTACCCTGCCGGGGCCGGAGGCTTGTGACAGGACAACAAAGGATTCTTCTGCATATCCCGGGCCCATCGTTAACGGGATTAACACGGTATGATCATCAACCAGTTTTATCTTTTCGCTATCATACGAGGTTACTCTTACCGTTTCCGGGAGAGTGACGGTTAAACTTCCCTCTTCCTGATTATCCAGCAGCGCCCTCACCCCTACCTCAATGGGAAATTCCAGTCCTTTTACCAGGTAAAAGTTTCCTTCGTTTCCCTGGGGTATTTGCACCCGCAAATGTATTCTTTTTTGCAGATCGGTTTGGCTTTCCTTGCCGATAGCTGCCCTTTGAGCATACTCCAAAATGTTAAAATCCTTTATTTCCGTATGATTGACAGCGGTTACACTGAATCGCACATTTTCTACGGCAACCTCATTTTTACCGCAATACCGCCGGTAGTCCTCTAGGAGGTCCACTGAAACAACACCTTGCGGGAGTTCCAGCATTTTGGGAACTATGATCCTCGGGACACCTTTTTGATCAATAAACGTAGTTTTATCAACCTGCGGCGCTTCACTCCCTTCCATAATGTAGTAAATCACATTCTTATCCGTATACTCCACAGAGGCCCATACCTGGCCACTACCCTGCCAGGACCACTTCAGCTTCTTAGGAAACCTGTCTTCCTGAATGGCCAACTGAAAAACAGCATGTCCCTTAGCGACCGATACACCGTCCTTCCAGCGCAGGTCACCTTCGACGGTCTTAAAGCCGGTGCCGGAGGCTGCTGCTGCGTTTGATTCTGCATTTAATATGTGAATAAAAACCACTAACACTAAAAATATGGTTAATACTGACAGAATCCTTATATTAAAAAAATACCTGCTCATTAATAAACACCTGCTTGGATTAAACTTTAATAATCCGTACGGGCCTCCAGCTCTCCTTCAATATCCAGGTAAATCTCCTTCAGTTCTTCTACCATCTCCGGGCGAGCATCCCACATGCCGCGCTGGACGGCCTCAAGCAGGCGCTCTGTGATGTTCTGCAGAGCCTCCGGATTTACTTCCTTGAACCATTCCTGCATCGCCGGGTCCAGGGCGTAGGTTTCAGCCAGCCGCTCGTACATCCAGTCCTCCATCACCTCCGCGGTGGCATCAAACCCGAAAATGTTATCGATCAAAGCTGACATGTCACCGGCTCCTTTATAACCATGCCTCTGCATACTGGCAATCCACTTGGGGTTCAGGACGCGACAGCGAAAGATATGCTTGGTCTCTTCAGCTGTGGATCGTATTTTTACCCTGACCGGATCAGAGCTGTCCCCGCTGTAGGAACGGGGTGACTCGCCCTTGAAGGCCTTGACCGCGGCAATCATCCCTCCAAGGTAGGAATAGAAATCGTCGCTGTCCAATATATCGTGCTCCCGGGTATCCTCATTTTTGACCGCCAAATCCAACCGGCTTAAACGCTTCTGGAAAACCTCCGGCACAGTTTTACCATACTCCTTACGCCCGTAAGCATAACCGCCCCAGGTTACGTAAACCTGCCCCAAATCCTTTTCGTCCCGCCAGTTCTTAGCCTCAATAACATTACTTACGCCGGCCCCGTATGCTCCGGGGCGGCAGCCGAAAATCCTGTACCCGGCAAATTCTCTGGCCGTTTCCGCATCCATACCGGCAGCTATATTTTCCGCTGTCTCTTGCCGGACATGTTTGGCCAAATAGTTGTCTTCGTCTCTTTCCGGTAAGTTGGCCACCATTTCCACAGCTTCATCCAGCAGGGCAACGATATTGGGAAAAGCATCCCGGAAAAACCCACTGATGCGCATGGTCACATCAATACGGGGACGGCCCAGTTCTTCGCGAGGAATTATCCTGAGCCCTTTCACACGCCCACTCTTTTCTTCCCAGACCGGCTTGACCCCCATCAGGTATAATACTTCGGCAATGTCATCCCCCTTGGTGCGCATGTCCGAGGTGCCCCACATTATAATACCGATACTCTCCGGGTATTTCCCCTCATCTGCCAGGTATCTTTCCAGCAGGGCATCCCCCAGGGCCACTCCTACTTCCCAGGCCGCAGGGGTAGGAATGGCCTGGGGATCAACGGAATAAAAGTTTCTTCCCGTAGGTAAGATATCAGCCATGCCCCTGGTAGGCGCTCCTGAAGGCCCAGGCGGGGTAAACCCGCCTGCCAGGGCGGATAGGGTGTTGGAAAGCTCAGCGGTGGTTTCGTTAAGCTTGGTCACCAGAGTGGTAGCCGCATAGCGCAGGACTTCTTCCACAGGCTCCGAATTTTTATTTAAATACTGCCTGCATATTTCCGGGATACTCGTCACATCAAAATTTCTCCGGTATAGCTCATCCATTATTTCGAGCACAAGGGCATTAATTTCATCCAATACCTGCCCGCATGTCTTGCCCAGGCCAGGGATTAACTTACCCCTTTCCGCCAGTAATTCCTCATAGTCATAGCCTAATGTTTCGGCCACTGCCTGCCGTAGCGAGGGAATAGGGCCGTTCGGCAGCCTGGTTAAAGCCACCAGCATTTCGACCAGCTGCCCTTCCCGGGGAGGTTCTCCGAAAATATGCAGGCCGTCCCTGATCTGGGTGTCTTTAATCTCGCTAAGATAGCCATGGAGTTTTTCCAGAAATGCATCAAAATCCTTCAGCGCTGTTTCTTTATCTACATCCAGGTCTCTGTCAAGGTGAGCCTGACAGACCTTTTCCCAAATGAGATCCTGCAGATGGGGCAGCTTACCCGGGTCAAGGGTTTTAGCCTGGTAGTAATCTTCCAGCTGGACTTCCAGCCCGGCCAGCTCATCATACGAGTCAGCATTGGTCATCACCGGAATCAGGTGGTCTATGATGCAGGCATAACTCCTCCGCTTGGCCTGGGTCCCCTCCCCGGGATTGTTAATGATATAGGGGTAAATATGCGGCAGGTCGGTGATGGCCAGGTCCGGATAGCAATTCTCCGATAAACCTACCGACTTGCCTGGGAGCCACTCCAGAGAGCCATGTTTACCGATATGGAGAATGGCATCGGCCTTAAAGTCGTCCCTGATCCAGCGGTAGTAGGCAAGGTAATGATGGGTCGGCGCCGCATCCGGGCTGTGGTAAATTTTTGCCGGGTCGTCCCCAAAGCCCCGTGGGGGCTGGATGCCGATAAAAATATTCCCATTAATGATACCGGGGATTAACAACCTGTTTTCGTAGTTAAATACCTCCCCCGGGGCAGGACCCCAATCGGCAGTCATTTGTTCCTGCACCCCGGGCGGGAAATTCCGGAACCATGCCCTGTATTCTTCCGGCGTTACTCCGTCTATGGCCGATCTGGCCATCTGTTCTGCGCTGGCCCAGCGCCGGTCGTTGGTCACCCTCCGTAACAGCTCTTCCATTAATTCCTGCCCATCCTGCGGCAACGATTCCAGAACATAACCCGCTTCCTGCAGGGCTCGCAGGATGTTCCACACACTGGCCGGTGAATCAAGGCCAAAAGCACAACCGATCCGGTCGTTGCGGGGCGGGTAATTATGGAAGATAATGGCGACTTTCTTCTCGCTGTTGGGTTTGCGCCGCAGCCTCCCCCAGTTTATGGCTAACCCGACAGCCTTATCCACCCGTTCGGGAATAGGACGATAATAAAAGGTACTGGCACCGGTCAAGGGGTCCTGTTCCCCGTATTCCCTGGTAGCTACCGGTACAGTAATCAGAGTGCCGTCAAACTCGGGCATGGCTACACTCATGCAAACATCCAAAGGATTTAGCCCCTGAATAGTATTCGACCAGTTTTCGTAATTGTTTATTGATGTAATGACCTTGATGACAGGGACTCCCAACCGAAGCAAACAATTCTCTTTGTCCGATCCATTTTCCTGACCTGAAGTCGTAAAATGGGAAAAACTCAAAGTGCTGATTAAAACATCAATAATTGGCCGCCCGTCCTGCATAAAATAATTTTCTACCACCCATTGAATACCGTTAGTACCCAGTTCCACATCACGGGTTGTATGGAGAAAAACCGGAATAACATTAACTTTTTGCTTTTCAAGAGAGTCGATAAGAGCATCGACAAACAGTATATTTTCGGTTATCCAGTGAGTTCGATAAAAGAGAATTCCCACCGTAAGGCGACCGGGCAGGCAGTTCTGTTTCAAATAACTTTGCAATTCAATCCCGGCCGGATACTGCGGGTGATAAATACCTTCCCAGGGCAGCATCTCCGGTTCCCGGACCGCAAAGTTGTGGTCTCCGAACCTGTTAATTATCCATAGCAACATGTTAGTGATATTTTCTGTCCCACCGTAGCAAATATATTTTTGTATTAAGGTATATTCTTCCACAGATAAAGTGGAAAGTTCCCGTGATTCAGGGTCGGTTCCCGCAGAGGTGGGCTGGACATACAGGGCAACCCCATGATCACGAGCCGCCTGTACCACCCGGTCAAAACCCGGCAGGCTCTCCTTTCCCCCCATCAGATGGAAGATAACCAGATCGGCACCCCGAACCTCATCAATCAATTGAGTAATATTGTTTTCATGTGACAAATCGCTTTGGGTACGGGCGCAGATCTGAATAACCGGCCCATGTACCTCTCTAATTTTATTGGCTGCCCTGATTAATGTATGAATGTCACCTTCTATTGATGTGAGATAAACTAACTTAACTGACAATATCTCTCCCTCCTCTTCAAATTAGATCACCTGTTCTATATCCAGGGCCCATTTGCATCACCCCGGACCTGGATTAGCACCCAACCAGTTACTTAATCCTTAATATATAAAGTGAATGTTCTCCGTGTTTTTCGGTACCCACCCGGGTCGGCCAGGTAGTTGCACAAATCACCCGCCCGTCTTCAGATGCGCCCAAGCAGTCGTAAATAATAGCCCCATCCGTCTGATAGTAGCCAATGTACCTGTCGAGAACATTTTTCTCCTCCATATTGAGTTCGGTTTTCTTTGCCTCTTGGGCAAGGTCAAAAGCATAAACACCGCAATAGCTATAGTCCATGGTGTCCTGGTTATGCATTGTCCCCAGCAGCAAATACTTTCCTTTCACCAACATACTTGATGCCTGACCGCCCAACCGAAACTTCCACTTCAGACTTCCGTTCAGGTCAAATACCATAACCGACCCGGCATCGGGATGTTCCACCGGCGCTTTGGCATAATAGCTGCCGGCCCCTTTCACTACACTCTTGGTAGGAGCGATAATAATCTCATCCTTGCTGAAGCCCAAACCGCTATTGAATACACTTGTACAGATGGTAGTATCCTGGTACTTTTCCGGCCTGAAGGCAATAAATTCATTGGTTTTGTGACCGTCACTATCCAATAAATATATCTTACCAAAGTTGGCAACTGCTACCACTTTATCCTGCACAACACCTACAGCCACATTAGTGCCCTTCGAGTCAGCCAGTTCAGGATCGTTATGGATATCAAACTTCCATACTTTCTTGCCTGTCTTTATGTCAAAAGCATGAACACATGCGGGGCCGTTAATATCTTCACCATAGCTGTAGTTGCCCATCACCAGCTTTCCGTTAATAACCTTCATATCACTCATACTGATCAGGCCCGGGTATCCATGAGATTCTGTTTTCCATAGTTTTTTTCCATTCCGGTTCAAACACAAGAGTACTTCGCCTTTGTCTTTATCTTTACCCACACTCCATGTAGTACTGCCCACTGCATAAATCTTGTCATTAAAGGTCGTTATATTTAAAGAACAGGAAATCTCAAACTTGGCTTCCTCGGGTTTGTATTTTTCCACGACCGGCGCCAGGTCTGCCTGGACATCATATTTCCAAAGTTCATTTCCGGTATCAATATCCATACAGATGATGTAACCATGCTCTTTATCACGTTCGTAGGCGTATTTCTCCGCCAGATACAGCCGATCATTGCCAATGATATAGCTGTCGATCCCTCCATAGGTCGACTTTTCCCACTTTTGAACGCCGGAAGAGGTATCGTACAAAGTCATTTTCCCTTCCCCCACAACCAGCACATGCTTTCCATCCGGCGAAACTACCGGCTTGGTGGGCTGCAGGCCGAAGGACCATCTCTGTGCAGTAACATCGGGAATTTGGTCCTGCGCTACATTACCCAAAGACTTTTCGCAAACCAACTCCAACTGGGGTTTCAAGCTGGTACGCTCACTTTCGGAAGTTCCTGTAGTCCGACTGCACCCGCAAACAACCAGAGCCAATATAATTAGTAATGAAAAGGCGTAAGTTTTTTTTGAAACCTGTAGCCATACCATGGTCATACTCCTCCTCTATCGGTTTGATTTAATAAAAATTTATCCCCGACCTACAAACGGGCCGGGGAATCAACTTTGGTTTCTGCAAAAAACGTATAAACCACCTCCCTATCCGCGTAGGCATGTATGGTTTCGAAGCAGGGCAGGTCTCCTGGCTCTGGTTCATCGCCGCCGCACGCCTTCCCACCCCGCACTCAATTGCCTTTCCGCCCGAACGCCTTGAGCGAACATCAGATTTTGAACCGCTCCAGAACGTCCGCGATCATGTTCATTGAGTGCGGGGCAGTGGCCTTCTGCGCGGCAGCTCCCCATCACAGTGGCGGGACCGCGCCGGACTTGCACCGGACTTCCCTATTTTAGCCCCCCGTTTTCAATCCAACGGGAAGGGCACCCTGTTTCGGATTATTCAATTTTCAAAAACAAAAGTACAGGTCAACCCTCAAACAAAGAAAAAACCACGCTACAGCCCCTTGCTTCCTGGCGGAGACCTTCGTGGTCCTCATTATCATCCAGGCTTCGATTCACCACAATTTTCTATCCGGGTTTCTACACGACAAAGTTTTTATACGACAGAGCCTGTCAAAAATCCTTCAACATCCAGCAAAAAATTTCAGCATGTCCGGCCCCAGGATTTGCCGCAAACCTTAAGGCCCCGGGTTACTGGCACACCACTGATCTGGTGGTGGAGGTCCTCTTCCCGGGCACCGCCGAACGGGACCGGACGATCAAAAGAAAGGCTCGAATCTAAGGTTCTGCCAGGCCTCCAGGCAGATCTGGATCAGATTTTTTAACCACAATTCGTTGAGAAAAGAACAGGTTTGCAAGCAATCAGGAGAACTTTTTCTGGCGACCTGTTCATGCATCTGAATTGCACAGGCGGAGCCAGCCCGCGAAAAAGAAGAAGAGGGTCCAGGCCACGACCAGCACAGCCGACTCCCAGGGGAACCCCGCCCCGGCAAGGGTGGCGCGCAGGAGCTGGGCCGCCGGGGTGAGGGGGAAGAGCCAGACGAGCTTCTGGATGAGACCCGGCAGGCGCTCTACCGGGATCAAGGTGCCGCTTAAGAAAGTCATCGGAACAAGAAAAAATTCGCTGGCCAGCGCCTGATCGTCAAAAGAGCGCAGCAGCAAACCGATGAGAACCCCGAGGCTGCCGAAACAAAAGGAAGCAAGCACCATGCTCCCGAAGAAGCCCCAGCTGAGGTGGAGGCTGGGAACCAGGAGCAAAACCATCCCCAGGACCACAAGCCCGGCCAGCAGTCCCCGCAGCATCCCGGCCAGGGTGTAGCCGAGCCAGAGGGAAAAGGTGCCTACGGGGGCCACACGGTAGGCCTCAAAGCTGTAGTAGTGGAGCCTCGTGTAAAACATGCGCACCGTCACCGAGGTCACACCGTTGTTGAAAAGGGCAAGGGCGATCACACCCGGGACGAGAAACTCGAGGTAGCTCATGCCGCCGGGCATCACCAGCCGGAGCCTCTGCCCTGCCCCAAAGCCGAAGGATAAAAGGAAGATCAGGGGGGAGAGCATGTAGGTAACCAGGTAAAGCCAGAACTTGCTGCGCCAGTAAACCAGTTCCTCCCAGATGATTGGATACCAGGCGGGCACCCGCATCACGGTCAGTCCTCCCGCCTCAGCTTGAATAAATAGTAAGCAAGAAGGTAAAAAGCTCCGAGCCAGCCCAGGCTCTGGCCCAGCCAGCTCAGGTTGCTGGCTCCGGTGAGAGCCAGGCCGCGCAGGTTGTAGGTAGCCGCCGTCAGGGGCAGAAACCAGCTTCCAAGCTTCAGGAAACCAGGCAGCCTTTCCACGGGGAAGAAAGTGCCGCAGAAAAACGTCATGGGGAAAACGATTAAGTTGGTGAAGAGAAGCGCGTCTTTGTCCCCTCCGGCGACCATGGCCACGGCAACGGCGAGGCAGGCAGGCGTATTGCGCCTTGCCAGACCGGGCCTTCTCCGGAAGCACCGCAGAAGTGAAACCGTTTTCTTTTAAGCCAACATGGGCCAGACTCGCCAATCAAGACGCCTCCAGTCAAACTTTCCCTGTTTCTGCACCAAACTTTCTGCACCAAACCTCGGGGTCAGCTTGGGCTGCCGAGTTTCGCTTTGATCTCCCGCATCTTGGCGCCCCAGTCGGCCACCTCCTCGGCGGTGAGGATGTCGATGGCGCCGCCCTGGAAGTCCCCTTTAACATCACCCATTTTCTCTTCAATCCAGCCCTCGATCTCGAGGTAGAACTCCTTGAGCCCCTCCAGCACCTCGGGGTCGGCGTTCCACAGGCCGCGCTGGTGGGCCTCCAGGAGCCGGCGGGCGATCTCTTCCAGCGCCCAGGGGTTGTGCTCCTCGAAGAACTTGCGGTTCTCTTCGTCCAGGATAAAGGTTCTGGTGATGTCGTCGAAGATCCAGTCATCAACTTCTCTGGTCGTTGCCTCCCAGCCGTAGACCCGGCCCACTCTTTTCGAAATGTCGCCTGCCCCCTTGTAGCCGTGCCGCTTCTGACCCTCGATCCATTTGGGGTTCAAAAGTTTTGTCCGCACCACCCGCCGGATCTCGTCGGCGAGCGTCCTCACCTCCACGTGCTCCGGCTCCCTCGTGTCCCCGTAGTAAGTCTTGACTTCCCTGCCGGAGGCCACCCGGGCCGCTGCCGTCAGCCCCCCGTGGGTGCCGAAGTAGCAGCAGCATGCAAAGAGGTCGCTCTCGTCGGTGACAACCTTGTTGTAGGTGATGTCAACGGTGCGAAGGTTGAACTGGAGCTGCTTGAAAGCCTCTTTTCCGAAGACGCCTTTGCCGTAGGCGTAGCCGTTCCAGTAGACGAAAACGTCTGCGAGGTCTTTTTCTTCCTTCCAGGCCGAGGCGTAAACGGCTAAGTTGACGCCCGCCTGGTAGGTGCCAGGCTTTCCCGCAAAGATGCGCAAGGTCGCCTCCCGCCAGGAATTCTCGTCCCCATTCCCGTCCAGCTGGGCGAGGGTGTGCTTGCGGATAAAATTCTGCTCTGGGGGTTCATCGAGGGCAGCAACGGCGCTGATCGCCTCATCCAAAAGCTCAATGCAGTTGGGGAAGTTGTCCCTCGTGATCCCGGAGACCCTTACGGTCAGGTCGATGCGCGGCCGCCCGAGCTCTTCCAGCGGAATCACTTCAATGCCTCCCACGCGCCCGTTGGGCAGCCACTTGGGCCGCACGCCCAAAAGGTAGAGCATCTGCCCGAGGCCCTCGCCGTCCGCCCACATGATGTCGTTGCACATCCAGAAGAGGGCGACGTTCTCCGGGTAGCGGCCCTCTTCGTTGAGGTGCTTTTCCAGAATTTTTTCCGCCAGGCGCTTCCCGACTTCCCAGGCCGCCCGGGTGGGCACCCGGTGGGGGTCAAGGGAGTAAAAGTTGCGCCCTGTAGGGAGCACGTCGTCCCGGCCCCGCGTAATCAGGCCGGAGGGTCCCGCAGGAATGTACCTGCCTGCAAAGCCCGAGAGAAGGGATTCTATTTCCCGGGATGCCTCAATGCGGGCATCGAGGTCAAGCACCCTGGGCAAAACCGCATTAAGAGAAGACAGCGCCTGGGGGCGGATAAATTTGTCTCCCAAAACTTCTTGGGCCAAATCCGGGCCTGCCCCTTTGCCTTTTAAGAAGTGCCCGATAAAGGCTCGAGATGCCCGATCGATTTCCTCCAGCAGGGCGCCATAAGATTTCCCAAAACGGAGAGAAATTTTTCCCTGATCGGCTAAAAGCTCGGACAGCTCGAGATCCATTAAAGCGGCAACGGCGCGGCGCAAAGATGTTTCCTGGCCGGCATCGAAACGCAGAATAGAGTTGATAAATGCAATCCTTCGTTCGCCTTGAGGCAGCTCGCCGAAGATGTGCTGGCCGTCCTGGACCTGGGTGTTCCGGATGGTGGAAAGCACCGCGTGGGCCTTTTCGGCGATGGAGGCAAATTCCTCGTGCCCCCCATCCACAGGAATCTGCTTATCCAGGTTGGTTTTCTTAATCTCCTCGACAATGAGGTGCTCTAAGGTGTGGGCCCGCGCCGGATCGGCTGCCCTGGCCTTCTCGTACTCCTCGAGGCAGCGCTCAAGCTCCGCCAGCTCGTCGTAGAGACCCCCCTGGGTGAGCACCGTCTGCATGTGGTCTACCAGGGTGGCGTAGCTCCTTCGCTTGGCGATGGTTCCCTCGGGCGGATTGTCGGCGTTGTAGATGTA
>LDZS01000038.1_pt1 | contig 15555 bp, 27 predicted proteins | sample 615471 | NCBI WGS metagenome assembly LDZS01 (sample SAMN03408295, study PRJNA278302) | terrestrial metagenome | isolation source: oil reservoir sample K3 | place: USA: Alaska, North Slope, Kuparuk formation | collected 2013
CGTGTTGTCAAAGAACCAACCCTATGACCCTAACCACCTGCGCAAAAATCCAAAAAATACCGCTTGACATTTGTTAGTAGGTCTTAAAATTTTTTTATCGCAACCACCAAGCGGTGGTGGCTACCGTTTTTACCCTCTCCGGTCTTCAATCCAACGCCCAAAGATGGTGATGATAGCGGAAAAAACCAACGCTACTAGAGATATTGCCAACACCGGGGCTATTATCGGCCACAAGCTGGTGAACACGTCAGCCATGAACTGATATAGATAATTGACATCGTAAGTGAGGCTGAATTGAGGCATAGCTATTACCGTCCCTGGGCGTAATACCTAAAAATTGTGATGAGACCCCCAAACACGAAGAGGGCCAACAGCGCGCCGATGAAAGGCCAGAGCAACGGCGAAAGAGAACCAAACACATTGGCAAACTGCTGGTAAACTTCTGTCATGTCAACATTGAAGGACATCAAAGGTCCCTCCCTTTTACCTCACAAAAACGAGGACACCAACCAAAATCCCCAAACAGAGACAGGAAAAGAAAACCGCTTTTATCAATAAAGGACAGCTAAGAAACCACAGCACGCAGTAGGCGAAGTTATAGTCCACGCCACCACCCCGCAAGGCGGATGAGCAGATAGGCAGCACAGAAGGGTATCAAAAAAGCGGCAGCATAAAGTGCAGCTAGATCGTGGCTGTCGAGTATTTCCCACATCAGATGAAGCCCTCCCTGTCTGCTATGTCGTATACGACCTTACAGCCTATCACGACAAGAATGATTACAAGGATCCCTGCGATGATCATGTCTCCGTAGCTGAGCTGTTGGAGGACCTTAAAAATGCCGTGAGGGGTAGTGACGGAATATTCCATCTGTAATTCCCTCCCTACAAACAAAATAAAATGCCCCGATAATGGGGCACAATGAACAAAAACTGCAATTTTCCTGCACTCCTCTTTATTTCACCTTTAATCTGTCTAACAATTCGCTTATCTTCTTCCTCCGCCAATACTTCTGTTCTTCGAGTTCCTCTTTTAAGGTGCCATATTCCCCCTCGGCCTTAGCCACTGCAGTTGCCATTTCATCTAGGATAGCTAGCTCGCTCGGTGAAAAGTCACCGAGCATATCAGTGTGCTTACGTAGATATTCAATCAGTTTTTTGCAAGTCATGTATAAATCTGGCGCTGCGAGAATTAAGTAAACGTTATTCAGGTCTTCTTCCGTTTCCACAAAGACATCTGCTATCATTTTTTCTTTCGTGCGATCGTAGACTGTGATAAATGCGCTACCGGACATTTCAAACAAGGGACCTCTTGTCCAGGGATAAGAACTAAACCGTAGAGTCACTGGTTTCATCCTCCTCTTCTAACTCTTCAACATACGGATCACGTTCCGCAGTTATTCGTGCGCCACAGAAGGGACAAAAACGCATATCGTGTTCGCTTGGTGTGCCGCCGTCAATTAGCGACCAAGCATTTCCGCAGACAGAACATTCCCAGCCGTCGCAGTATTCATCTATGCGGGTAAAGATTGCACTTTTTCTGGTATCTTCTTCTGGCAGGCTGTAAACATATTTTCTCAGCGAGTCTGTTAAACTTATCAATTCTTCCTCAATTCTTCTTACTTCGTTTTTGGCTTCCACAAACTTTTTGAGCAGTTCAACAAGAGCTACCATCAGACTCACCTTCTTCTAAAACATTAGCGTCGTATTCTTCTTCTGAAATTGGAATGATTAATTCTTGTGGAATCTTAAGCATGTTAGCTATAGCTTCCCTAAAGCGTTCCGTTGCTTCCGTTCTTTCTTCTGCAGCCATAGGATTTTCTCTCTCCATCTTTGCCTCAAGATAAGCCTCTACTGCATTCCCATTTTCATCAACTGCAACGCCTGCCTCTGGCTCAATTCGATAACAAAATCTCTCAGTTACATTCATCACATGCCCTCCTCAAACAATCTCGTTTTCCGAATATTTGTGAATGTTTGCCAACCCCCTTAATCCTTTCCAATTGTTCTGCAAGATACTCATCTGAGGTATAAACTCGTTTTTTATTGTGTTTTGCTTATCCCTTATTGTTCCAGAAGATTTCCCACCACTCTAATATCTTCTTCCGAAACACATACATGCTGCGGGTGGAGTAATTCATTTTCTCCGCAATCTGTTCCATCGTCTTTTTTTCAATGTAGCGCAACTTAAAAAAAGACTTGTGGGGTTCAGGTAGGCGCGTGTAGAACTCGTCAACTTCCTTCTTGAGGGGTCCCCGAAGGAAAGGATAATTTTTCAAGGGTTCCTCCAACAGTTCTATTGAATTTGCAAGCTGCTTCACAGTTTGCGGCACAGCACTCACCCTCACAGTTTGCAAAAAGTGCTTTCTAAAAAGTTTTACTTTATCTCGTCATTTCGCCCTCTCTTCTCACAAGCTTTCTGAATAACTCGTCCTGCTCGTCAGCAGCCTCCACAAGAGCAAAAACTAACACCTTTAGAAGTTGCTCATTTGAAAAATCTCTCAGCCTTTCAGCCAACAGCAGTCCGTCTTTTTCAATCTTTCTAGTGTCTCTCCAACCCTCGTTTTTGCAAAATTTCTTGAGCACCCTTCCTGCTGTATTAAGGTTTGAAACATACAAAGCTTTTGCAGCAAGATATACGAGAAGATCCTTATCCTCCACAAAATCTCTAAAGTCCCTATTCACAATCTTTTCTTTTTCTCGCTCCAGTTCTTCCTTCAACAAATTTTTCTCCGCCTCAATTTGCTCCTTAGCCGCCTTATTCTTTTCCTCAAAGCACACAGGGTTCAAGCAGATCTCTCGCACCGTGCCCGCCACATATGCAACACCTCTGTACTCACATTTGCTGCATCCCTCAGTATCAAAATTACGTTCCCAAGGGTAAAAACTTTTAAAGTCCAGCCCTCTCTGATACAAGGTCTCCAGCTTGTAAACCCTCTCAGCAGGCACACCCAGTTCCTCTGCCTTTTTTAGGGCAGCTTCGTATTCCTCTCTTTCACTCTCCTTCTCAACCTCCTTCTGTTTTTTGTCCCAGCACTTTACATTCAAGCAGCGCGGAAACTTTTTCTTCGATTCTTCCTCGCTGCCACAAACAAGATAAGGATCAGCAAGGAAAACCTTGTGTTTGCACTTTTCGCACTCCTGCAAGCTGAAGAGAGGTTGGTTCCAGGTATAAGATTTGTGCAGTGGCCTAGTCCTGTTCCATGCCTCCCTTTTAGCAGACTCAAGGGCTTCCTTGACAGAAAAGCCCTCTCCTTTTTCAGTCCTGTTTTTAGCTTCCTCAGCTACCGCTTCTACAACGCCCGGTATTTTCTTGAAAGCAAGCAGCTCCCTCCCCAAAGACGGGGACAATATTCCGCGTGAAATATAATCCTGGACCGACTCTGGAAGGTCCAGCAGCCGAATCCTGTTCGCAATATACGGCTGGCTCACACCCAACTTTTCTGCTAGTTCCTCCTGCTTCCACCCATGCTTCATCAGCAACTCCTTCAAGGCCTGCGCTTCCTCAATCGGATTCAGGTCCTCCCTCTGAAGATTTTCAATAAGCATGACCTGCGCTTCCTGCTCCGGCGTTAGATCCCGGACCACCACCGGAACAGTCTCCAACCCTGCATCTCTTGCCGCCTTCCAACGCCTTTCGCCGGCCACCAAGCGGTAACGACCACCTTCACACTCAACGACGACCAAAGGCTGGAGAATGCCCACCTCCCGTATGCTCTTGCTAAGCTCTGCTAGCGATTCTTCAGAAAAGCCTTTCCTCGGGTTCTCAGGGTTTGGATCGATTCTATCAATCGGGACCTCCAGCACATGAGCCATTCCTAACCCTCCCTTAATCCAGAGCCCGTGAGCCTATAATTGTTTTCAATGCCTTGAATGACCACAAGATGGCCCCTTCCACGCTCCAGAATCCTCGAACCCACAGCTCCCGACCTGTCAACTTCGAGCAGTTGTTCAGGGGTCAGTTCACTGCTGATCACAGTAGGCAGGGTGTTGAGATAGCGGTAATTGAGCACCTCAAACACGATGTCCAGTTCGAAATCTGATGGCTGCTCCCTGCCCTTGAACAAGTCATCCCACAAAAGGAGCTTCACTTGCTTCATCTCGCGCAGTTTTTCAGTAATGCGGTCCTCATTTTGGCGTCGCAAAGCATCTTTGAGTTCGCTCATCCCTTCTCTGTGCTGGAAATACAGAACAGGGATCCCCTTCTCAAGCAGGAAGTTTGCAACAGCAATGCTCAAGTGGGTTTTACCGCTCCCAGGTTCGCCCAGAAACACCAGCCAGTTGTTCTCCTGCAGGCACAACTGCTCGAAGTTTCGAGCATAGTCCAGGGCACATTCAAACATGCTGCATACAGCCTCCGACCTCCCCTCAGTCTCAAAATTCGCAAAAGTCTTCTTCCGGAACGCCGGGGTGATCTGGCTGCTCTCGAACAGCTTCTCCAAACGTCTCTGTTGCTGGCAATGGCAAATTTTAGCTATGTTGTCTCCAACAATGACGACCCCTCGATCTCTGCAAATCGGGCACTTGTATTGCTGAGCAAGATTAGGTCCCCTTCCAGACGAACTGGCTGATGTCGACAACCGCTCCTGAATTCTTTCCAGCAAGCTGGCGATGTTTTCCATCCTGTTCAGTTCTCCTTTCAGCTAACTGCCGCTCTTTAGCCAAACGCCTTATAATTCCGCGCGTGTAGTCCTCTCCCTTTGTGGGATACCTTGCAAGGTGGATATTCAAGGCTTCGATCACCAAGTCAGGGGGGTATCTCTCCCAATACTGCATCTCGCGGACCTTGACCGAAGGCGCAATCCTAGCGCTCTTTCTCGTGAATCTGATCGTATCCCAGTAGTTGATGATAACTGCTTGTTGTTCTTGAGAGTATCTAGACAACAAGTGTTCAAGCCCAGCCTCAAGCGGCTCTGCCGCTGAGGCTGAAAAATTTTTCTCTTTTGGCTGCTCTGAAAATTCTTTGGGGGGAAGGGGGGATTCTTGGGGGGATGGGGGGTACACACTCTCTTTATTATTATTTTTTTCTGTATCTGTCTCTGTATCTGGGGGCGTTACATCGGCGTTACTGAAACGTTTCTGAAACGTTTCAGAAACGTTACACTTCTTCTGTCGGAAACGTTTCACTCTCTCGGTGCTGGAATCACTTGAGAATTGTCTTTTGTGCCAGTTGGTGATCACCCACACGCCATCTTCCTCATGTATCATATTTTGCTCTTGGAACTTAACTAGAGCATCTCTAACTTCCTCTTCATCAACACAGGCCTCGTCTGCAATGTCCTCCACTGTGATAGGTATCTCCTCGGAAAGCAGAAGATAACCTGGTTTTGGTGATTCCTTTGCCATGCAGAGCAGGGCAATCCAGATCCACCTATAAGAAGCTGGTAAACGCCTAAGTTTGCGATCACGCGTGATCTCGGTATACAGTCGCAACCATGTATTGTTCGCCAAAACTATCCCCCCATTTGTCCCCTCAAGATAATTAATTTTCTGCTTTCTGCCCCAGCGAGGGCTTGTTTTTTACATCTTCATAATTCACAAAGTCAAAAACAGCGATCTCGTATTCACGCTTGGATATTTGAATTTTAGGACCGAATCCCCAAGCCTTGTTATACCTGTTCTTGTGCACTACCTCGATCGTATCGGGGCGAACCCACGCCCTTTCAGCTATTACAGCAACAATTTTTGGAGGTCTCATAGCCCATAAATTCTTAACTTCAACCCAGCCATCAATCAGCTCCAGTGAATACACTAAACCATGAATCTCATACACGCCGTCTGTTCTTCGAATCACTCTGCTATGTTCGGATTCCTGCAAATCCTCTTTTTCAGGAGTGAGAGTAAGCAAGTCAAGCAGACTTGCCTGTTCGTATCTCATACCACGTTCACCTTTTCTTCTGATAGCAGTCCCGCCCGCCCGGGCTTCAGGGGTTCCTCTTGTGAAGAGGGGTATACGCACTATTGTGCCCTCCTAAACACTTCAGGAAATTCGTCCCACGTCCGACCATCCAGGAGACGACCGGCAGCCTTGCGGCCAACCCGCACAACTTGGGCAAATCTCCTTTTCCGTCTGTCGCACCCCCACCCGCAATACTCTCCAAACAGTGTTCCATCATAAGTTATCAACTTCCGAAGGGCATAGTGGTCGGTTACTAGTTCAAAAGGAGCCCACTCTCCCCACTGCTTGAAGAAGAACGGCACCCTCGCCTCTATGCACTGGTCCCGCAGGCTCCGGACCCAGTCCGGGTGCATGGGCCTTGCTCCGGGGCCGGTTTCGCCACCGCAGATAACCCAGTGCAATCTTCCAATGTGATTACTCATGCACTTGGGGGTTTGCTCCTGGCCTGGATGGTTTCCCGGTTTATACTGTTTTTCCCACCCTTTTAATGCGTCCCAAATTATGCGTCTGGGACCATATCCCTGTGTTACTTGATCGCCCAGGTCTAAGCATGTTAGGTCTACTGGTCCAAGTAGTGGTTCGCAACTCACAAACCGCACCACGGCTGGCGTCTCAAGCAGAACAGGTATTCGTTTATTTGCAGCTTGTTGGTTCTCGACAGTTACGCCAAGCCAAACATTCTTTAAGGCCCAGTCGGGTGTTCCGTCCCAAAAATCATCAAGAAACCTTTTAGCATTAAGAGGCCGCTTTGTTAGCACTAAAAAGGTATGCCATGATGCCTTTTCCATGATGCGAAACACTTCTACTAGAAACTCTTTAGGAACTAGTTCATGAAATAAGTCTCCCATGCTACACACAAACACCAGCAAAGGTTTCTTCCATTTCAAAGGCTCCTCTAGTCTTTCTGGGTGCACAGTCACTCGAAAAGGATCATCTTCTGGGTATCCGAACCGTCCCCGGAGCCTTGTGGCCATTCTCCTAGCATAACAGTTTTCACAACCCGGGCTAATTGGCGTGCATCCTGTAACCGGATTCCAGGTCACCTCTGTCCATTCAATCTTGCTCTTGTTCATGGATCGACCACCTCAAAATCTAAAACCCACACAGCGCGTTTGGATCCCACCATCCATAGATCCGTCTAAAAACCTCTTGGTAATCCTTGACCGATTAAAATCGGCTGGGCGTGTTCTAATTTGAACAAAATCATATCTTAACGCTCTCCTATACAATCATTGGCCTGAGTGCCTTCTTTAGAAAAACCTCTACTTCAAAGATTCAATAACAATTCTGCCAACCTTGAGATCCGTCAAAAGGAAACACTCTCTGTAACGTCCGAGATCAACCATGAAATGCCTGTCATAGACACCTACGATAGTTCCCTTTTTGCGTTTAACCTTCTTTGTGCACGGTCCCATCTTTATCTTTAGCGCCACCTTCCTGCCAACGGCTAAGCCTTTTTCATCCAATCTTCCACGCCCTTCCTAAACCTAGTCTTCAGAAGCACTTTATTTGGTGAACAACCCAAAACGCTGACAAAACCGAAAGCGCGATCCCCATAACAGCAACTATCACGTAAAAAGCAATTTCCAATTTCCTCGAAAACATCAAAGCAAGACCAATATCATACAAATCCTTTCTTTGCTCTACCTCTTCAGTTCTCACGTTCCCACTCCCGCTTGCTTAAAGTCGATCAAGCTTTCTATTAATTCCTTTTTTGCCAGCCTGCTTCCGAGCAAGATAGAAACGTAATGTTTCGCCTTCTCAAAAGAGTCGAATGTTTCAAGCAAAAGACAATGTTCTGTTCCCCAACCATGACAGTGTGCGTAAACTTCCGTTAATCCCGAATCAGGCTTTGTTTCGAAGAAAATCACATCAACATGTTCAAGATTGATGAAGGCACGTTCTCCTTCACGTTCTCCTTTACATTCAACCCACCGCATTTTCTCACTCCTTCGCACTTGAAATCATTTGCAGAGTTTTATATTCTAGAGCAAAGGTAGTTTTTCTCAGCCGCTTCAGCTTGCGGCTTTTTCTTTTATCCCTACCTCCTGAACTTTCTCTGATACTTTCTCTTCAACGCTGATGATATTGTAGGGACTGTAAAGCTTTTGATGACCATCAGCGAATTCGATTACCATCCAGCCACCTACATTACCTACGCGAATAACTGACGTTAGTCGCTCGGTCTTTCCGTTTGCCAGCTTAACGATAAGTGTTGTAGTATCAATTAGTTCAAGCTGCCGCGAGTCAACAAACACTTCAACTCTTTCCCCCTCTTCTGTCAGCCTGAAAATCTTGTTGCCCTGAAATTCTAGTGCACAATTCGGGCAAAACAATGTCTTTTTCCTTTCGAATTTCAAATGTCTAAGATCGCGCCCGCAGATAAGACACCGCTTAATCTGTGTCACCTTCTTTCTTACCACCTAGTTCTTACAGGCGGAGCTTCATATCTTCGCACTATTTCTCCATTAGAGTCTTCCATGATTAGCGCACCTTGGCGCATTTTTTTCTTCGTTCGCTCAAAAACCAGTGTTGCCAGTTCCAGGTCATTCGTTAGACATATAAGCCTCCAGTTGTGGTTACTGTTTCCGCCATGCCGTTTCACAATGAAAGAAGCTGACATTTTTCATCACTCCTTCCTCCTTTTTAGTTAAACCTGGATGGTTTCTCCTTTTCCCCTTCCCTTATTGTCCTCCCCTCGCTCTCTTTCACCCCCTTTAGCAGGTTTTTCCTGACCCAGCAGCGAAATAACAAGTGATAGATTTCTCCATGGGAGGAAATACCCACAGTGACCAAGCTTAACCCCATCAGCGCAACTTTCGATTTTTTTAAGTCCATTTTTTTAATCTTTTGGTACCTCTGGCCGCTCTTCCTTGCCGTAATTGTGATACAACTCATCCTACGAACCCCTGAACTGCTCCCTAAACTGTTTGTGAATTACCGTGCCAAAAAAACTGGAGTATCTGAGACCGATACTATGAGCGGTAGAGAATTCGAGATCTGGCTGAAGAACTTGCTCACAAAATACGGCTACAAGGTGAAGCTTCTGAAAGGCTACAAAGATCGAGGAGCAGATCTGATTATTACTGATGGGCGCAACAGAAGATATGCGGTCCAGGCAAAAAAGCTCAAGTCAGGGCGTGTTGGAGCTAAAGTTATCGGTGAAGTGCTGAGAGGCAAGAACAACTACAACTGTGATGGAGCAATAATCATAACCAACCAATATTTCACTAAACAGGCAAAAGAAGAAGCTAAAAGTAATCGGGTAATTCTCTGGGACAGAACAAAATTAATTGAAATGCAAGAAAAGATCATGGAAAGAAGCAATTAATTTTGCAGGAGACATGCTTTACCTCCTCTGCCACGATTTCACCTTATAACGACCCTTTCCTCTTACGATCGCTTGAGAACCAACATGTTTGTTATAGTAGTAGGCAAATGTTCTTGTGCGTAAACTAAAAGGTTTGTTTCTGTAATTGTAGGCTGCAATTGCATACTTAATTTCTTCAATAATTCTTGGCAATGCTAATAATGCGAGACAAATTACGATAATCGGCCAATACTAATTAAATATACCAACATACATGTTGATAAGATCTGTAATCGAAATGTTTAAATCCATTTTTTTCACCTCCTCTCTACATCTAAAGAGTCAAGTTCTATGTAGCCACCTACAAAACCTCAAAAGATCTTGCCTCCGTCCCGCTGGGGTCAGGTCGTCATCGGCTGGGGGCTTTTTGGATTTAATGTAGCGAAAAAATCCATCAAGAAGGACTTCTGCGAGGACGCGAAGGCTTTCGGATTCTCCGTTTAAGTACTCGATTGAGGTTAGGATGAAATCTTCGTCTCTCCGCGAGAAAACAACTTTATACATAACTCTTACCCTCTCCACTCTGTGCTGGTGCAGGGAAAAAATTATCGGCAGAGAATCTTAACCTGCTGTGGTCACCGGGCCATCGAGGGTACCTGCCCATTCGAGCAAATCCCGCGTTCTGAACCTTATCCGGTTGCCGATCTTAAAGTGTGGAACCTTGTTCTGCCGTACCAGTTCGTACATCATCCACTCAGAGACCCGGAACAGTTTGGCTGCCTCCTTGGCCGTCAAGATCGGGTCCACCTGGCGGATCTCGAGCTCGTCGGCCAGCTTCGGGTATTCTGGTTTAGGCTTAGGCAACCGCTTGCCGCAGAAAGCACAGAACTTAGCTCCTTCAGGGGCTTCCCTGCCGCAATGTCTACAGGTAAGGATTTGAGGTTGAAGCTCAACAGCCATTCAGAATCACCTCATCATACTAAAAAGGGTCTCGCCTCAGGCCGGGAAGGAGCTGTCATTGGCTGGGGGCCTCAATTTGGGAGCTTGGAACCAAGCGGATTCATGGTCTTTCGATTTCCACCGTATCCCGGCCCATGTAACCGTCTACGATGTCTCGTCCACCTTCCAGAATCAACCGGACATATCGGGCGTAGTTCCTGTGAAGCACTTCAACGACCTTTTTACCGCGGATGAGGTCGCCCTTCCAAACCTCTTCAATGGGGACCGTGAGTTTCAATCAGGATTCACCTCCCCTCTGTGCCGGTGGAGGTAGTTTCGTCAGTAGCGTAATTTGAATCCATAAAAAAACTTGCAACTGGGACATTTAAAGCATTAGCAATTTTTTTCAAAGTTTTGATGGAAGGAGTCAACCTATTTTTCTCGATGTCGCATACGGTGCTGTTTGCAAGACCAGTTTTTTGGGCAAGCTGAGTTTGAGACAAACCTAATTGTTTGCGTAGCATCAAAATTTTTTCTCCAATTGTCATCGTGACCACCTCGTTTTCTACCCATAATTATACGCTACTAACGAAATACTGCAATTTCTTTTTACGCTATCTACGAATGAATAATTGCGTTTTTCTTTTAAATCCTTAGTTTTCCTCTTTTTTACGCTATCAACGAAAAATTTTTTCTTTACTTCTTAATGGGTAAAGAAATATAATAAATACGGTAATAGCGAAAGGATGCCTGCGATGAACAGGGAGAAAAAAAATACCCAAGAAAAACTCATAGTTGGAAAAAGAGTTAAAGCTCTCAGAGAGCAAAAAGGTCTTACTTTAAAGGAACTGTCAACTAAAGCAGGAGTTTCAATCGGTTTCATTGGAGATATAGAATCCGGCAGAGGTAAACCTTCCCTTATTACTTTAAATAAGCTAGCAGAAGCTTTAGAAACAACTACTGATTACCTCCTCGGCCGCACCGATGATCCCCGGCCTGTCGAAGAAATTAAAAACTCCCCTGAAATCCAGGAAGCCCACCGCCGTATTGAAGAAGCACTTGCCGGAGACCCCGATGCCGAAGAACTTCTAGAGTTCTGGAAAGAGATGAAGGAAAGAGAGGATCTCTTTCTTTTGTTCAAACAGGTAAGGCCGCTGTCGGATGACTCCATCCGCAGGATAATTCGGGTGATAAAAGCTATAGAAGATGAAGAAGCCCAGGAATTTGGAGACGGGAGGTGATGATTTGGATAATGAAAAATTCCAAGAATTAATCTTACAGCAACTCAAACAAATAAATCAGCGTCTTGATGAGCATGCCATGTTGCTAAAAGCACTTGAACACGCCAGCCAGGTTCATAAAGCTGACATGGACAATCTCAATAACACCGTTGCCCGCTTGGAAGGTAAACTCACCAGAGTCGATAATAGACTTAATGGAATCGAAGATAAACTTGCTAGTATCGAGTCCGAGATTGAAGAAATGAAAGAAATCAATAAATCTCTCCTGGAGATGTACGGCGAGCACGAAGCCCATATCAGAGCCATAAAGCGAAAAGTAAGGTGTGAATAATCGGGAACAAAAGGTAAAAGCAAAAAGGTAAATCATGTAGTCCTAGCCGCAACAACAAACCGAGAAGTTGCGGCATTTTTTATGGGTTTAGTAAGGGGGATGAATTTGTCTGAATTCTCTAGGAGCAAACTTTTCCGCAAGCTACTGGACAACCCTGACATGGTTCAGGAGATCCTTGAAGCCCACAACATCCGTACCCGAGTAGCCCCTTTAGGAAAAGATATTGCCGGTTTTGTTTATCGTTCTGTGCACGGGATCTACTACATTATCGGCAACCAGATCCTCGATTTTGAAGCCCAGCGGTTTATCTTCCTGCATGAGCTTTATCACATAGTTGTGGAAGCCCCTACTAACCCTTACCTGCTCCGGCTCGACTGGAGCAGAGAAGAGGTTTTAGCTGATGTGGCTGCTGAGAAAGTGGTTTATGGACTTTTTTGAGGTAAAACGTTTCTAAATTTGGGGGTTAAACCTGTGATTCTAAGGATTCTGCAAAAAATCCTTTCTAAAAGTAAACTTCCAACTTATAGACTCGCTGAAGCAAATACCAGTGATGACTGGAATAAGTCCGACATCTGGCGCTCGTGGGAACCTCCCTTGGATTTGGTTCGAGGAGAATCATACCGCCAAAAGAATCTAAGAAAATTTGCGGGAAGCCCAAGAAGCAACGGCTGGCTAATACCAGTTCCAGTAACAATAGTTCGAGAGCCGGAAAATAAACACGATCCAAATGCTCTTAAGGTAGAGATTGAAGGATTACATGTTGGATACATTGCCAAAGAAGTTGCTGCAATAATTTCCCCAATTATGGATAAAGCAAAACTCTGTTCTTTTAAAGTAGCAGGATTGATCAGAGGAGGAAGTTTTTCTGCTCCAACATTAGGGGTACATATTTGGCCTGCAAGGCTTTTGACACCCGGCCCACACGTACAGTTTGACTCACAATTTTTCAAACAGTTTTCTGTTCCTTGGCCGCCCAAAGAAGATGAAGGAAAAGCCGAAGAAACGCCTTCTTACAATTTCGACCTTGGAGCGCTCGAATTTCCCCCTAGAAGCAAAAACAGCAAACCCGGCGAATACAACGGCAAACACTATACTGAATACGTTGAACTCGTGAAAGCGCTCAAGCGCGCTGGATACCTCGACAAAGCAGAGTCCCTCCTACTGAGGTTGATAGAGGCCGTTGAAAGCGAAAGCGCGCAAGAAAATCTGGGAGTAGCTCCTTGGTACTATGAGCAACTTGCTATAATCTACCGGAAGACAGGAAATCTAAAGAAGGAACTAGAAATACTCGAGAGATTTGCTCAACAACAGATAGGACCGGGGGCTCGGCCACAAAAGCTTTTTGAGCGATTAGAAAAAGTGCGTCGGAAATTAAATGAAAATGAAATGGTGAGGAAGCAACCTTGAAGCGGGTGAAGTATGTTGACGATTTAATGATCCTCTATCCTGGTAACCTGAACTATCAGCCCCACGTTTGCAAGGCCGATGAGGCGAAGATTCTCGGGCAGGTAGTGAAGGTAGAGTTTGAGCCGGAGTAAGCGGAACACCGACGAAGATAAAGTAAAGAAACTAAACGACTAACACGCGAGGAGTTGGCAAAGCACCTTAACCTATTTGGGTTAACCGACAATCGGTAATCAAAAGACTGGGGGGCTGGCTTGGCTATGATGCTTTATTACATAGACGAGTCAGAAGACCAGAAATATGTATTAAGTGCTATTGGAATTCCGTCCGAAAATTGGAATGAGGCTTTTAAGAGGATAAAAGATTTCCGGCTAGAGTTACGAAATAAGGACGGAATACGGTTAGCCAAGGAACTACATGCTAGAGATTTTGTAGCCGGTCGTGGGCGACTCGGTCCCAAAATAGTAACAAAAGGGCGGCGGGCCCAGATTTTCAAAGAATTCCTCTTAGTGTTAGCTAATATGAAAGATCTTGGGGTAGAATGTATAAATGTGTACTTGGCAGATTACCGGAATGCACTAGACCGGTTAATTAACCGGATTCAGAAGTCTTTAGAAACCAGGAACTCGCAAGGAATACTTATTTTTGACGAAGGGCAAGAAATAAAAATACGCCGGACACTCCGGCGTATGCGAGTTTTTAATCCGATACCGAGCAAATTTGGGGGATGGCCTGAAGGCAAAACAAAAAACATCCCCGTCAAGAATATAATCGCTGATCCTTTTTTTAAGAGGTCATGTGACGATTACTTCATACAGGCAGCGGATTTTGTGGCATATGCCCTGTTGCGTAAAGAGGAACCAACCGCAAAAGCTGTGAAATATAACCTCCACGAAGCATTTTATTGCTTACAGCCTATACTTAATATTCGTGCCCACGAGGAAGACCCTTATGGTATAGTCCGCAGATAAAAACAAAAGCAAGACCGGTTGACCGGCGACTAATGCCGGGCCGACCCTGCACTTTAATTTTACACTCTACAACCCCATATGTCAATAGAAAAAAGGCTGATAAATTTCGCAGAAAATCGCTAAAAACAAGGTTTCTTAGTCCTTCTTCCTCCACAAAAAAATTTTTTGGCTGCTATGGAGGTATCCCTATGCCAGGCCACCTCGAGAAGCGCTCTGCCAAGAGCTGGACAATAGTGATCGAACTCGGCCGAGACCCAGCAACGGGGAAGCGGAAACGGCTGAAAAAGGCGTTCCGCGGCACTAAGAAGGAGGCAGAAAAAGAACTCGCTCGGCTGTTGACAGAGATAGAAAAAGGCACCTACGTGGAGCCTGCAAAGATTTCGTTCGGAGAATACCTCCTGCGGTGGCTCGACCACTCCGAACAGAATCTGGCGCCGAGGACCTTACACCGTTACCGGCAGATAGTCACAAAAGACATCATCCCTGAGCTCGGGCAGGTACCACTCTCCAAGCTAAAGCCCCTGCACCTGCAGGATTTCTACACTAAGATGCTTCAGCGACTGTCGCCGACAACTGTCTTACAGTACCACCGTATCATACACCGAGCACTAGAACTGGCCGTCAAATGGCAGTTAGTTCCCCGAAACGTCGCCGATGCAGTGGAACCGCCGCGCAAGGTCAAAAAAGAATTGAACGTGCTCGACACCACACAGGTAGCTTACATGCTCGAAAAGGCCAAAGAAACGCCTTACTACCCCCACCTCGTGCTGGCCGTATTCACTGGGATGCGCCGGGGCGAGATATACGGGCTGCGCTGGCAGGATATCGACTTTGAAGCAGGCACCATAACGGTGAGCCAGGCAGCACAGTACGTGCCTGGCAATGGGATCTCCTTTAAACCTCCTAAAAACAATAAAGCCCGCGTCATCGACGTGCCGGACATCGTGCTGGACGTGCTCAGGCAGGTAAAAGCTCAGCAGAACAAGCAGCGGTTAGCAGCAGGCAAGAACTACCTCAACACGGAGAACCTGGTCTTCACCAATCCTGACGGAAGTCGGCAGCACCCCGACAGCATATCTTCCTGGTTCCCCAAGTTCATGAAGTCCATAGGGCTTCCACCGATCCGCTTTCACGACCTTCGCCACACCCACGCAAGCCTACTGGCTAACGAAGGGGCTGACCTGAAGCTCGTCTCTGCAAGGCTAGGTCACTCCAGCGTGGCGTTCACGAGCGACATCTACGTCCACCTCTTCCCGAGTAAGCAGAAGACCGTGGCCAATCAGCTTGAGGAAACCATAAAGTCTTTTGGGCACCAATTGGGCACCAAAACAAAAATTTAAGCCTCGGCAATAAACTGCCGAGGCCTTGATTTTCCTGGCGTCCCGGGAGGGACTCGAACCCCCAACCAACGGATTAGAAGTCCGTTGCTCTATCCTGTTGAGCTACCGGGACGCAAATTTTTCC
>LDZS01001718.1_pt1 | contig 15448 bp, 11 predicted proteins | sample 615471 | NCBI WGS metagenome assembly LDZS01 (sample SAMN03408295, study PRJNA278302) | terrestrial metagenome | isolation source: oil reservoir sample K3 | place: USA: Alaska, North Slope, Kuparuk formation | collected 2013
TTTTGTTGGATCCACTTCCGTAGACGTTAACATCCTTAGAGAAAAGCCAAGTATCACCTTTCCTCCATCATCTTCTTTGCATTCCATAACCCAAGATACGCTATTTCCTTTTATCTCCTTTTGCTTATAGGCACAATTTGGATTGGAAGCACCCAGACTTTGTTCTTGTATGGGGATAAAATTTTCCTTAGTAAGGCATTGAGTATAAACCTGCTTAGGCAAGTTTATAGGATAAGAGGAAGATTCCATCTCTATCGATATTTCCCATTTTCCCTCTTTTAAATCAATCCCTGGACTTACCCCTGGCTCTTTTTTACTACAGGCTGTTCCTAAAAGTCCCAAAAAGCACAACATAAAAAGACATAGCTTCTTCATGACATAACCTCGCAAATGAAATCAGTCTATATTTACAGTGTAAATACTTTTTAAAGATAAAGTCAAAACGGATTAAAGCAGATTAGAAAACCTTTTTAAGGTTTTTTCTTTATTTTTAAAATTTTTTTAGAATTTTTTATAGTTTTATAAAATTATAAAAATGCTTTTTTGAAAAAACAAAAGGTTTTAAATATTAAGGATACGATGAGAGTTGTAGAAAAATTTTTTTAGAACGCCCCCAACGGGATTCGAACCCGTGTCTCTGGCGTGAGAGGCCAGTATCCTAGTCCACTAGACGATGGGGGCTTTATGAAGTTTTCGATATTTTAAAAAATATAAACGGTTTCCCTCTTTTGTCAAGTTAAATAAATAAAAAAACCGGTTCAAATAGAATGTCTTTTTGCGTTTAGGCTTATTGACTTTTAAGAATTTTATATTAACTTGCTAAACATAAGGGGGGGGTAAAATCTTTTAGAGGGGTGAGTTAGATGACAGTTCTGTTAGAGATAGAAGACCTATGGGTAGAGGTTGAAGGGCGAGAAGTTTTAAAGGGTATATCTCTAAAAATACCTGTAGGAGAAACTCATGTAATATTTGGTAGAAACGGTTCAGGGAAAACTTCGTTGTTGATGACAATTATGGGTTTCCCTACCTATAAGGTAAAACATGGAAAAATCTATTTTAAAGGTGAGGATATAACCGACCTTCCTCCTTATGAAAGAGCTAAAAGAGGTATAGGGATTATGTTTCAAAGACCTCCTACCATAAAAGGGGTCAAACTAAGGGATATTTTAAAACTCTGTGCCAAGGAAAACAACGTTAAGATCGAAGAGCTTGCAAGAAGTTTTAACTTTGAAACTTTCCTTGAAAGAGAGGTAAACAAAGGATTTTCAGGGGGAGAACTTAAAAAAAGCGAGCTTCTCCAGCTTCTTGTTCAAAATCCAGATTTAGTATTACTTGATGAGCCAGAATCTGGGGTTGACGTAGAAAACCTAAACCTTATCGGTCAGATGATAAAAAAACTGTTGCAAAAAGATACTCCTCACAAACCAAGGACAAAAAGTGGTTTGATCATTACCCATACAGGTTTTATTTTACAGCATGTAGCAGCGGACTTAGGATATGTTATCATGGACGGAGTAATCTACTGCACCGGAAATCCTATAGAAATATTTGAGGGTATTCAGAAGTTTGGGTACGAAGGTTGTAAAAACTGTTTAAAAAGACTGGCTTAATAGGAGGAAAAACAAGATGGCTGAAGATAAACTTCTTAAAGAGTTTAAATCTGCAAAAGAAGGTAACATACCTAAGGACCTTTCAGAACTTTCTGAAGAAGAAAAGGAAAGGTTAAGGTTTTTAGGGCTTGATTCTTCTTTAAAAAGAGAGGGAGAATACGTTCAGATAGACGCTAAACCTGTGGTTTGTAGAAAACAGGTTGAAGGACTGGAGATACTTCCCATAACAGAAGCGCTTAAAAAATATGATTGGTTATCAGACTATTACTGGAAGCTTTTATCTCCGGAAAAAGATGAATTTACCAAAGCTACAGCCGAAGACCTTGATGATGGTTATTTTATCAGGGCTCTTCCAGGTTATAAGATAGTCTATCCTGTGCAAACCTGTCTTTACATAAGAACTGAAAAGGTAGCTCAAAAGGTACACAACATCGTGATAGTAGAAGAAGGGGCAGAGTTAAACTTGATAACCTCTTGTTCGGTTCATCCTCATGTAGAATCTGCTTTTCATATAGGGGTTTCAGAGTTTTTTGTAAAAAAAAGAGCCAAACTTACCTTTAGCATGCTTCATGTCTGGGGAGAGCAAACTATCGTTAGGCCAAGAACTGGGGTTTTGGTAGAAGAAGAAGGATCCTATATTTCTACCTATGTAAGTCTTTATCCTGTAAAAGACATACAAACCTCTCCGGTTTGCAGGTTGGTTGGAGAAGGGGCTAAAGCCTCTTTCGCAAGTATCATCGCCAACCAGCCAGGTTCAAAAATAGACATAGGAGGAGAGGTCTGGTTGGAAGCACCTAACACCAGGACTGAAATCATCTCAAGAACTGTGGTGTATGGCGGAGAAAACATCGCAAGAGGTAAAATCGTAGCCAAAGCTCCAAAAGTCAAAGGACATTTAGAATGTCAAGGGCTTATGCTCTCTGACGAGGGTATTATGAGGGCTATTCCTCAGCTTGACAGTTATTTTTACGACGTAGAATTAACCCACGAAGCAGCGGTAGGTAAGATAGCTAAAGAAGAGGTAGAATATCTTATGGCAAGAGGATTAAGTGAAGATGAAGCCACCTCACTTATAGTAAAAGGATTCTTAACCGTTAAGGTTGAAGGTATCCCTCCTACTTTACAGAAACAAATCGATAAAGTTCTTGAGACCGCCAAACTGGGGTTTTAATTATGGATTTTAAGCCTTATCTGAAAAAGCTAACTCCCTACCCTCCTGGAAAGACGGTAGATGAAATAAAAAGAGAGCTTGGGATAGAAGGTCCGGTTTACAAATTTAACTCCAACGAAAATCCTCTTGGACCTTCTCGCAAGGTGGTAAAAGTCATAAAAGAATTGGCTAAAACTGTTAATCTATATCCAGAGGCAAGTTATATAGAACTAAAAAGAGCCCTTGCTAAAAAGTGGGGGCTATCACCAGAAAACTTTATCCTTGGAAATGGTTCTAATGAGGTGATCGAACTTGTTTTTAAGGCGTTAATAAATCCAGGCGATGAAGTCCTGGTAAGTCAACCCAGTTTTTTGATGTATGAAAAGTTCGCTCAAATTTATGGGGCTAAGGTCAAGGTTGTCCCTCTTGATAACAAACTTAAGCACGATATACCAGGTTTGTTAAGAAATTTGTCTAACAAAACCAAAGTGGTGTTTTTAGACCACCCAAACAACCCCACAGGTAGTGTCTTAGACAGAAAAGATTGGGGCATTTTTTTTAAAAACCTTCCTGAGAATATCCTGGTGGTAATAGATGAAGCCTACGGAGAGTTCATAGAAGACCCTGAAATTCCCTTAGGTATAGAGTTTTTGAAAAATGGTTTTAACGTTTTAGTGTTGAGAACCTTTTCTAAGGCTTACGGTCTTGCAGGATTAAGGTTAGGATATGGTATGGCTGAAAAAAGTTTAGCTCAGCTTTTAGACAGTTTGAGACAACCTTTTAACCTTAATCTTTTTGCCTATAAAGCTGGGCTGATTGCCTTAGAAGATCAGGCTTACCTCAAAAAAAGCCTAAAAATCGTAAAAGAAGGTAGAAGATATCTAACCCAGGAACTTTCTTCTCTTGGTTTTAAAGTATATCCTTCCCAAGCCAATTTTATCATGGTTGATTTTGGTAGTGTTTGTGAACACTTATATCAAGGGCTGTTAAGAAGAGGGCTTCTTTTAAGACCTCTTAAACCTTATGGGTTTCCAAACTCATTAAGGATTACCATAGGACTTCCTGAACAAAATCAGCTTTTGGTTAAAAACATAAAAGAGCTACTTGGTTAAATAACTCTTTACAAAATCTTCTATGCTCATCGGTTTAGCCAGATAATATCCTTGTAAATAGTCTACCTTAGCTCTTACCAGCATGTCCATTATCTCTTTATTTTCTACAAATTCTGCTATCGTTTTAATCTTTAAATCCCGTGCCAGTCTTATTATACCTTTTAACACCTTTAAGTTATCTTCAGAATGAAAGGAGGCTTTAACAAAATCTCCGTCGATTTTTATAAAATCAGGCTTAAACTTTAAAAGATATCCAAAAGAGGCATGTCCAGCTCCAAAGTCATCTATGGCTAAAAGAATGTTGTTTTGTTTGGCCTTTTCTTTTATAAAAAACACAAGGTCTATGAAATCTATAAGAGAGGCTTCGGTCACCTCTAAAACCAGTTTAACCTTAAATTTTTGAACAAGATCTATCCATTGTTCCATTTCATAGATTAATCTTTCAAACTTTTCAAAAGAGGTGATAGAACGATTGATAAAAATCATATAGTTTTTAAATTTATAAAATTTTAGATAGTCTTTAAACTTTTTAAACATAACCTCTTCTAACCTGTCTAAGTAGTTTGATTTTAAGGCAAACTTAATAAATTCTCCTGCAGAAATGAACCTTTTTTCTTCCTCACAGAAAACCCTAAGGAGGACTTCTCCTCCTATAACCTTTTGAGTTTTAGCGGAAAATATAGGCTGAACAAAGGGAAAAACAAGTTCTTTTTCTAAGGCTTCATCTAAAAGATTTTTGATCCTGTCAAGCTTTTTTATTTCCACGTAGTCTTCCTCAGAAAACATAACCCATCGATTTTTCCCCTCTTCTTTAGCTTTTTTAACAGCAATTTCTGCTTTGATTAAAAGATCTTTGGGATCATTACCATGTTTAGGATAAACGACCAGTCCTAAAGAGATGTTAAACCTTATTATCTCAACCTTTTGATTTTTTATAAGGGTAAACTGATAGTTTTCTGTGACTTGAAACACCTTTTTAATGGTGGAAAAAGTCTTTAAAAAATTTTGCTCGTCTGTCAAGAGAATCCCAAACCTATCTCCCTCAAACTTAGCCAGCCAAAGCTGATCTTCTTTTAAGTTTTTATAAAGGTGCTTAGCAAAATCTTCTAAAACTAAATCTCCCACATCAAAACCATATCTAAGATTTATTAAATAAAAATCATCTATGTCAAAAAGGATAAAAGAAATAGTCTTTGCTTCTCCTCGTTTTATAAGCTGGTCCAATTTTTCTAAAGATTCATTTTTAGATAAAAATCCATATAGCTTGTAAAGATTAACCTCTACCGGAGTTTCAGTAGAGACCTCCTTTAAATAAACTTCTATCTCTTTATCTAAGGTTATGATATGAGAAAAAAGCCAATTTTTTAGAAAATTAAATATAGATAAAACTAACTCTTTTAGATTCTCTTGGTTTTCTCCTTCAAATTTCTGATAAAGTTCATCAAGTTTTTTTACAAAGGTTTGATGTGATTTTTTATGTAGTTCAAGTTTAGGGTAAGCATGAGCCTTAATAAAAGCTTCTTCTGTTTCAAAATGATATCGAGCATAATCGTATAATTCTTGAAAAGTGTATAAAAGCTCATCTTTAGAAATTTCTGGTTTAAAAACTATGTTTTCGTACAATTTGTTTATGAGATTGACAAGCATCTTGTGTTGATTATCGATGCTTTCTATCCCTATCTCCCAGGTGTGATCCCAATCTATGTAAGGCATAGGATCTCCTTTTTAAAGCGTTATTTTTTATAATTTTAATATAAAAACTTAATCTTGTTAAGTCTAATTAAGTTTTGTAGGTTAATGTTTGTTGCAGGTGGTTTTATTAACAGACAGTCTTGAAAAATTTGTTAAAAGGTTTTTAATTAAATTAAATTTACTACCAAAATCTCGGGGCGTAGCTCAGCTTGGTAGAGCACCGGCTTCGGGAGCCGGGAGTCGCAGGTTCAAATCCTGTCGCCCCGATGTTTCTATTTGCTATTTCTGGTTTGAGAAAAAGTTATGATGGATAACCTTTTTTCTAAAGATTTCGAGGTTTATAAAGATATCAAAGAACAAAAGTTTTTGGTAAAGATTAAGGTATTTGTACCAGATAAGCCAGGTTCTCTTGCTACTCTTGCCGACCTTTTTGGACAAAACCAGGTTAACATCGTATATTTTTACTACAACCGGTCAGAACATCCTAACAGGGTCATCATAGAAGGAAAATTTCAGGATCTTTCTGGCTGGGAAAAGGTCAGACAAAGTTTATCAGAAAAAGGGTGGTTTGAAGAAACCTACCAAGAAAACTTTGACATAACCGAACCTGAGGGTGTGTTTAAATTAGCTGTTTTTGTAGAACACAAACCAGGTACCTTAGCCAAGATTGGTAAGCTTTTACAAGAATACCAGGCAAACGTTGTGTTTATGAGTTTTGATGAATACCTTTCTGAAAACAAGGCTGTTATCGCTTTTTACTTGCCAGAGAAACAAAAGGCAAACGAGCTTTTATACTCCCTGAATCAGGCAGGTTATCATTATAGTTTAGAATATTCAGGAAAAGAAGAGGAAACCACCAGGCTTTTGGGCCTAAACCTTCTGGAACGTTTTTATTTTAACCTGAAAAAACTCCTTCCAGAAGACGAAGTAGCAGAAATCAAAAAATTAGTAGAAACATCTAAATACCTTTCGGAAAATTTAGTTAATTTTAATAAAGAGGCAGGGAAAAACTTAGAAGCCGGAGAAGTTTTTAGCAACATCTTAAATTTTGCCATTTATTCAAGAACCAAAGTGGGACCAAACTTCTTTTTTAAAAAGTTACCAAGTATTCCTTTTGGAGAGGTTATTTTACACACTTTTAAACCTCCTACCGGGGGAAATCTTTATTTGTTTCAGCTAAACGGCGAATATTACCTGATAGATACGTGCTATGGGGTATATTATCAAGACATCAAAACCATGCTTCAAAGCCAAGGGATAAATCCTGAAAAGATCAAAAAAATCTATCTTTCACATGCGGATGCAGACCATGTAGGTCTTACTGGTTATTTTGAGGAAGAATTTCAAACTGAGGTTTGGTGTCACAAAGATGCAATAAACGTGATGAAAAATGAAAACCGGGTTTATGGTGTTGCTACCCCTCTTTCTGAACTTAATCATTATTTTACCATCTTAGTAAACTATTTTACCAAAACCAAGTTTCCCAGGTTCCCCAAGGTTTTTAACAGTAAAAAAACGGATGAAACACTCTATGGTTTTCCTGTAATTGACTGCTTTGAGATAGGAAATTTAAGGTTTAAAGTCTTAGAAAGCTTAGGAGGGCACATTCCTGGACAGGTATTTTTTCTTTGTGAAGAATTTGGCCTTCTTTTTACCGCAGACTATCTCCTTTATGTGCCAAGCCTTACAGAAGAAGAAAAAAAGGTGCTAAACATACCTAAGTTTTTGATGACAAGCACCAACGCTAACTCTGCCCTTTTTAGAAAAGAGATGGAACTTTTGCAGAGACTTTCTAAGGACCTTGATGAGAAGCTTAAAAATCAAGGCAGAGGACTTATGATTTTCCCAGGACATGGAGACTACTATCCTGCTCGTCTTTTATTAAAATCATAGATGAAAGTTAAAGCCTTTATTCTTGCAGCTGGGTTAGGAACAAGACTTCGCCCTCTTACCGAAGAAATTCCCAAACCTCTTGTTCCTTTGTTAGGTAGCCCTATCATAGAGTATGTTCTTAAAAACCTGAGCCAAATAAACCCTGCAGCCATAGGGATAAACCTTCATCATAGACCAGAAAAAATTTTAGCCTGGGCTAAGAGCTGTGCTTATAAAGAAAAATTTTTCTTCTCCCTAGAAGAACAGATTTTAGGAACAGGAGGAGGGATAAAAAAGGCAGAACCTTTTTTAAGAGATTCATTTTTTGTGGTTTATAACGGGGATATTTTTGCAGAGATAGACTTGAGAGAGGTGCTAAAATTTCATTTAGAAAAAGGAGCTTTAGCCACGTTGGTGGTTAAACCTAACCCTTCTGCAGATAAAATCTTTATGGATGAAGAAGGGAAATTTTTGGGAGTAGACCCTCTTTATGTTCCAGAACGATGTTGTAAAAAAACCGGTTTTACTGGTATAGCTGTTTATAGTCCTGAGTTTTTAAACTTTCTCCCTGAAGGTCCTTCTACGGTTTTAGAGGGTTGGGTTGAGGCGTTAAAAAAAGGTTATCCTATCTATACCTATGAGCTAAAAGGAGCCTGGTTTGACATAGGAACCCCTGCCTCATACTTGAAGACTCTGGTTTATCTCTTAAGAACCCAAGGAGAAAATCTATACGTGTGTCCAGAGGTTGCTACAGATGGGGTAGAATTTCAAGGCTATGTATCGGTTGAAGTAGCCTCTCAACTTGAAAAAGGAACTTTTTTAGAAAACGTAGCGGTAATTTCACCAGAAAGTATTGTTTCTGGCAGGTTTAAAGACGGAATTTTAGGTAAAGATTTCTTTATCCAAGTCCCAAGAGAACAGTTTTTACCTCACTCAGAAGAAGGTTTTCTGATAGGTTATGGGGGCTCTGATCGGAAGTTTTACAGGATAAACGGTTTGGTTAAGATGAAGGTTGAAAGACTAAACGAAGATTTTTTTAGGACGGTAGAGTTTCAGAAATTTTTTCACGATAAAGGGGTAAAGGTTCCTCATATCTTACAAGTTTCCCAAGAAAAAGGAGAGGTCTTTTTTGAAGACCTGGGGGATCTTTCTTTGTATAACTGGTTAAAAGGAAAAAGAAACTTAACTCTGATAAAAGAGATGTATCAAAAAGTGCTTGATGAGGTGGTAAAATTACATACTATTCCTGTAGATGATGCTGTAATAAATAAATTTAGAAAATTTGATTATGAGCATTTTAGATGGGAAACGCACTATTTTAAAGAGAAGTTTTTGCATTCTTTTTTGAAGATTTCAGATGAGGAAATTTTAAAACAAGAGTTTGAACAATTGGCAAGGATATCTGATAGTTTCCCTAAAAACTTGATACATCGAGATTTACAATGTCAGAACATAATGATAAAAAACGGGACTCCTTACCTTATAGACTACCAGGGTGCAAGGATTGGACCTCCGGGATATGACATAGCCTCACTTTTATGGGACCCTTATTATCAGCTTGAAAAACATCTTAGGGAGGAACTTTTAGGTTATTACATAGAGAAACGTAAAAAATTAGACCCTTATTTTGAACAACAACCGTTTTTAGATAGCTTAATCTATCTAAGGATACAAAGACACCTGCAAGCCCTTGGGGCGTATGCCAACTTAAGTTTGTTTAAAGGGAAAAAGTATTTTTTAAAATTTATCCCTCAGGCCCTTATCTACCTAAGAGAAGAAGTAAAAGAGTTAGGTTGGTCTGGTTTAGAAGAAATGGTTGATGAAATTTATGAAAAATTGATGGTGGAGCCGGTGGGACTTGAACCCACGACCTCGTGAATGCCATTCACGCGCTCTCCCTCTGAGCTACGGCCCCACTCTCAAAGAACCAAATCGGATATAAAATAACCTGTTTATAGGTTTTGTCAATAGTTTTTACAAAGTTTTTCTTAGTCTTTTTCCTGTGCTTTTTGTAGGGTCAAATAGTCCTTTATTTCTTTTAATAACTGGGCTGGGTTTTTTATAGGATATTGAATATGAGTAATAATTTCTTCTAAAGAGATCCCTTTTATCGAAAGCCCGGAGAATTTTTCTTTTAAAACCTCTGCAGTTTCTACAGGATATTTCAATCCTTTTGATTTTTTAAGGACTAAATAAGCCCAGGGAATTTCTAAGGTTTTGGCTATGTCTTCGGCTACCACAGAACAGTAGTGAAGCAAGGTCTGCGCGTCATGTCCTTGTTTGATTTCTTTGTAGGCTAACTTGGCGATACCTCCTGCGGTATGCACTTTTAACTCTTTCATTTCCTCGTTTACCAGTTCTTCAAGAGCTTTAATCTTTTGCAAGGCAAGCTCTGGGTCTGCCCTCAGGATGTTTCTAACGGTGTTTTTAGTTAAACCTACCTTTTCTGCTATCTCTTCATCGGTTTTTACATACTCTTCTTTTAAAACCACCACAAAAGCAGCCCTGGCTAAAGATGGCAACCAGGTAAGGGTTCTAAATTCAGCAAGCTTACTAAGCCCACCTAATAAATCAATAGCTTTAAAAAACACTCTACTAACCAAATGTTCTAACTCTGCCTCAGAAACTGTAGGGCTGGTTATTTGAATAACCATAGGTTTTCACCTCCTTTTTATTTTTGAGAAATAGGTTCTTTTATCACTACTAAGCCGGTTTCGGTAATTTCTAAAAAACGGGTTTTGGTGTCGTGTCCGCACATCCTGCATCCATCAATCCTAAAAAGCCTTACTATTTCTCCGATTTCTTTTTTATACATTTTTGCCTTAAAGCTTGAATCGATAAGTTCTTTGGCTAAAACCATCGTACCATCAACGATATGTCCAACGGCATAACCTCCAGCCGCCTCAGCGGTCAACTCCTCATGCCCGCTTCTTTTTTGAGACACAAAAAGGGCTGTTTGGTACCATTTTTTCATAAAATTATAAAGTCTTCTTACTATATTTCTTGCAAGCATTTCCTTGGTTTCAAAAAGACCAGTTACTGAGTCTATGATCGTAAAATTAGCTTTATAATGTTGAATAACATAAGCTAAGGTAGCCAAAAGGTCAGGCAAACTCTCTCTAAGCTTGGTTGAAGAAGCAGCGTCTATGATGATAAGGTTGTCTTCAAAATCTTTAAAGTTAAAACCCATGGCATTAGCTCGAAGCTCTAAAGAAGCCGCTAAAAAGTTGGCAGGAGTTTCTACTGTGATAAAGGCTACCCTTTCTCCTTTGGAGGCCTGTTTTATGGCAAATTGCTCAACCATCAAAGACTTTCCTGTGTCAGATACCCCGGTGATGTTAAAAACTGAATAAGCAGGTATACCACCTAACTGTTTTTTAACTAATCTTCCGTTTTCTGAAACCACCACATAAAAAAGTGGGTCAAGCCCTTCTATCCCTGTAGACACTCCATAAAGTTTAGGAGCTTTCTTAAGAGCTTCCCCTCCCTTATAAATAGACTTTAAATCTGGTTCCCCAATTCCATAAACATTTTCTTTTTTTTCTTGCATTTTCTCCATTTTAGACCTCTTTTTAAAATTCTGTTTTTTATATTAAAAATAAGTATTTGACCATCTTTTTCAAGCCTTTTTAATTTAGACGATAGGAAGATTTGTTAAAAAAATCTTTTTAAGGTTGATTTTTTAGCAAAAAATGCTAATAAAACTTTATTTAATACTTATGTTAACTTAAAACTATAAGGAGGTTAACTATGGAAGTGTTTTTAGCGGTTTTTCCTCTTCTGGTGGTCTTTTGGGGTATGGTTTTTTTTCATCGTTCTGGGACTTTTGTTTCTATCGTTGGGTGGGTACTTGCAGTTCTGGTAGCGGTGACTTATTTTAAAACCCCTCTTTCAGTAGCTTTAGGGGCTACTTATATGGGAATAATCAAAGCCTTGGGTATAACCCTGGCAGTGCTTTTTACGATGTTTTTGATTTTTTTGATGAGAGAAACAGGAGACCTTAAAAACCTCATAGATTATATCAAGGGTATTGTAAAAACCAAAGAAGAACAGGTGCTTTTTTTAGGAATGGGTTTTGGTTCGCTTAGTACTGCTCTTGGGATGGTTACTCCTGCGATGTTTCCTCCCATCTTTAGGATCTTGGGCTTTTCTCCGGTTGCTGCCATAGCCATCAGCATCCTTTGTTATGACCCCCTTACCTCTTTTGCCCTTTTTTCTATCCCAATTACCTTGCCTGCCAAGGTAGCTCTTTCTTTTGGGATTAATCCTTCTGGTATTAGTGGATTGGATGAATTTATCTGGGATTTTACCTTTAAAATCACACTGTTTCTACCGATCATCTCTCCTTTCTTTGCCTTTCTTATGCTTTACACCGTAGGAGGCTATGAGACTATAAGAAAAAACCTTTTACCTGGACTTTTATCTGGACTTGTTCTTTCTCTCTCTGCCCTCTTTTGTGCCTATACAAGGATTTTTCCAGTAGAAATAATAGGGGTAATTTCAGGATTAGCTACCATGGTTTTTGTCTATTTTTACTACAGGGTGAAAAACGTATACGGCTCAAACCAAGAAGAAAGGGTAAGGTTTAGTTCAAGTATCTTAAAATCTGCCTCTCCTTTTCTTCTTTTGATACTTTTTTCTTTTATAGTAAATCTTGCACCGGTTAAAACTAAGCTTTCCTCGTTATTAGGGAATCTCGAGGTGATACCTATTTTTGCAGACAAAAAGGAAGATTTGAACATACTTAGTAACGTTTGGTTTTGGATAATGGTAGTCTGTATTCTTTCCATCGGTATTCTTAAACCTTCATCAGAGCAACTAAAAAAAACCTTTTCTCTTTGGGTTCAACGGTCTTGGGGTCCTTTTTTAGCCTATTCTCTGTTTTTTGCCGTAGCTTATATCATGGCCTGGTCTGCGATGGAGGTGGTAAACGGAAAACTCGTTTCTACACCTTATTTTAAAGACTATAACATGGACCGAATAATAGCTATTTTTCTAGCTAACACCTTAGGTAGTTTATATCCTATCTCTGCTCCTTTCTTAGGGGTTTTAGGAACTTTTGTAGGAGGAAGTGCCACTGCCTCTAACGTTCTTTTTGCTAAAATCCAATGGGAAGCTACCCTTTCTACCGTAGGAGCAGGGGCTTTTATGTGGGTTTATGCTGCTCATTCTGTAGGGGGTGGTATTGCTTCAGCCATAACCCCAGCAAAAATCACCAACGCTGCTGCTACCATAGGGGTTAAAGGAAAAGAAGAAGGACAGTTTATCAAAGCTGTAATACTTCCAGTGCTTGCAATAACTTTAATTTCTGGTATCTTAACGTTGATTTTTATAAACTTTTGGGGCTAATGATGAAAAAACCTCGTATTATAGTCACCGGTGGAGCAGGCTTTATAGGGGCTAACTTAGTAGAAGCCTTAAACCAGAGAGGCGAAGACCGAATTTTAATAGTAGATCATTTAAAAGAAGGCCCTAAATGGAAAAACCTTTTAGGGCTTAAATTTTTAGACTATCTTCAAAAAGACGATTTCTTAGATTGTATAGAGAAGAATCATTTCTCAGAGGTGGAGGCTATCATACATTTAGGTGCGTGTAGTGACACCACGGTAAAAGATTTAGACTATCTTTACAAAAATAACTATCTATATTCTAAAAAATTGGCTGTTTTTTGTTTAGAACATGGAATAACCTTTATTTATGCCTCTTCTGCAGCTACCTATGGGGATGGATCCTTAGGATTTTCTGATGATGAAACCCTTATTCCTCGGCTAAAACCTTTAAATCCTTACGGGTTTTCGAAACAACTGTTTGACCTGTGGGTTTATCACCATGGTCTTACGAAAAAGGTTGTTGGTCTAAAGTATTTTAACGTCTTTGGAGAAAAAGAATTTCACAAAGGAGAGATGAGAAGTGTGGTGTTAAAGGCTTATGAACAAATCAAAAGAGAAGGCAAGGTAAGACTTTTTAGGTCTTATCGGCCTGAATATCCAGACGGAGGTCAGCTACGTGATTTTATCTATGTAAAAGATGCGGTAGAGGTTACCCTTTTCTTTTTAGAGCATCCAGAAATAAAAGGGATATTTAACGTGGGTACCGGACAGGCTCGGTCTTTTAAGGATTTAGTGACAGCTGTTTTTTCTGCTCTTAACCTTCCTGTAAACATAGAATACATAGACATGCCAGAAAACCTAAGAAAACAATATCAGTATTTTACCCAGGCAGACATTACCAAATTGAAAAAAGTAGGTTATAATAAACCAATGTATACCCTTGAGGAGGCAGTAAAAAGTTACGTTTCTTGGCTGGAACAACAAAAACCTTTTTAGCCTATGGGTATAGACTATCTGTCAGAGTTTCTCAAAAAATTTTTTCGCATTCCCTCTAAACCTTCTGAGATATCTGAGATAGAAGAGGATATAAGAGAGGTTCTGGAAGACTACAAAGAAGAAAAGGTAGTTTCTGAGTTTGAAGAACGACTTATCTTAAACCTCATCAATTTAAAAGCGGTAGAGGTAAGAGAAATAACCATCAACAGACAAGATTTAGTGGGTTTTGACCTTAATTATTCCTGGGAGGAAGTCTTAAACATCATCTCTCGTCATCCCTTTTCTTTTTATCCGGTATATCAAAATCACTTAGACAACCTGTTAGGGTATGTAGCTATCAGAGATTTGTTAAGAGGAATTAACCAAAAGATTTTTATGTGGCAAGACTGGATAGTCAAAAAACCTCTTATCATTCCTGAAAACATTTCTCTTATGCAGGCTATGGAAAAGATGTTAGAAAAACAGACAGACGTAGCTTTTGTGGTAGATCAACTTTCAGAACTTACTGGAATGATCAGGTTAAAAGACATCTTATACGAGATTATTAAAAGCACCCCTTGCTGTCCTGCTCCAGACCCTCAAGGATGGTTGTTGGTGCCAGGCACGTTTAAGGTCAGAGAGATAGAAAATTGTTTAGGGATAACCTTACCTAAAGGAGATTTTGAAACCATCTCAGGACTTATCATATATCATCTTAAACGTATTCCAACCTCAGGGGAAAGGGTTTTCCTTCCTTTTTTAGAGGCTGAAATCATAAAATCTGACGGAAAGAAAATAGAACTTTTAAAGGTCCGAAAAAAGGATGAAAAACTTGTTCAACCTTAATCTTTTTTTACCTATCCTTTCTGGAATTCTTCTCACCTTAGCCTTTCCTAAATGGAACTTATGGGTATTTGGGTTTTTAGGTTTAATTCCACTTTTCTGGGCGTTAACCCAAGCTAAAAATTCAATTCAATCTTTATTATATGGTTTTCTGTTTGGGCTTTCTCATTTTGCTACTCTGGTTTACTGGATAGTATATACCCTAACCAGATACGGTGAGTTAAACTTGTTTTTTTCCATCTTTTTGCTTTTTCTTATGTGTTCTTACCTTGCACTCTATTATGCCTTAGGTTTAACCATAGCTTATCGATGTCATATTTTTGACAGCCCTACTCTAACAAAGGGGTTGTTGTTAAGCCTTGCCTGGGTTGGTATAGAATGGCTTAGAGCTAATCTTTTTACAGGTTTTCCTTGGGGGCAAATAGGTTATATAGCTACTAACATTTCTTTAGTTTTGCAGTTAGCTGAAATAGGAGGGGTTTGGTTTTTAAGCTTTTTTCTGGTTTTTACCAACTATTTTTTGTTTTTGTTGTTCAAAAAACTCTCAGAAAATCAAGGTTACCTGAAAACTTTTTTAGGTCTACACACTTTGGGATTTTTTTTATTAACCATCTTAGTTATGGTTTTTGGTTTTTACTTGAAAACCCGTTGGGAAAAAATAATTAAGGAAGAACCAAAGAAAATTAAAGTAGCCTTACTTCAAGGGAACATTCCTCAAGAGATAAAAGAGGCAAAGCAATTGGAGACCTCCTTTCAGGTTTATAGAAATTTAGCTTTAAAAGTCCTTAAAGAAAAACCAGACCTGATATTGTTTCCAGAAACCGCTTTCAACTTTTACTTTCCCTATGAGACCAAACATACTGT
>LDZS01003210.1_pt1 | contig 15266 bp, 14 predicted proteins | sample 615471 | NCBI WGS metagenome assembly LDZS01 (sample SAMN03408295, study PRJNA278302) | terrestrial metagenome | isolation source: oil reservoir sample K3 | place: USA: Alaska, North Slope, Kuparuk formation | collected 2013
TTATTCCTTCGAAAAGAAGAGCTCCACTTGCTCTTCGAGAGCATGGTCGGTTTTAAGGGAGACAGCAACCAGCGTAACAAACGATATGATCCAACCAGCATACGATCCCGAAAGGCCGTAAGGTTGCCCAGCGATCGTCCAAAGGACCGCGGATCCGCCACCGAGCAATATGCTCCAGAAAGCTCCGGCTGCAGTAGCCCTTTTCCAAAAGAGCAACGCGAGCATGGGGAAAAAGAGGCCAGCCGCCCCAAAGGTGTAGGCATAAAGGACTAACTCGATAATGCGCGGAACCATATAAGCCAAGCCAATCGCCAAAATACCCAGCACTATCGTGGCAATCCTGCTCACCTTGACCAATTCACTATCGTTGGCATCGGGATTGATGAGCTTCCGATATATGTCGTTTACGAAGATAGCCACAGAGCCCACGAGACAAGAATCAGCAGTAGAGAGCACAGCCGCTATATAAGCCGCCACGACCAAACCCGTGAGGCCAACGGGTAGGATGGCAGTTATCAAAGCCGGCGTAGCGAGTTCGGGATCGGCGAGATCGGGCAACAGCACCCTTGCAAACATGCCGATCAACGTCGTGCCTAAGGCAAAGAGCGGCCATTCTATGGGAAAACCTGTCAAGAAGACCCCTAACTTCGCCGTTCTTTCATCCTTAGCTGCTATAACCCGCTGTACTGTGGCGATGGAGATAAACCATACCGGAAATATGGACAAAAACCACCCTACCGCCTCTTTCCAGCTTACAGCTCCCCAATCTAAAAGCATCGCACTTTCGGGAGAAGCTGACAATTTCCCCACCAAACCGTCGATCCCTCCAACCCTGAAAAAGCCGATGGGCACAGCGATCAGAACGATGCCAACGAGGAGAACCGCAATCTGAAAGACGTCCGTCGACATGACAGCCTTCAGGCCGCCCATAGCGGTATACGTCAAAATCACCGCACCTGCTACTATGATGGTGAGCGTAATGGGCAGACCGAGGACACCGGAGACGAGCTTTGCTCCTGCTATGACTTGGCCGCCTACGAAGGTAAACCATGAAAGCCCTACGAGAATAGCAGCCATAAGGCCGGTCCGATTATCAAAGCGTGCGGCGAACAAGTCTCCTGTGGTGAGACCCTTGACCCGATCGGCCCATCGCTTTACTTTGGGAACCATCAAAAACGCAGCCAAGACAGCACTGAGGGCCGATACCGCCATGAGCCACGACCCAGAAAAGCCCAACGAAAAACCCAAACCGCCCATCGCTATGCTAAAACCGCCCCCTATATCCGTGGCCGCGCAGGAGCCGGTCGTTCTGATGATGCCCATGTTTCTGTCAGCTGCCAAGAATGACTCCGTTTCTCCAGTTGTTTTCTTGGATATCATGATGTAATAACCAATAGCTATAAGAGAAAGAAAATAGATAGCTATTATTACCATATCTATAGCGTGTAATGTTCCCATCTTTTTTCCTCTCCTCTCTCTTTTTGTTCACAGAGAATGCGCTCCAGAAAATGATACAAAGCGTTGGCAGTTTGAAGGGTGCTCTCGACCTCCACATATTCGTCCGGCGAATGATAATTGCCGCCTGATGGACCAAAGATTAGCGTAGGCAATTTAGCGCGGGTAGCCAAGTAGTTAAAATCGCCCAGGCTGTTGAAATAGGAAATAGAGACGGGCTTGCCCGTAACCGAGGATGCGCTTTCTTTAAATGACACAGCATATGGATCGTCAGGCGGCACAACGTAGGCCTCAAATCCGTCGCAGCCCTCGTTGGGGGCTTCTCTAAAGGCCATAAGGGCCTCTCCTCTTATTCCAGCTCTTGATATCGCCTCCTCCACTTCTCTTCTAATATCGTCCTTCGTCTCTCCTAAGGTGGTATGTCTGAACACGGAAAAAGACGCCACATCTGGAACTGACAACGGATAGCCGCCACCGTGAAATTCGAGCACGCAGATGCTCCCCGGTCCCAATCTTTCGTGCCCACGAAGTTCGCTTTTTTCTATCTCCAGGACTATCTTTGCCGCTTCGCTGACGGCATTTATGCCCTTTTCAGGGGTGGCACCGTGGGAGGCCTTACCCCTCACGGTGACAGTGTATTTCCACCCACCTCTGGCGCCCAAGCAGAGGGTGGGGAAGGCGTTATCGGTGAAGGCGCTGCTCGGTTCAAGCACTATAGCTACATCTACACCGTCAGTTAGTCCATCGCGAATCAGTGCATCTGTGCCCAAGCCATACGGACCTTCTTCATCCGATACCAAGGCATATACGACGGAACCACAAAATCTCTTCGCGCTTTTTGCAAAGGCCCGAAGGGCCAAAAGCATGGCGGCGCACCCTGCCTTCATGTCCAAAGCACCGACACCGTACATTCTATCCCCTATCAGTTCGGCTCCCAAAGGATCTTTTGTCCAACCTTCACAAATCTCTACGGTGTCGAGGTGTCCGTTGAGAAGCACGGTAGGGCCCTTTTCGTCGCCAGAGAGCCTTCCTATGACGTTAGCGCCGTGAAAGCGCGTAATTTTATCTTCACTGAAATGATGCAATTCGGCTGGAAGATCGTTTTTCTTAAGCCAAGCATAGGTATATTCTACCGCATCTTTTTCGCGAAAGTAAGGAGAATAAATGCGCACCAAGTCGGAGAGAAGCGCTATCATTTCGTCTCGAGAGACAAAAGGCTCCATCGAACGATCCTCCCTCATTGCTCACCCTTCCGCAGCTTGGGACGATTCCTCCTGGAGAGATCTGCCGGCTCTATAGAAAGCTTCTCCCCATCGAAGAGTTGGGCCAATCCCTCCCTTGAAAAGGCTTTCTGGCGCTTTTCATATTCCTCGTGGTGATATAGCCTCTCTGGATAACTTACCGCGTCTTCCGGTTCGGAATATACGACGATGACGCCCTCGTAATTCCTCAATATGACCTTCCTGTCCGAACGAGATATCACGTAATTCGGCATGATTGGGATCTTACCCCCTCCACCCGGAGCATCGACGATGAACGTGGGCACGGCCATGCCAGAAGTGTGACCGCGGAGGTATTCTATGATCTCCACCCCTTTGCCGACCGATGTCCTGAAGTGCTCAATCCCCTCTGAAAGGTCGCACTGGTAGATGTAATAGGGCCGCACCCTGAGCCTCAAAAGCTGCTGGTTGAGCTCCCTAAAAATATATGGGGAATCGTTTACGCCTCTTAAAAGCACCGATTGATTTCCCAAGGGGATTCCCGCATCGGCGAGCATCGCACAGGCTCTCTTCGACTCTTCGGTGATCTCTTTGGGATGGTTAAAGTGCGTGTTGAGCCATAGAGGATGATACTTTTTCAGCATTGCACACAGCTTTTCCGTAACCCTTTGAGGACAGACAACCGGCATGCGCGAACCTATCCTTATGATCTCCACATGAGGGATGCCCCTCAGCTCAGACAGGATCCACTCAAGAAGTTCGTCATCCAAGGTCAACGGGTCGCCGCCCGAGACCAACACATCCCTCACCGAAGGCGTCTCCCTGACGTACTCTATGCAGCGCTCTATCTTGTCCTTAGGGAATGCCCTATCGGTTTCACCGGCGTGGCGGCGGCGCGTGCAGTGGCGGCAATACATCGAACACTGATCCGTGACCAACAAAAGGACCCTGTCCGGATAGCGATGCGTGAGGCCGGGCGTGGGCGAGTCGACATCCTCGTGCAGAGGATCATGCAGATCGGCGGTTGAAATGTGGGTCTCCTGCAGCGTAGGAATGGCCTGCAGGCGTATGGGGCATGTCGAGTCGGAAGCATCCATGAGAGAGGCGTAATACGGAGTGATGGCCATCCTGAGGCGAGTGAGACTCTGCTTTATAGCGGAAGCTTCTTCCTCGCTCAAAGGGACTACCTGGCGCAGTTCTTTTACCGTAGTTATTCTGTTGGCGAGCTGCCACCTCCAATCGTCCCAATCTTCTTCTTTCACGTCTTTCCATAAGGGGATATCCTTATAATTTCGCATATCGCATCCTCCTAAGTTTGAGATAGCCCTCATCGAGAGGACCGGTAAGGAGCCTGCCACAACTCCTGACTTTGAGGCAAGTGCTGAAGCAGACTGCACAGACTTTTGGCTGCCTCGTCCGCAGCTACAAGCAAAAGCGGCTCTTGCAGCCTTGGGGACGGGAGGGCCCCGTGGAGTAGGGCCACGGCATCCTTGGCGCTGTAACAATACTCTATGGCCAGCGCTACAGATGCCGGCTCAGGCAGGCGCACGTAGGCATTTTCAACCCTGCTTTGCAGGGCCGACGCGACTCGCTCCAATCTCTTTTTGAGCGTCTCATCAAAGGGCCCCTCAAAGCGAAACCGCCCTTTTTCCTCTATTTCTACGCCCAAAGCGGCGTACAAGCGTGCCTCTGAGGTCCACGTGCCTGGCGACAGCAACAGCGAAAGCAAGGCCCTATCGCTCATCGGCAAATCGAGCCCCATGCGCGGAGCTATACGGTAACCGCTTGTAAGCTTGGGCAGCGCCGCTATCGGCAACCCCTCAAACGCTACGAGTTCTAAGGCCTCAGCCCACGGTTCGACCAAGCTCTCTATCATCTGCCAAAGCGACTGGTCTACCCTGGAGCCCATGCGAAGGGCTTGATTTACCATCACGAGGCTGCTCCCGAAGGAACCATCTAACAAAACGGGACAACTTTTCGTCTTCACGAGCTCGACGGCCGCCAAAAGCTCGAGCATAATCATCCGCGCGCGCAAGAGAAATTCCGACTCGGGCGTATGGGGGATGAGGTGAACTTCGCCAGCGGCCAATGGAGCGCCCTTCTCAGGCGCAGCTGCCACTGCAACTATGGCCACGGCATCGCCAAGCCTTCTGGTCGCGGCATATGCCCCGTCTACGGCCCAAGGTCCATCGTTCGACGGCGGAGGCAGAGGGAGAAAGCAACCCATATCCTTCAGCCTCTGCGATGTCTCTCTCAAACGAGCACCGAGCGAGCCGGCCAACGCCCTCGAACGATCGTCCAACTCTTTTTGAGAAGCCAAGACAGCTTGAACGGCCTCTTGGTAGCCTCTAAGCAGGTTCACTCGATCCCCCCTCAAGGCCGTTTGCGAAGAGGAAGGAGTGCGGATCTGTAAAGGCAGACAGGAAAAGGGGTTGACCCGAGAAGGCCAAGGGCGAGATTGGGCCCAAAAGCATGAAGTTGTATTCCCTGGAGGAAGGTTCAAGCGCAGCGTGCGGATCCGGAAAGCGCTGGTAGATGGATACGGCACGCTGGTCGCCTCCAGATAACTCTCTCAGAGCTTGAAGCTCGCTGCCAGCGTTCAGGCCGTAGCCGACCAAGAGCACCCTGAGCTGAGAAACGACCTCTTGATGAAGACTCGCAAGCGTCTGGCTCACCAAAAGCCACCCTATCCCATATTTGCGCGTTTCGCGGCTCGCCTCCACCAAAAGATCGCGTATCGCTTCCTTCTGTCCGTCGAGCGTCCCTCTCGGTATGAAACGATGAGCCTCATCGAGGATCACCATCGTATTCAGCCGTTTTCCTTTCAAGTAGGCAATTTCTCCGCGCTCTCTGAGCGATGACAACAGACGCAATATGAGCATGCCTTGGATCTCTTCGTTCCACAATATATTGTGGCTTCCGGCGGCGATGGACGTGCCGGCCTCGAGTCCTTCTCTCGACAGGTTTACAACCACCACCTTACCGCCGGTTACAACCTCTTCGACCAACGCCGATACGCTCACGGTGCCAGGTCTCTTGTCGTCGAAGAGAGAGGCCATAGAACTCCACGCCCTCCACAAATCTTCCTTCATAGATGGCACTTCCCAATACCCCACAGCCTGTTGCAACTTAGCGGTCGCTGACTCGGATGTAGCGTAGATCCGCCTCACAAAATTCTCGTCGCACACGGCTTTCCCGACCTCATCGAAGGCCTCGCGACTTGCCAGTTCTCGCAGTGCGAAACCTCCCTTTTGCAGATGGACGCTCAGCAGCTCAGCGGCCAAGGCTCGTTTCTCCCCGCGCGGATACCCGAGCCATTGAAATAGGACAGCTTGACCGATCACGTCTTTGAAGAGGTCCCAACTGTCCAAGACCAAGTTCCGCAGGGGAACTAAGATCAATCTCTTTCTGAAGTGCTTCTCTGCCACCTCGCCCCATTTCAGACGAAAGCCTTCATCGCTGGAAGGCAAATTCCAGGCATCGCGAGAGAATTCACCCTGAGGATCCAATACGAAGACGGATGTCTCAGGATGGCGGGCAAATCCGAGCAGGAGCAACTTAGCCAGGACCGACTTGCCTGAGCCGGTCTTTCCGAATATGCCCATGTGATACGTGTCTCCGGCCCCACCCTCTCCAGAGCGAAAGTGGCGCACCCACGTGGGAAGGAGTATTCGCCTTCCCTTCGCCCCGCTGTAGGCTGTACCGAGAAAGAAGAGGTCGTCGGTCTGCTTGGCGAAGAGCCGCTCTATAAAGGCATTATCGACCAAACAGACAGGCGTTCCCGAAGGAGGAACTGTGCCCATCATCGACGGGAGCACCGCTCCGCTATGTTCCTTAGAAGACCTGGCGAAGGTAGCTGTAACTTGGATTTCTGCCCTGTAGAGATCCTCTGAGGCCGAGGCCGGGACCTTACCGAGGCGCGACACGACTGAGCGTGCCGTGGTCCCCTCGAGCAGGTCGTTTCGCATCTCCACCGACATAATCTGCCCTACGGTCAGCGTATCGACGCCGTCTTGCATAAAGGGGATCGCAACCCATTCTCCGACGAGAGACTCTTTTGTCTTATCCATCAAGATGTCTGCGCTCATCCGCTCCGTCGAGTTGGGAGAACCCACAACCCCTATCTGAGCCGATGCCGCATCGTCCCACCAAGCAGAGAACCTATCTTCCGTTCTATCTTCCACTCCCGGCATGGGCGAAGGTCCTTCAAGGCGGGCCCATGCAGTGGGATCAAAGGCATTTTCGTTCATCTTACGGACACCCTCCCATCGTCGACCTCCCAGCGGCGCGGGAAAGCCGCAGCCACATCAGGCTCATGGGTTATCACTCCCACAAAAGCCCTCTGCCCCATCGTATTTAAAACGTCCACCATCTGCTCAAGGTGTGTGTCGTCGAGCATGGCTAATCCCTCGTCTATAAAGAGGACTCCCTGAAAACCGAGCCTCATTGCAAGACAACGCAGCATAAGCAGTGCCACCAATGAGCGCTCGCCGCCGGAAAGGCCTGATGCGGGGCGTTCTTCATCGCCCTGAATCACCCTGATGGCACCGTCTCTCGAAACCAAACGCCATGGCTTGTCCGAGAGCTGCTCGTTGACCCAACCCAATATCTCCGCCGTGATTCGATTGCTCACATACTGGATGAAACCCCTGCCCTGGGTGAGTTTGACCAGCTTGGTCGCTGCTTTTAGCGGCAACTCAAGGGCACGGCGTTCATCCCGCGCTGTTTTAAGGCTCTTTTCGAGGCATCTTCGATGTTCTAACGCCGAGCGCTCAGCCGAAAGCTGACCCACAACAGATTCGATGGCTTTATCTTCGTCAGCCATTGCCGCTTCCAAAGCCTTGCGAGGCGGTGGCTCGCTCGGCAAGCCGTTTAAAAATAGCTCCAACTCTTCCTGCGCAGCTTTGAGAGTGCGAAGAGCCCCCTCGTATTCTGCCCTAACTTGCAAGACTTCGCTCTCTTCCACCGGCGGAAAGGATTCGGCTACGGCGCTCCTTAGCTCTTCCACCGTCCATCTGTTGAGGTTCTGCAACTTCCTCCATTCCAGGACAGAACGGCGTAGGTCATCGAGCTCCTGGACTATCGCCTCTTTTAGAGCGCTGACCTCCATGCGCTCTCGCTCTACCTTTTTTTCAAGCGGGCGCATCTCTTCGTTGATTCTCTCTCCGCGGTCCCTTATTTTATCGATCTGCACCAGGAGCTTCTCTCTCTCGCGTGCCGCCTCGATGATCAAACCGATTTTTTCTTCAACCGCCAGATCTTCAGGGAGCGCCCTCAGGCTCCTTTCAGCCCTATCGCTTTCCTCAACGCATAGGGCAAGCTGCCCCGCTATTTTTTGTTCTATCGAGCGCAACTCGTTTATTCGCTTCTCTAAGGCCTCAGGCTGCTCTTCTACTTGCTCTTCGCTGTCGGACGGAGGAAGCGACATGAGCTCCTGGCGCAATCTCTGCCCTCGAAAAAGCGACTCGTAACAGCGCTGCTTGAGCGAAGCCCACCTGGACAAGGCATGTTGCAATCCAGAGGCTTCAAGTGTGCGCGCCAATTCGGCGACGTTTAACCTCTTCTTTATTTCTTCGACGTATAGAACGCCATCGGGGGCGAGAAAGGAAAGCCACGATAGAAGAGAGCGGCGCACGCTCGAAACGGCCTCGGCCAGCTCTTTGCTGTATTTACGATGTTCCTCCAATACCTGGCCTAACATCCTCTCAAGCTCCTGGCGCTTGGCCGATGAAAGCTTGGACTCGGTTTTTTCTCGTTCGCAGACCACCCGGTCGATCTTTCGAGATAGCTCTGCAGCGCGAGCGCTCATCTCCTTTGTTCTATCCAAGATCTTGCGAGCTTCCACGGCGAGATCGACACGCGACGCTAAGGGTTCTACCTCTTTCCTTGCAGCCTGAGCTTCTGCGTAAGCCTTGCGCAATTCGTCACGCTGATCTTCGAGGCGAGAGAGCTGACTCTCAATTTCTTTGAGTTCGACCTCGCGGCGACGAAGTTCAGACTTGGAGGATCCGTATTTTGAAGCTGTCTCTCTGAGCTGGGAGAGAGCAAAAGAAGCTTGGGCCATACGAAGCCGCTTCTGCAGCTTGGCTTGCCGCATCTCGGCCTCTTTAAGACTCAACTGCGCGCTCCTTTCGCGAAGGACGAGGTCGTCGAGCTTCCTTCTGGCCTCTAAGGCGACCCTCAAGCCCTGGAGGCGCTTTTTTCGCTCATCTATCACCTTCTCCAAATTTAGGAGCCTCGAAAGTATTTCTTTTTCCTCAGGCAAGGCTTCAAGCTCGCGCTCGAGCGCCTCTATCTTTCCCTTTATCGAGGCTTCGCTCGCGGAGGCGATGCGCCCCAATTCTTTTGCCCCTTCTTGAAGCGCCTCCTCGGCTTCCAGGCCGAGGACGGCTGAAAGCACTTGCCATCGCTCTGTAGGAGTTGAATCCACGAGGCGCGTGACAAGTCCCTGAGGTATAAAGGCTGTGGATAAAAAAGCCTCCTTAAGCCTTTTTACGTCGTTTTCCGAGAGCGCCCTATCCCATGGGTTCAGCGCCTTAGCTATTTGAAGGTTCACCTCTCGGACAGATGACGCAATAGATAGCCACTCTTCATCCTCGTGGCGTTCGAGGAACGCCTCTTGACGATGCCCCTTGCCGAAAATTCGGTGTACCTTGTAGCGGAGACCTTTAGCTTCGAAGAGGCACTCCACCTCGCCACGACTTGAACCAACCCTCACGAGCTCACCGTGTTTTACCGGCCTCACTGGGGTTGACTCGCCGAACAGCGCCAATAATAAGGCATCGAGGATGGAACTCTTGCCGGCACCATTGGGGCCAACTATCGCCACGGCTCCCGGTTCAAATGATAAGGAAGCAGATTTCAGGCCCAGTATGTCGCGCACGCGGAGATCGATCAGCCTCATTGTCGCATTCCCCCGACGTTACGCAATCTCTCCCAGATCGTCGAGGGGTCGTCGCCATGCAAAAGAGAAATGCCAGCCTCGCAAAGCATATCCTTCAGCACATCGTCTTGCTCCATTTCACCTACATACCGCTTCCACAGCTCGTTTACATTCAATTCGTACAGAGAGCTGTCTTCCCCTTCCCTCCGAGGTCGAAAGGCGGAGATGGTGACGATTTGTTCCCCCCTCTTCAATGCTCTGAAGCGCTCAAAGAGTTGTGAATCGTTGAGGCTCGCACTCTCAATAGCAACGCGCACGAAGGCATCGGAGGAAAGACAGTTCAGGTCCGATTCGAGCTTGGCCATAGCTTCATTCTCATCGGCATATTTGAGCGTCTTTAACGGTCTTCCTTCCAACCTTACAGCCCGCAGGGATCCTTCCTCGATCAAAAAACAGCCCAACGGTTGGCCTTCTTCTGCAAAGTCCAAGCGAAAGAGCGGACCGCAATAGAATGCCTTAAATGCCTTGGCTTTTAAAGGTATATCACCATGCCTGTGAATGTGACCACAAATGGCCGTCTCTATGCCAAGCCCTGCAAGGCTATCGATGGGGAGCGTAACCTCAAAGTCAGCCGGCGCACTCCCTTCTATGGCAAGATGTGCCATAGCTATGGGGATCCCCTGCGGCGAAGATTGTGCCCATGCATCTTCCAACAACTTTATAATGCCTTCAGGTGGCAGCTGGTGCAACCTGAGATAAGGCATGAGCAGCAGCCTGTAAGGACCGAGATTGATGCTCGTGGGTTGACTTACGATTTTGAGGCGGCTTTCCCCCTCGAGGATCTCCCATACCTTTATGCCGCTCCAGTCATGGTTGCCCTTTAGCAGTAAAATCGTTGGGCGCTGCGGCTGGTCCAAAAGGCACCTCAGGGACGAAGCGACCAACGTCACCGCATCTTCACCGGGATAGCGAAAATGGTCGAAGACATCGCCAAGCACTACAATGCACTCTACGCGAAAAGCCTCAGCTAAGCAGGAGATTTGCCTCAGGCCTTCGCGCGCTTCGTTGAGCCTGTCTATGCCCCACGTGCGAGCCCCTACATGCCAGTCCCCGGTGACCAGCATCCGCATGACGAACCGCTTCCTCTCCTCCTTAACCCAAACCGAGTTCCTTCTCTATGGGCCTGAGGGCATATATCACTTCCTGGATCAACACGTCGAGGGGCTCGCCCAGCAACTCCGCACCCTTTTCGATTACAGTGCGATCCACGCCTCGGGCGAAGGCCTTGTCTTTCCACTTCTTTTTGACGGATTTGACTTCAAGGTCGTTCAGCGACTTGCTGGGGCGCACCAAGGCGACGGCGATGACAAAACCGGTGAGCTCATCCAGTGCGTAGATAGTCTTTTCCATGAGCGATCGAGGCTCCACGCCGTTTATATCCCAGCCGTGAGCCTGAACGGCCCTTATCACCTCAGGAGGGTAACCTTCTTCTTCGAGCCAGATGGCTGCCTTTCGTGTATGTTCTTCTATCGTCGGGAACTTCTCATAATCTAAATCATGAAGCAGCCCCACTATCCCCCAAAGTTCCTCGTCTTCGCCTGCACGGCGAGCAAAATGCCTCATCGCCGCCTCGACAGCGAGAGCGTGTTTTAAATGGGCATCTTCTTTATTGTGAGACACAAGCAACTGCCATGCCCTTTCTCTGCTGAGATCCACAACAGCACCTCCTATAAAGGTTTGACCTGAAATCTTAATTAGACTCAAAAGAGCAACAGGGGCGGGAATGAAAGTTCCGGCGAAGGTCCTACGACGCGCCGCGTTTCTTCAAATTCAAAGTCGAAGAGGATTTGAGAGATGAACATTTGCGTCACATTTTCCGTCTCATATGGTATGGAAAAGCGCCTGTAGCCGAATTTTTCAGCATAATAAGTCAAAACTCCTCGATCCCCCTTCCTTGCCTCGAGGAGTGTGTCTTCCAAGACCTCAAAAAAACTCTCTTCATCAAAGAACGGATTGCTGCTAACTATGGCAATCGTCTTGCACTCGTCTACGAGCATTTCTCTATCCCAGATGCTGCAGAGCAAGAGGCCGACTTCCACGTCGTCTACGTCCTGCGTTATGCGCTGAAGGGCCTTTTCCATCTCTTGAGAGAAAGAAAATATCATGAGAAAACCGAAGACTATGCTTCTGCTCTTGGCGGGGTCCACGAGCCGATCTCTGAATAAGAGCCCACCGTCACCTGACGAAGGACTGTGGATGCACAACAGCTCGCTATTGAGCTCTAACGCAGAAATGGCGATTGACTGAAGGTCCTTGCCATAGAGGCTCAGAGCCGAAACTGGGCCATAGTCCAAACCATAGGGCACCCAGGAAGCTACTTCAAGTTCGAGCGCTCTATCCCAATAAGGAAGCACTCCCATCTATTGTCCGCTCCTCTTTTCATTTAGTAATTTACATACCAGCTCAACGAGGCTATTAATCTCTGGCTTTGTGATTTGTCCATCGGCACCGGCGCTTACGGCTTTGCGTTTTATATCATCTGCCATGATCGAGGAGAATACGACTACGGGTATGTCTTTGAGGCGCTGGTGTTCTTTTATGCGCCTAGTGAGCGTAAGGCCGTCAATTTTGGGCATCTCGATGTCGGTGATGACCAAATCGAAGTGATCTTCCTCGTCGGTCAGGCGGTCCCACGCGGCCTTTCCGTGACCAACCATTTCCACATTGTGGAACCCCCCCTCAGCCAATGCCTCTTGAATAAGGCGGCGGATCAAAGGAGAGTCTTCGGCCACCAAGATCTTATAGCGGTTAGGATCCACTACGCTTTGGCCAGATTCTTTGAGGCGAACTGCATCGGGTGTGAGCTCCTTGGCCAACGAAGGATTCACCATCTGGACGATCCGCTCGTAATCCAAAAGCAGGATATTGCGCCCTTCCCTCTTTATGACGTAAAGGGCATCCTCTCCCAAAAAACCACCCGTGAGCGAGGCGTCGAGCTCTTCTGAGTTTATGCGGTAAATACGCTCTACCCCATCCACAACGAAGCCCAGCTTCATTTGATTGAACTCCGCCACTATGACCTTACTCTGCTCGAGGGGAACATTGGACTTTATCCCGAGATATGTCCGCAGATCTACAAGGGGTATGACCTCGCCTCGCACTGTAGTTATACCCAGCATCGCAGGGTGGGACTGGGGCACAGGACGCACGCCGGTCCATCGCAGGATCTCCCTGGTCTTGTCCACGTTGATGGCATATGGTTGATCGCCTAACAAGAACACCACAACCTGCCACTCATTAGTCCCGACTTCTGTGAGAATACGCTCCTCGTCCATGGAAGCACCCCTTTCTTCACCTCAAGACAAATATAGTCCAATCCGCTCATCGCCACAAGCAGGTTATCCCGTTCGCCCAAAGATCTGGGACAGTTCCCTTAAAATGCCAAAAGCCTTGGATTGTAAATGTTCTTCCCTCAATCGCCATCTCCAGTTCCCTCTCGGCCTGCCAGGGAAATTCATCCTCGCCTCAGCTCCAAGTCCGAACAGGTCTTGAGGGGAAAGAATCGCCCACTTGGCTACAGAAGATAAGGCCATTCTAACAAAATCCCAATGCACGCGCTCCGCAACAACCCGATGGCCCATATAAGATTCCAACTGGCGTATCGCCTCGCTGGTAGCTTCCTCCTCAAACCACCCGCGCACCGTATTGTTATCGTGTGTCCCGGCATAAAGCAATAGCCCTTCTCTATGGTTGTGCGGCGCAAAGGGGTTATGAGCCACATCTCCGCCGAAGGCGAATAACAGCACCGCCATTCCAGGAAATCCATAATGCCTCATAACCGCCTTAACGTCATCCGTGATCAGACCGAGGTCTTCAGCTATCACTGCGGCGTTGGGGAAACGCTTTCTCACGGTGTCAAAAAAGTCGTAAGGGCAAGCCTTTATCCATTCCCCTCTTACCGCCGTCTCTTCTTTAGCTGGTACCGCCCAGTAGGCTACAAAGCCGCGGAAATGATCGATCCTCAATGCATCGAAGAGCCTGAGGTTGCGCTCGAAGCGCGAAAGCCACCACTCAAATCCACGCTCCTTCATAAGATCCCATTCATAGAGGGGATTCCCCCACCGCTGACCCGTCTTGCTGAAGTAATCCGGCGGTACACCGGCAACCGAGCGCGGGTAACCCTTGTCGTCGAGGTCGAAAAGCTCTTGATGAGACCACACATCAGCGCTATCGTGGCTGACGTAAATGGGCATATCGCCTATCACCGTTATGTCATGGTCCTGACACCGCTTATGCAGCGCCTGCCATTGCTGATTAAACAAATACTGTGCTACCTTAACCTGCCGTATGGCTTCCGCTTCCCTCTCAAGGAGATCTTCCAAAGCCTTTTCGTCTCTATATTTAAATACATCGGGCCATTCAACCCAGCTCTTGCTATCGAACTTTCCCTTCAGAACCACAAAAAGGGCATAATCATCGAGCCACTGAGACTCGGACTGACAAAAGCTCTCGAAGTTGTGATCGCCCCTAAAGCGTTGGCACGCTTTTTTTAAGATTGGCCCTTTTAAATCTGCTGCTTTGTCGTAATCCACCACGTCGGAGTTGTCTTCTATGGACTTTAGCTCTTCGCCCTTCAATAGCCCATCTTCTGCTAAAAGTTTTGGGCTTATAAAGAATGTATTCCCCGCAAAGGCCGATATGCTGCTGTACGGAGAATAATCGCTGCCGCCATCAGTGGGGTTTAAAGGCAACACCTGCCACAGGCTCTGTCCCGCTTCAGCTAAGAAGCTTACGAAGCGGTGAGCCTCAGGCCCAAAATCCCCCACCCCGAAGGCTGAGGGAAGCGACGATATGTGCAGGAGCAAACCGCTGCGGCGTCTGTCAAGTCCGACGTGACCGTTCGGAGTTTTATCCATATTGCTTGAGCCCCCTCGAAAATTCTCGCATAATAGATTATAACCTTTATCACATCGGTCATCCACGCCGCGAGAATATGGTCCACGCAAGACCCTTAACCGCAAACTGCCTGTTTTCTTGCGGCACATCGCATATACCACTGATCGATCTTCGCTCGCATTGGACAATACAACATAAGTTGAATAGTTTATGAGGAACGAAGACGGTGGTCTTGTCCTCTGCCGTCTTTAAACTCCTCGGTTCATAGCCATTGCGATAACCGTGCGTGTCATCTTCGCTTTGTTCGTAGTGTCCCCTTCCTAAGAAGTCTGTCACCTCCTGTTCCAAGAGCTCCTGCGCCACTAAAGCCATGGCTGTATAAAAGCCCCAAGCCAATGTTTAGTTTAAGGCCGGGGTGGGTCATTTTTAAACCGGCACAGATGGGTCAAATTTAACCCGGCGTTGACACGGATCGAGCTTGCCGATACATACCTGTTTATTGCGCGGCTGATTCTTTTCCTTGTCCCAATAGGATGTGGCTTCATAGACATAGGTAACACCGGTTCTCTTGTTGACATGATGGACACGATAAGTCATGAAGTATCCCCTCCTTTAATAGTTATAATTATAACTAATAAAGGAGAAAATTACAAGCACAAATCACATCTTAAACCTTATCGTCACGGACTTTTCCGGGTACATAGTTATAAAAATGACGGGAGATTAGGATGAAATCTAATGCTTTGCGAAAGTCTTCGTTCAATTCTATTTTTGACATATAACTTCAAACCTCTGCATTTCCTTAATTTTGA
>LDZS01002384.1_pt1 | contig 15255 bp, 18 predicted proteins | sample 615471 | NCBI WGS metagenome assembly LDZS01 (sample SAMN03408295, study PRJNA278302) | terrestrial metagenome | isolation source: oil reservoir sample K3 | place: USA: Alaska, North Slope, Kuparuk formation | collected 2013
TGACTATGGAAAATCTAAATTGTCTTATTTACCTCAGGGTTGGAAGTAATATATTTTTTAGAGGGAATGGCCTTTCGGCCATTCCCTACAATTCCAGCTAAATAACAAGAGGCATGGAACCACCTTGACCTTACAAACTTGCTTCTTGTCGTAAGGAATGCCATTATGCTATAGTTATGGGAAATGGCGAAAAATCGGGAATGGCTGAGCTTTCCGAGGCAGGAGCTATCAAAATGAGTGAAGGGACAAAAGAACGGATTATTCAAGAGTATGTGCCCGGAAAGCAGGTAACTTTAGCTCATGTTATTGCTGCACCGGTTCCGGAGATGTGCGAAAAACTCGGTATTAGCGGCAAGGGCGCGATTGGAATTATGACCATTACCCCGGGAGAGGGAGCTATTATTGCAGCTGACATTACGGTGAAAGCCGCAAACGTCGAACTGGTCTATGTCGACAGGTTTAGCGGGTCACTGATTTTTATCGGAGATGTCGCCGAAGTAGAAGCCTCCCTCAGTGCTGCTAACGATTACCTGGCCCGAGTGTTGGGCTTTGCCCCTGCCTTTCTCACTAAGTCCTAGGGGGAGAGTAGTTGGAGAAGCACAAGAAGCAGAGAAGAATTCTCGTGGTGGGCGAGGTCGGAGCAGGAAAAACCACCCTTATCCAGACGGTTTTGAAAGGGGTTGAGTCGGTTCCCAAGACCCAGGCACCGGTATATTGCGATTGTTTTGTGGATACACCTGGCGAGTATTTTCAGAATCCTCATTATCGGCGGAATTTGCTGTCATTAGCACAGGGTTGTAGTAACGTCCTTTTTATTCAGGACTGCACAAAACCGATGAGCGCTTTTCCACCTGACTTTGCGCATGGGTTCTTGGTACCGGTAATAGGAATTGTTACCAAGGCTGATTTGGGCTGCCGGGATGATTATCAAAGAGCGGAGAGATGGCTTCGGCAGGCAGGAGCTCGGAATATTTATGTGGTCAGTGCTGTGACGGGGTTCGGTTTAAAAAGACTCAAAGATGAACTGTTCGTCAGGCAAGAGAATCGCAACAGGACGGTGACAGAGCAATTCGATTGTCATGTTAGTAAAAGCTGATCCCGACGGTTACTATCAAATTCAATTGGAAAAAGAGGACTGGGAAATATTAGAGGGGATCGCTGCCAACCTCCAGCTTATTGCAGATGTTTCTCAATGTGATGTGTTTATCGATTGTCCGACGAACGATCGAGACGTTGCAATTGTTGTGGCTGAAGCCAAACCGCGTACAGGCAAGAGCTTGTACAAGGGGAAAGTTTCCGGACAGAGGGCGATAAGATTTAACGAACCAGGGGTGTTTGAGGCATTAGAAAAGGGTGAGCCTACTGTAGGTACCAGAGCGGTTTCCCAGGAGGGAGTTTTTATCAGCCAAAACGCTGTCCCTATCTTTAATGCGAAGAGAAAGGTGATCGGAGTATTAATCAGAGAACGAGATATCAGCGAAGCAATGAAAAAGGAAAAGCAAGTGCAGCTCCTGGAAGAAACCACTGAATTGTTGACTGAAAATTTGCTTCGAGTGGCGATAGAAAGCGGCACTTTACCGGGTGCGCTGCATGATGGGCTGCTGGTCGTCAATAAGGATGGGATTATAGTTTATGTTAATCCATCTGCCTTGCGTCTGGCTGATGTGATCATTTCTTCTGAAAAGACTTTGCAGTCTGAGGGCAATTACATTGCCGAAACGGAACTCTGTGACATAGTTTTGGAGAAAGAACAAGATGGAACGATGCGCGTCAGCCAAGAATACCGCTGTTGCGAATACTCGGTTGGTGATCGTATCGTCAACGTTTCATGGGTACCTCTCTTTCGCAAGGAGTTTGTTGGAGGTATCGTTTTAATAAGAGATATTACCGATGTGCGCAAAAAAGAAAAGGAGCTTATGGTCAAAAGCGCCGTAATTAGAGAAATACATCACCGGGTTAAAAACAACCTCCAAAACATTGCCAGTATCCTGCGGCTGCAGATGCGCCGAGAGCATAACAAAACCGTTAGGGAAGCACTAGGGGTTTGCATCAACCGCATTCTTTCAATTGCTTCGGTACATGAGCTTCTTTCACAGAGCGGTCTTGAGACGATAGACTTGCATCAAATACTCCGGATGACTGTAGAGAGAATTGTTCAAGTTGAGAATGAGTTGTGCGATTGTGAGGTTGAAATCTGCCTGTACGGGGATACCATTAACATTCCGGCTTTCCACGCTTCGACTATAGCTCTGGTGGTCTGTGAACTGGTACAGAACGCAATGAGGCACGGTTTCAGGGGAAGCATAAACAGCAAGGGTAAGATCGTTATCTACACTAAACAAATGGGCAGTTTCTATGAACTTCAGGTTGTCGATAATGGTGTGGGACTGCCGGCAAATTTTAAAGAAAATAAAGATTCACGGCTTGGAATCCAACTGGTGGATGTGTTAGTTAGGGAAACCTTAAAAGGAACTTTTCAGATAGGTAATAATCCTGAGGGAGGTGTGCGGTGCAGTATTACCTTTGATGTTGACAGGGCTGATGTGTGAGTTTATATTAAAAGAACACTTAAGTGCGGGAGGGAGGCAATGAAAGGATAAGTGGAAAAAAGCGGTCGAAAATCGCGATTAAAAGTGTTGATTGCTGATGACGAACCCATAACCCGCATGGACATTAAGGAAATACTCCAAGAAAACGGTTACAATGTCGTAATCGAAGCAGGAGATGGCCTGGCGGCAGTGAAGCTTGCCGAAATCTATTGCCCGGATATCGTTTTGATGGACATCAGGATGCCTCATTTAAATGGTATTGAGGCAGCTGCAGAAATATCTCAAAAGATTGCGTGTGCTATCATTTTCCTAACGGCCTACAGCGACATCACGCTAATTGAAGAGGCAAAGCAGATTCCAAATGTCGTCGGGTATATAGTTAAACCGGTAAGTGAAGAGGAAATATTACCGGCTGTAGAGATTGGATTTTCATGCTTTTTAAGAATGCAGACTTTAGAAAAAGAAAAAGAAAAATTCAAGGGCGATCTCGAAGCACGCAAGATAATCGAAAAGGCAAAAGGTATTTTAATGCAGAAGTATGGTTGGAGTGAAGAGTTTGCTTACAAAAAATTACGGCGTTTGAGTATGGACCAGAGAAAGCCGATGAAAGAAATTGCTGAAGCGATAATATTCACCGATTTTCTTTGATAATTGTGATAAGTGATCAAACATATCTCGGAGAGTCAACGGCGTCTCTCCATAGCTCGTGGCTGAGCTAAGGAGAGATTTTTTATTTCTAATAGATGGGGTGGGCTTGGGCAAATGGTAACATCGGGAGAAAGTTATGCACTTCTTAGTGTAGGCATCGACATCGGAACTACAACGACCCACCTTGTTTTTAGTAGACTCTATGTCGTCAATCTGGCGGGAGGCAGCTCCGTAGCTAACTTTGAGATTATTTCCAGAGAAATTATCTATGAGTCGCGGATTTATTTTACCCCTTTAATTGATGAGAACAAAATCGATCTCAGTAGGCTAAAGGAGATTATTACCACTGAGTATGCAACAGCGGGGATTGAACCTGGTGAAGTGAAGTCAGGGGCGGTCATTATAACGGGTGAAGCTGCTCTGAAAGAGAATGCCGATGAAGTTGCGAAAATTCTCGAGGGTTTAGCAGGAGACTTTGTGGTTGCGTTGGCAGGACCGGATCTCGAAGCGATTCTTGCAGGCCAAGGTTCGGGAGCGCAACGTATCTCCCGGCGAGAAGGGATTACTGTGGCTAATCTTGATATAGGCGGTGGTACTACCAACATTGCTGTTTTTCGTTGTGGGGATCTTTGGGACACAGCTACCGTTCAAGTCGGTGGAAGACTTTTTACTTTTAATCCTTATTCTCTTGTGGTGAATTCGGTAACTAAGGTGGGACGTCAGTACGCTGACCACCTCGGTGTTTCGATAGAGAAGGGGCGACCGCTTAATCCAGATGATGTGGAAGTTTTTTGCCAGGGCTTGGTAGATATTCTTGATGAAGTGACAGAGCGGAGAAATATCAGTGCCCTTTCGAAAATCGGTTTGTTGAGAGGGCCTTTGAGAAGAGATTATCAAATTGATGCCCTGATTTTCTCCGGAGGAGTAGGGCACTTCGTATATGAAAACGAAATCAAGGAATTTTTTGGCTACGGAGACTACGGTCCTTATTTTGCACAAATGATTAAAGAAAAATCCGTAATGCTCAAAAGGTATCACATCATTCAACCTGATCATACTTTACGGGCAACCGTGATCGGGGCCGGAGTCTATAGCATGAAGTTGAGTGGGAGCACGATATTTCTTAAGAAAAAAGATTTTCTTCCTCTTCGTAACATTCCTGTTTCTCTTGTTCATCTGAAAGAACAAGAAAATTTGGAAAACATTAAGAGGAAGTTAGAAACCGCAATAGCCCCATTTCAAGAAAAGTACCCTGTTGTTGCAATTGCCATTACCGGCTGGAGGCACCCGAAACTTGACCGGATTGAGCAGTTGGCGCATGCAATAGCGACCGTTAAAGAGGACGGAATAGGATCACCGCTGGTCGTGATCACAGAGGGAAACTATGGGAAGGTGCTTGGATACCTTCTCGAAAATCGACTTGAAGATGGGGAAGACCTGATTTGCCTCGATGAGATAAAGCTTGGTGGAGGTGATTTTATCGATATCGGCAAGCCTTTAAATATAGGGGCTGTTGTTCCGGTGATCGTTAAAACACTGGTGTTTTCCAACTGAAAAAGGGGGTTGTCTTTTGTGGCGAAACGATACTCTGCTAGGGTTAGGGGTGAAACTTTTGGATTCTCTTCTCTTAAAGAAGTTTTTGCGAAATCCAATGAAGAAAAGTCGGGAGACCTGCTTGCCGGTGTTGCTGCTTCTTCTGCTGCGGAAAGGATCGCTGCCAAGAGAGTCCTTTCCGAGACTACCTTGGAGGAAATTTATAACAACCCTTTAATTTCACCCGATGAGGATGAAGTCAGCAGGGTGATTTTGGAAAGTGTCCGAATGCCGATTTACAATCAGATTAAAGACTGGACGGTTGCCGAATTGCGGGAGTTTCTTCTGGCAGACACTACCACAAATGAGGATATTGCGTACCTTAGACAAGGACTCACCAGTGAGATGATTGCAGCAGTATGCAAAATTATGAGCAATCTCGATCTCATTTATGCAGCCTCTAAAATAGTCGTTACTTCACACTGTAACAACACCCTTGGTATCAAAGGGACTCTAAACGCTAGGCTTCAGCCAAACCATCCTACCGATGATGTTGAGGGTATTCTTTGGTCGCTGCGCGAAGGTTTAGCCTACGGAGTGGGAGATGCTGTAATTGGGATCAATCCTGTAAACGATAGTGTTGCCAGCGTCTCTCGTCTTATGGAAGCGACACATGAAATGATTACTGAATTCGGTATTCCTACCCAAAATTGCGTTTTGGCTCATATCACTACTCAAATGGAAGCTGTTCGCAAAGGAGCACCGGTTAGCGTTTTCTTTCAAAGCATTGCCGGAACTGAAAAAGGAAATAAGGCTTTTGGCATAAGTGTCTCCCTTCTTGATGAAGCCTATGAAGTGATTAAAAGATATAGTACGGCGGCAGGTCCGAATCTGATGTATTTTGAAACAGGACAAGGCTCGGAGCTGTCTAGCGATGCTCATGAAGGTGTCGATCAGCTAACTTTAGAAGCCCGATGCTATGGGTTGGCAAAGCGCTATAATCCTTTGCTCGTGAATACGGTCGTCGGCTTCATAGGCCCTGAGTATCTCTATGATTCGCGGCAGGTAATTAGGGCAGGTCTTGAGGATCACTTTATGGGAAAGCTTACGGGGGTTCCAATGGGGTGTGATGCTTGCTACACCAACCACATGAAGGCCGACCAGAAGGACATTGAAAACCTGGCGGTTCTCCTTACTGCAGCTAATTGCAATTATTTTATGGGTGTTCCTATGGGGGATGATGTGATGCTTAATTATCAGTGTACAAGTTATCACGATATAGCTACCCTGCGTCAGTTGCTAGGCCTCAGACCGGCACCGGAGTTCGAATGCTGGATGGAAAAAATGGGGTTGATAAAAGAAGGAATACTTACCGAACGAGCCGGTGACCCAAGGGTCTTTACAAAAGGAGGTTTTGCCGGTAATGGATGAGAGACAAATTGCAGCTTTGGTTGAGGAGATAATTAGTGAACTTGAAGGAAAAAGTGGAGCAAGACGTGTTAACTCCCCCAAAGAGAATGTTTCTCAGGGTAAAGAAGCAGCCAGAGGAGGGCGAGGCTTAGTCAAAGGTGTTTATGATTACGGCAACCTGAAAGAAGTAATCAAAACTTCGACTTCGGCGCGCCTGGGAGTAGGGCGATGCGGCCCTCGGCCCCTGACGGATGTGCTGCTATCCTTCCAGGAGGACCATGCAGCTGCTCAGGATGCTATTTTCATTAGAGTTGATAGTGAATTCATTAAACGCTTAGGTTTGATACATTTAAAAACACGTGTAACCGATATTAATGAACATTTAACACGGCCCGACCTTGGGAGGCGGCTTGATGAAGAATCAGAGAAAATCTTACGAGCTGAAGGTGTAACTGAGCCTCAGGTTCAGTTGATTGTAGCAGACGGGTTAAGTTCGACGGCTGTAGAGAAAAATGTTCCGGAACTTCTACCTTTCCTTCAAAAGGGCTTGGAGAAAGCAGGAGTGAAAATAGGGAAACCCGTTTTTGTGGAATTCGGAAGAGTCGGCGTAATTGATCACATCGGAGAAATCGTAAAGGCAGAATCTGCGATATTGCTGATTGGTGAACGACCGGGGTTAGCGACTGCCGAGAGTATGAGCGCCTATCTGGAATATGAACCCCGGCTCGGGAAAACCGATGCTGACAGAATAGTCATCTCCAATATCCACGAGCGCGGATTGTCTCCGGCTGAGGCTGGGGCCGAAATTCTTGAACTCATTCAGAAGATCCTGCGTGCCAGGCAGAGTGGCGTAGGCGCAAATCTCAGTTAAGTGTACCTGCTTTTAAGGGGTGAGCAAAGTGAATAATTTACAAGCGATTAAACCCAAGGTACTTAGCGTGAAAATTATTCCAAATGTTTATCCAGAACTCGGTAAAGAATTAGGGTTCAAGCCTCACCACAGAAGCATTGGCATGATTACATGTGATATTGACGATGCCGGCTACACTGCAATTGATGAGGCAACAAAAAAGGCTGACGTAGAAGTTGTTTATGCAAAGTCCTTTTATGCCGGGGCAGCTCACGCCTCCGGCCCGTTATCCGGAGAATTTATCGGAATTCTTGCTGGCCCTAACCCTGCGGAAGTTCAAAGCGGCCTTAATGCTGCTATTCAGTGTCTGGAAGAGGAGGCCTGGTTTTACGCCGCCGATCCGGAGGGGAAAATTGCTTTTTATCCCCATGTGATTTCCCGGACGGGGAGTTATCTTTCGAAGGTTTGTGGAATTCCGGAGGGCACGCCGATAGCTTACTTGATTGCCCCTCCAATTGAAGCCATGTATGCTCTTGATTTAGCTTTAAAAGCTGCTGAAGTTAAACTTTGCGTGTTTTATGGACCGCCTACCGAAACCAACTTTGCCGGTGGATTGTTGACGGGAACTCAAAGCGCGTGTCGTGCTGCAGCCCGCGCTTTTCAGGAAGGTGTTCTCTATGTTGCTCGAAATCCATTGAAATTCTAGGAGGTAAGGCAGGTGGGTATTGATAAGGATTTAATTTCCAGGCAGCAGGCGCGAGACTTGGCTAAAAAAGCCTCTGCTGCGCAAAAGATTTGGGCTCAAGCATCTCAGGAAGAGGTGGATCGCGTTGTGGAAGCTGCAGTTAAGGCAGGGGCTGATGCTGCTCAGCAGCTCGCGGAAATGGCTGTTGAAGAGACCTGCATGGGTATAGTTCAGGATAAAGTAGTAAAAAACCTCCTGGCGACGAAGATTCTTGGAGATTACATCAGAGATATGAGAACCGTTGGAGTTGTCAATGAGGATCAAGAGAAAAAAATCGTGGAAATTGCAGAACCTGTTGGCACAATTGCCGGCATCACTCCAACGACTAACCCAACTTCAACCGTTCTTTACAAAGCGATTATCGCTTTAAAGTCGAGGAATGCGATTGTCTTTTCACCCCATCCCAGAGCGGTGCGGTGCAGCTGTGAGGCTGCCAGAACTGTTTACGAGGCAGCGGTAAAAGCAGGAGCGCCTGAAGGGATCATCGGCTGTATGGACACACCTACCATGGAGGGAACTCGAGAATTAATGACCTATCCGGATGTCAGCTTCATTCTGGCTACCGGAGGCACGAGTCTGGTGCATGCTGCTTACAGTTCTGGAAAGCCGGCGATTGGGGTGGGCCCCGGGAATGTGCCTGTCTACATTGAACGAACTGCTGATGTGGAAAAAGCCGTGCGCTACATTATTTTGAGTAAAACCTTTGACAACGGAACGGTTTGTGCTTCTGAGCAGCATGTTGTGACCGAGCGGGTGATCGAGGATGTGGTTGTAGAGGCTTTGAAAGAAAACGGCGCCTATTTTCTGGACAGTTCAGAAAAGAAAAAGGTTGAGGAGGTGGTTGTCCGCAACGGAGGCATTAATCCAAAAGTCGTTGGCCAGCCGGCGACGAAGATTGCTGAAATGGCGGGTATCAAGGTTCCTCTCGGAACAAAAGTTCTTATTGCAAACCTCTCGCAGGTAGGGCCTCATGAGCCTCTTTCCGGCGAGAAGCTTTGTCCGGTTCTTGGGTTCTACACTGTCGACAACTGGGTGGAGGCATGTGAGTTGTGCATATCTTTGCTTCAGTATATGGGAATAGGCCACACTCTGGCAATTCATTCACAAAATGAAGCTGTTGTCATGGAGTTTGCTTTAAAGAAGCCGATTTCCCGGATAGTTTGGAATTCTCCGTCAACCCACGGAGCGGTAGGTCTCACCACAGGGCTGGCGCCGGCGCTGACGCTAAGCTGCGGAGCAATGGGAGGAAGCAGTACCGCGGATAATGTAACTCCGTACCATCTTCTCAATATTAAAAGACTTTGCGCCGGGATTAAGGATCCTGAAGAGCTTAATTTCGGGAGCGCAACAGGCACATTGCAGAGGCAAGATTTAGAGGCTATTGTCCGAGAGGTGCTGCGCCGTAGTCCGGATAAGTGCCTGCAAGAAGTTGAGTCTATCGTTTGGGAGACGTGGAAACGGTTACAGGAAAGTTCTGTTAAATGATGCGACAAAAAGATGGAGTGGCGCTGTTCGTTAGTAAACTCGCGAATCTCAAAAATCGATCGTTAAGCAAAATTCAAGGAGGGAGTATGAAAAGTGGTTAGTTTAATCGCTTTAGGGATGATCGAAACAAGAGGGCTTGTGGCTGCGATTGAGGCTGCGGACGCCATGTGTAAAGCTGCGGACGTCAGACTTATTGGTCGTGACCTTTCTAGCGGTGGCCTGGTGGCTGTAATGGTGCGTGGAGATGTTGGTGCCGTCAAAGCGGCGGTAGATGCCGGTGCTGCTGCTGCTCAGAAGGTAGGAGAGTTGGTAGCTGTTCATGTAATCCCTCGTCCCCACAATGAGGTGGAATACATTCTCCCGCGTCCCGGTTCCCAAGACAAGACGAAAAAGTAAAAGGAGTTGAGCAATATTGGGTGTGCTTACGGAAATAGAACTTCGGGACCGGGTGAGGCGGGAGGGGCCTTTGGACACTATTAGTGTTGAACCGGAAACCCTAATCACGCCGGCTGCCGCCCAGTATGCTCGGGAGCAAGGCATTAAGATCGTTTTTACAGACCGAGAAAAAGGGATTTCTGAGGAACAGCTCAAGGGGCAAAAAAAACCAGAGCACTATACTCATCTTGATCGAAAAAACCTTGTTCCCAAAACTCATCCCCGGATTAAGTTGAGAGGGATGCTTGACCTCCTTCAGGCGGTTATTATTAAGACTCAGGTGGCCGCTCAACAAGAAGGGATGCCGCAATTAGTAGGTGACCTAGAGCAGATGCTTGCTTATGCACGCCAGTTATTGCGAGCTGAGGTTACCGGGGATGAGGTTCCTGAGTTGAGACTGTTTGGGCTCTCTGAGGAGGATATTCGTGAATATTCACATCATCCCTTCAGTAAGATCGGAGTCAACCATCTAACTCCCAGCTACCACATGGGACAGGTAATTGCCGAACTCAACTACCTGCGTGCCGTTGTGCGTCAGGTGGAGGTATCCGCTTGTGATGCTTACCTCCACCAAGACGGAACGCCAGAGAGAGTAGATATCATCAAGGCTTTAAACCGCTTAAGCAGCGCAGTCTATGTGATGGAATGCAAAGTTGTGGCCGGTCAGTATTATAGCCGTGCCAAAGGTGAGGATTAGAGGCTAGAAGGAAACAAATCTGTAAGACTGTTGAACAGAGGTTGTGCGAGGAAGATGGGATTTTATTAGAAAGCGGTGATCCTAAATGATCGATATCGGCCGCGTTAATCAATATGTCGGTCAGATTGCCGGATACATTGAAGGCAAAACAGCGCTGAGAGGAGCGAAGCAATACTTTGCCGGCGTTGATCTAGGGACGACCTATATGGTGGTAGCGGTTGTCGATGAAGAAGGCAGGCCCGCAGGCGGAGCTCTTCGCTGTGCTGAAGTGGTGAGAGATGGACTTGTGGTTGATTATGTCGGTGCTGTAAAAATTGTAAGGGAATTGAAGAAAGAAGTCGAAGAAGCGCTGGGGTCTGAATTGAAGATGGCTGCCGTAGCTTATCCTCCCGGTTGTGAGGGGAGGAATGTGGACGCGTTTAGATATGTTGCCGAAGGCGCAGGTTTTGAGTGTGTGCGATCCCTGGAGGAACCTGTTGCAGCGAACTTAGTTCTTCAAGTTAAGGATGGAGCCATCGTCGATATCGGTGGGGGAACGACCGGAATAGCCGTTCTCAAAGACGGGGAAGTGGTTTACACTGCTGACGAGCCTACAGGAGGAACACACTTTTCCTTGGTAATTGCAGGCGCTTATAAGATTCCATTTTACGAGGCTGAAGAAAGGAAAAAGGACCCTTCTTTACAAATGGAGTTGTTTCCTGTGGTGAAACCGGTGATGGAAAAAATATCTATTATTATTGAAAAAGAAAGCCATAGATCCGGACATTCAGTGAAAGAAATCTATCTCTGTGGCGGCACCAGTGCCTTTAAGGGAATAGAAAAAATTATTGCTGGCCGAACAGGTCTTCCGGTTGTAAAAGCCGCTTATCCCTGGTTGGTGACACCTGTAGGGATCGCCTTGGCCTGTAGGGAGGCAATCTTAAGTGGTCACGAAGGAACTGATTGAAGATATAGTCAACAGGGTCCTAGAAAAACTGGCAAATCGCCGGCATTTGCTCCTGATAATAACCCATGAGGGGTCAAAAAGTCTTGAGCCTGCTTTATTTGTTAAGTCCTTGAAGGAACTCCGGCTGCTTTATCAACTCAGTGTACTGCTTCCTGATAAGGATATTGATGTGAGAATTAAAAACGTTTTGAGAGATTTTGAAGTGGATGTTCTTGAGAGGCCGGAACATGACTCTTGGGAAGGTATTTTTGATGCAGTGGAAGCTGTAATCGTTCCTGCTCTGGATCAAGACACTTTAGCACGGATAGCACTGGGGCTCTTAGATCGTTTTGCTACGGAAGCGGTATTTAAGGCCCTGTATGAAGGGAAAAAGATTATTCTTTGCCCTGATGGATTGTTGTCTAAACCAGGATTAACTCAGGGATTGCGCTGTTTTATTGAAGATTATCTTCAAAAAGCGCGCCTCATTGGGTGCATTATTTCTCCGCTGAATGAAGTGGCACGAGTTTTAGGTGGTAGTGGAGAAGCGTTAGGGCATCAAAGCAACTCAGAAAATTTTGAAGACAGGATTTTTTCTAAGAAGTTACTGGCCGCCGAGGACGTTACTAGTTTGCCGCAGAGTGTGAAGCGGTTGGTGTTGGAAGAGGGAATCTTGATCACACCGCTTGCCTGGGATCAACTTCGTGCACGGGGAATGGAAGTGGTTTTCAGGAAAGGAGAGGGATCTGAGTAATGTTTTTAGCGAGAGTGGTGGGGAATATTTGGTCGACCAAAAAAAATGAGGACCTAGTGGGATTAAAACTTTTGATGGTTCAACTTATCGATCACCAGGGACGCCCCTTTGGAAATACGATGATTGTTGCCGATCAAATTGGCGCCGGAATTGGGGAGGATGTCATCGTCACACAGGGAAGTTCTGCCCGTAAGGCCATACCAGGAAAGGAAATTCCTGTAGATGCTTCAGTTGTGGGGATAGTCGATAGTATTGAGGTAGAGCGTTCCGGATTGCTCCGGGAGGGCACAGACAAGTCATGAGCGAAACGATTCCTCTTGTGGAAAAAGTCCGGCTCGCTGGTGTTGTGGGGGCTGGGGGAGCGGGTTTCCCTACCCACATAAAATACCAGGGACAGGCAGATTTAGTGATCGTCAACGGTGTTGAATGTGAACCTCTTCTCTGGGTTGACAAGGAAATCCTGCGTTTGAGGGTTATTCAGGTCCTCGCTGCTCTCCGTTCGGTAATGGAAGCTTTGGGGGCCAAACGGGGAGTAATTGTTATGAAGAGGAAGTACGAAGATATCGCCGGTATCGTCAAAAAGTTTTGTTCTAGATCCCAAGTGGCCCTTGAGCTCATTGATGATTATTATCCTGCAGGTGATGAACATGTTCTGGTCTACGAGGTTACGGGGGAACCCCTACCACCAGGGGTCATACCGACGCAGAGAAAAATCATCGTTAACAATGTCGAGACAATGCTCAATGTCCACAATGCACTGAAGGGGCAACCGGTAACAGAAAAATGGGTTACGATAACGGGAGCTGTTGCAAAACCGGCCACTTTTATTGTCCCTATAGGTACCCCTGTCAGGTTGCTTATTGAGGCAGCAGGTGGAGCGACAGAGAACGATTATCTGGTTATCAGCGGTGGCCCCATGATGGGCAAGGCCATTGATCCCGAAGCTCCGGTGACGAAGACGACGAAAGGCATCCTGGTTTTGCCGTCCAGGCTACCGGTTAGTATTCGCAGCAGCGCGGAGATTTCAAACATCCTGCGCCTTTCGAAAAAATTTTGTGTTCAGTGTTCGTTTTGTACGGAGATGTGCCCCCGCTATTTGCTGGGTCATCCCTTAGAACCTCATCGGATCATGAGGGCATTTGCTTACAGCGATGATCTTACTCTCGAAGTTTTTCGACTGGCTCATCTTTGCTGTGAGTGTGGAGTTTGTTCTGTAATTGCTTGCCCGATGAATATTTCGCCTATGCACGTTAATCAGTGGTTGAAGAAAGAGCTTTCAGAGAGAGGATTGCGTTACGAGGGGAGAGACGATAGATTAAGCCCCCGTTCTGTCAGAAATATGAGGTTAATTCCCTCGAAGAACGTCCTCCGCCGGCTGGGAATCAGCCATTTTGATAAATATGCAGGTTATAAGAAATTTGATAATTCAAAGGTGCGGGAAGTGCGCTTACTGCTAAAACAACATGCAGGTAAACCGGCAGTTCCTAGAGTTCGCCCAGGGGATCATGTAAAGAAAGGTGATTTAATTGCTGAAGTAGTCGATGGTATCGGGGCCTTGCTTCATGCGTCTATCGACGGTATGGTGAAAAATGTTACTTCGGAAGTGATTGTGCTTAGGGCAGAGAGGCAGCCTTAAAGAGGTATTTTTTTACGAGGGGTGCATAAGAGTGATCACTGCGATTGGACTTGTTGAGTTTCAGAGTATTGCCAAAGGGATTGAAGGAGCCGATGCAATGGTTAAAGCTGGGCGAGTTGAATTAGTCCTGGCCAGACCTATCTGCCCGGGAAAATATATTGCTTTAGTTGAAGGTGATGTGGCTGCAGTAAGAGCAGCGGTGGATGCCGGAATTGCTTGTGGTGAAGAAATGATAGTGGACACTTTTGTAATTCCCAACATCCATTCCCTTGTTTTAAAAGGGCTTTACGGTCAGGTTGAGTTCGAGAAGGTGGATGCCTTAGGTATCATCGAGACGTTCAGTGTGGCTTCGTTGATTGAGGCGGCAGATGCTGCAGTGAAGACTGCTGATGTCAGGCCCTTAGAGATTCGACTGGCTGTGGGAGTAGGTGGAAAGTCTTATGTGGTGGTAACGGGAGATGTAGCAGCGGTTGAATCCGCAGTGAGAGCGGGTGCAGATGTGGCGGCTCAAAGGGGACTATTGGTGAAAGAGGTGGTTATCCCCGGACCTGCTTCAGAAATTAAGAAAGGGGCCTTTTAGCTTTACTATTGGAGTAAGGAGGGTTTGAAGTTTTGGGAGTCCTTACAGAAATAAGATTGCGAGACCTTCTCTCAAAGGGTTCAAAGGAGGTGTTTATAGAAAAAGGAACGATTGTTACTCCTGCTGCCCGTGATTTTGCTCGGGAAGCAGGCATAACGCTGGTCTACGATAAAAAACCAGAAGAGCGGTTAGAAAGAGAAGAAGAGGATGGTTTGCTGGAAGTACAGCAAGATGATTCTGAGAAAAAAGATTCTAGAGAACAACAATACGATGAACTTATTGCTAAAGTTACAGAGATAACCAGGCAGAAGCTCGGAGATGGTCCCATAGCTGAGGAAGTGATTACGAAGGTTGTATCTTCTTTAATGAAGTGCCAGCAGCGTTACAGCCGTGCTAATTTGCTGGCAACGTCATCAGGCGGGAAAGGAGTAGATGTAACTCTACCTTCTGGCGGTCAGTGCACTTTGGGCTTAGTTTCTCTGGCGCGCGGGGAGGTTTGGCAGTTGCCGCACAAATCTCTTTTCCTTGTGTCTACCGGCAAGCTGAAGGTTTTACCTGATAGTCAGCTTTTAGGTGCCGGTGATGGATACCAGGCCGCTGAAGGCTGTCAGGTTCAGGCATTGGACGATTCCACGTTTTTCTGTATCCAATAAAATTCTGAGAAAACACTGATTGGGAGGGAGTAAGCTTGAATCGAGAGAGAATTGCATTGGGAATGATCGAAACTCGGGGAGAGGTACCTGCTATCGAAGCAGCTGATGCTATGGTTAAAGCAGCTGACGTTCATTTGATCGGTAAGGTGATTATTGGAGGAGGTCTGGTTACGGTTCTGGTACGAGGAGACGTAGGAGCAGTCAAGGCAGCGGTGGACGCCGGCGCAGCTGCTGCTCAGCGAGTAGGTCAATTAATTGCTGTCCACGTTATTCCTCGTCCGCACCCTGACGTTGAAATGATTCTTCCTTCCATCGAAGAATTGGAAGAGAAACAATCAGGGGCTTCCTCTTGAAA
>LDZS01001719.1_pt1 | contig 15142 bp, 17 predicted proteins | sample 615471 | NCBI WGS metagenome assembly LDZS01 (sample SAMN03408295, study PRJNA278302) | terrestrial metagenome | isolation source: oil reservoir sample K3 | place: USA: Alaska, North Slope, Kuparuk formation | collected 2013
TATAAAATCACCAAGTATCGCAAGGAAATCTTTTTTGGTATAGCTGTGCTTTCTGCGGTTATAACCCCAACTCCAGATGCCTTTAATATGGCCCTTTTGTCCATTCCTCTTTATATACTTTTTGAGTTAGGACTTTTCCTTTCAAAGTTTTTGCTAAGGAGTAACATCTTAGAAAACCCTCAAAACGAAGTATTAGAACTTTTTGAAAAAAAAGATTAAATTTGTTCAAACTTTTAACCACCTTGACAAACAAATAAATTATATTATCTTTGTTATTGTATAATGGGCCCGTAGCTCAGCTGGTTAGAGCCACCGGCTCATAACCGGAAGGTCCCAGGTTCGAGTCCTGGCGGGCCCATTTAAAAATCCATATAATCTATATGTCTTTTAAAACAAAAGACTTTTATAACTTTTTAAATCAACTTGCTCCACTTACCATAGCAGAACCACAAGATAATAATGGTCTACAGGTAGGGTCTTTTGAAGATGAAGTTTCTGGGGTTCTCTTGGTTGTAGACCTTACCTCTAAGGCCATAGATTATGCTTTGGAAAACCGACTTAATCTTATTATAAGTCATCATCCGTTTATTTTTAAACCTCTAACCCAAATAATAAAAGAAGACCCTAAAGGCCATCTTATCTATCGGTTAATCCAAGAAAAGATAAATCTTATCTCATGGCACACACCATTAGACAAGATAGAAGAAGGGGTCTCAGAGGCAATCTTAAGGGCTTTAAATCTCAAAGGGGAACGGTTTATCTCTTTGCAAGAAAAAAATCAAAAAGTTTTTGGATTAGGAAGGGTTGTATATTTAAAAAAATCTATTAAACTGCAAGACTTAGCTAAAAAATTAGGAAAAGTTCTTAAAAGTTGGGTGATGGTGGTAGGAGACTTAGAGACCCCTATCAAAGCCTTTGGGGTATGTGGAGGTTCAGGGGCTTTTTTAAAAGATGAGCTTAAGAACTTAGGGATTAACACCCTGATAACCTCAGACGTAAAATACCACGTAGCAAAAGATTCTTTAGAAGAAGGGTTTAATTTTATAGTCATAGACCATGGAATAGCAGAAGGTTTGGTACTTGACTGGTTAAAAACATCTCTGGTTAAATTTATAACTTCTTATAACCTTAATCTCAAAATAGAAATTTTTAGAGAACCTAGTCCATATCAAATATTATTGACGGAGGAGAATAAATGCAAGAGGAAATTCTGCGATTGATAGAGCTTCAAAACTTAGACTTAGAAATCCTTAAGATAGAAAAAGCCGTACAAGAAATACCTCAAAGTCTTCAAAAAGCACAAAAAGAAAAAGATCAGTTGTTCAACAAAATAGAACATTTTAAAAACCTGATAGAAGAAAAAACCAAACAAAAAAACCTTTTTGAAGAGGAATTAAAACAGGAATACCAAAGGCTTAAAAGCACCCAGGCAAGATTAGTCCAGATAAGAGGTACCAGAGAATATCAGCTTCTATTAAGAGAGATAGAAGAAATCAAAAAGGCTAACAAACAAAAAGAAGAAGAAATTCTAAAACTAATGGAAGAGATAGAGAAGTTAGAACAAGAAAAAAGAAAATTAGAAGAGGAATTTGCCAAGGTAGAAGAAATTTTTAACCAGGAAAAACAAAAGTTTGATGATTATTGTAACCAGCTAAATCAGGAAAAGGCCAAACTTATAGAACAAAGGATAAGTTTAAGTAAAAAAATACCTGCCAGACTCTTAAAAAAATACGAGCTTTTAAGGGAAAGAAAAGGAGGAATAGGAATAGCCCCGGTCGATAACTATGTATGTGAAGGATGCCATATGGCCATACCTCCGCAACTCTATAATGAAATCCAAAGAGATAATAGATACTACGAATGTCCCCACTGTAAAAGACTGATCTTTTTTAAAAAGTTTTATCTACCGGAAGAACCTTCCGAACCAGCCTTAGAAGAAAAAGATGCCTCCTCAGCTTCTTAAACTTAAAAAAGACCTTTCTAATCTGGAAGAAATTGCTAAACAGACGGCCCAATTTTTAAAAAAACAGGCTGTAGGTGCTATTCCTACAGAAACCTTTTATGGTCTAGCTACAGACCCTTTTTCAGATAAGTCCTTAGAAAAACTTTTTTTACTCAAAAATAGGCCTCAACACAAACCAATCCTTCTTCTTATAGGAGAAAGAGAACAACTTTACTTTTTAGTAGAAGAAATTCCTCCGATTGCAGAAAGACTTATAGAAAAATTCTGGCCAGGACCTTTAACCATAGTTTTTCCAGCCAAAAAAAACCTTTCTGATTATCTAACCGCAGGGACAGGAACCATCGGGATAAGGCTTTCCTCTTCCCCAATAGTAAAGGCCATTGTCAAAGCCTTTGGTAAACCTATAACCGGAACCAGTGCTAATCTTTCAGAAAAGCCTCCTTGTTCTTCTCCCGAAGAAGTTATACAACAACTTCCAGATCTTGACTTTATAGTCGATTATGGCTATTTAGAAGCGACTTCTCCATCTACGGTAGTTTCTGTGGTGAACAATCAACTTTCTTTGATTAGAGCTGGTGCTATACCTTTTAAAAACATCTTGAATTTATTTCTCTAAACTACTCCTCAGCCAGTTCTAATTCTATATATGAATGGCCACATTCGTAACATTTAACATCTAACACCCCTTCTAAAAGGGCTACATAAAGGGTATCCCCCCCACATACTTTACATATCTCTCCAACGTTTTCCTCTTCTATTGACTTTATGATATCTTCTTTTAACTCTTCTGGAATGTCTGGGTCAAAAATAACCTTCACCCTAACCTCCTGCACACTCAATTTTTATTAATCTTATCAAAAATTTTTGTTTTGTAAAGCTAATTTTTGTTAATTTTTAACTTTTTATTTAATTTTTTATTTAATATTTTGTGAGGATTGTTTCCTTTAGATATTCTACCCTTTTTTCAGGATAGTCTATCAAATAGTGAGTCCCCCGAGATTCCAGACGAGATTGAGCAGATTTTATGATAATCTCAGCCACCATACATAAATTTTTCAGTTCCATTACATCAAGGTCTAAGTAAAGTCCTTCCCAGTTGGCTTCTATTTCTCTTCGAATAAACTCAAGCCTTTTTCTCGCAAACTCCAACATTTTCAAACTTCTTACTATCCCTACAAAATCCCACATTACCTTTCTTATCAAATCCCAATTATGAGAAACAAATACCATTTCTTCCTTGATTTCTTTGATGATAGGGTCTTTTATCTTAGGTAAGGTAAAGGAGGTTTCCCTGATTTCAGGCCAAAGTTCTCTGATTTTAAGACTTGCTTGATGAGCAAAACAGATGCCTTCTAAAAGAGAATTAGAGGCTAATCGGTTTGCTCCATGAAGACCTGTATAGGCACATTCCCCCACGGCAAAAAGGTTAGGGATGTCAGTCTGACCCCAAAGATTGGTATAAATCCCTCCACAAAGATAATGAGCAGCAGGCACTACAGGGATAGGTTGAGAGGTAATATCTATCCCATATTTCAAACAAGTTTCATAGATCTGTGGGAACCTCTTTTTTACGTAGTCCGAAGGTAAATGGGTAATGTCAAGATAGACACACTCAGCACCGGTCTTTTTTAACTCCATGTCTATCGCTCGGGTCACCACATCTCTTGGGGCTAATTCTTTTCTTACCGGGTCGTATTTATGCATAAATCTTTTCCCTTCGGCGTTAAGCAAAACCGCTCCCTCTCCTCTTAAGGACTCTGAAATTAGAAAATTCTTAGCTTTAGGGTGATAAAGACAGGTAGGATGAAATTGAATAAACTCCATGTTAGCAACCCTACATCCTAAAGAATAAGCCATCGCAATCCCATCACCGGTTGAGGTATCAGGATTACTGGTGTAAAGATAGACTTTACCTACCCCTCCCGTACAAAGTACTATCACCTTAGCGAGTATTATTAGAGGTTTGGATTGATTAAGGTCAAGCACTAATCCACCTATCACCTTAGGCCTTGAACTTCCTCTTTTTTTGTCTCCAAGAATCTTTACTACAAAATGGTTTTCTAAAATTTCTATATTTTGTTCTTCAAAAACTCTTTCAAGCAAGGTCTTTTCTATAGCCCTTCCTGTATAATCTCCTACATGGAGGATCCGTCTCCTTGAATGGCCTCCTTCAAGGGTTAGATGGTATTTTTGAGGATTTTCAGGGTCTCTGTCAAAAGAAACTCCCCAGTTTATAAGATCTTTTATCCTGTCAGGAGCAGACTTAACCACCAACTCTACTGTCTCTCTTTTACATATTCCGTCCCCTGCTATCATCGTATCTTGAATATGCAACTCAAAACTATCATCTTCTCCCATAACACAGGCAATTCCACCTTGAGCAAGAGAAGTTGCTGTTTCAAAAACCCTCTTTTTAGCAAGTACAGTAATATGTCCTAAATCCTTTAATTTTAAAGCTAAACTTAAACCTGCAATACCTGTACCTACGATCAAAACATCGGTTTTTTTTATCTCCATTTCTTTTATTCCTCTCTTTAATGTTCTATTTTTGGTTTTCTCTGGAGGAAGATCTCGAGAAGTTCTGGTCCAGACTTTATGTAATAAGGTGAACGATAGGCTTCTTTTTCACAAAACTTTAAGTCCTTTTTCTTTTCTCTATCTTTTACAGAATCAAAAATGGCAAAAGGTACAGGTTTGGATGAATGAGTCCTGATAGAGATAGGTGTGAGATGGTCACAACAAACAAGAATTCTATATTTATCTGTAATCTCTATAATCCTTTCCATAAAATATCTTACAACCCTTCGGTCAAACTCATTTATGGCTTTGACCTTTTTTTCAAGAGAACCTTCATGAGAAACCTCATCAGGAGCCTCTACATGGATCAGTACAAAGTCATGATCCTTTAATGCTTCAATTGCATAATCTACCTTACCTTCATAGTTAGTATCTAAATATCCTGTTGCTCCTGGTACGTTTATAACCGACATCCCAGAAAGAACAGCCAACCCTTTTATCAAGTCTACGGCTGAAATAACCGCACCTTTCAAATGCCATTTTTCCTCAAAAGGTTCTAAGTTAGGAGTCCTACCCTGTCCCCAAGGCCAAATAGCATTAGCAGGAAGAAGATTTTCCATCTTTCTTCTCTGATTGATAGGATGTTTTTCTAAAATCTCTATAGCTTTTAAAATATAATCTTTTAAAAAAGGTTCCTCATCATAAGAGCTAAAGGCAAACCATACGTTTTTACCTAAGAGGTCATGAGGAGGGTAAGTATGTAAGCCTCCAGAACCTCCTCTCCAGATCAAAATATGTCTATAACTGACCCCAGGAATAATTTCTATTTTTTCGTTAGAGATGTTTCGATTTATTGCCTGGATCAACTCTATAGCCTCTTCTGTAGAGATATGCCCTGCAGAATAGTCTTCCATAATAAGCTCTTCTCCTTCAACCTTAAGGGTTACCAGATTACATCTATAAGCTACATCTTCAGGCTTTAGAACAATTCCACGACTCGCAGCCTCGATAGGCCCTCTTCCTGTATACTTTTCTTCTGGAGGGTAACCTAAAAGTCCCATAATGGCTACGTCTGAACCTGGATGCATTCCTGGGGGAATGGTCTGACAATATCCTATCATACCGTAAGAGGCTATAAAATCCATACCAGGGGTGATAGCTACCTCAAGAGGAGTTTTCCAGTCGAGTTCTTGAACCGGAAAATCTCCCATACCATCCCCTATAATCATCACATACTTATAACCTTCTAAATTTTCTTCCCGCAATTCCTCCCCTTCTAACTTGTATTGCTCTAAATCTACTGCTTCTTTTTTCTTTTTTCTTCCCATAAAAAAACCTCCTGTTAAAAAATCTTAGCTAAAACAAAGGATAGTTTAAAAAATAAGAAAAAAATCAAGGTTAACAAGACTTGAGAAAAAAAATCCGTAGGTGCAATCAACAAAGATATCCCATAAAAAAAGCCAAGAAAATAAACCCTCCGTTTTTGGTAGAACTCTTTGGTAACGATTTCCTCTTTAATAAGCAAGGCAAAAAGCAAGGGGAGTTGAAAAAACACTATCGAAAAAAGAAGAACCCTTAAGATAAAAAATAAAAAATAGTTAATCTTAAGATTGGCTTCGAAGTTGCTTCCAAAAAACAGAAAAATCTTTATAAGAAAAGGAACAAAAACCAAATATCCTACACAAAGCCCGATCAAAGCCAGTCCTAAAGAAAGAAAAAAAACCTTTTTAAAAAAAACCTTCTCGGGATCATAAAACTCTGAAGAAATTACCTTCCAAACTTTTAAAAGAAAAAAAGGTAAAATTACGATAAGAGCCAGATAAAAAGAGGCACGCAATAAAACAAAAAGGGCCTCTTCCAAGGAGGTAAAGACTAAAGGCTGTCCTTGAATGACCTTAAAATAAGGAAAAAGTAGATAAGGGAACAGATAAGGTAAGGCTAAAAAAAAACCTAACCACAACCCTAAAAAGATCAGGCCATAAAGGATTATCTCTCTTCTTATCTTAGCTAAAACATCTACCGCTAAAATTTTAGGAAGGTTTATCTTGCTCATCTTTTTTATCAAGGGTTTTCAAAGGTTCTTGAGAAATTTCTTTTATAGGAACGTCTATCACCGAGGTTGCCTCTTCTTTTAGATGTTCTATCTCCTTTTTAGCCTCAGTCAACTCCTTCCCAACCTCATCAACCTCAAGTTCTCTTTTAATCTCTTCTATACTTTTTCTAAGCTCTATAGAAAGTTTAGCCAAAAATTTACCCAGTTCAGGTAGCCTCTCAGGACCAAGAACTATTAGGGCAACCAGAAAAAGGACCATCAATTCTGAAAAACCTATGTTAAACATAACCTAATCTTGCCTGTATTCCCTGGGGATAGACCTTCCTATACTACAGAAAAGCTCATAACAGATAGTCCCGGCAAGGGCTGCCAACTCCTCTGCAGGAACCTCTCGATTTTTTCCACCAAGAAGGATGACCTCTTCCCCTACCTGAGGACTTTCAACCCCGGTTAAATCCACGTAAAGGGCTTTCATAGAGATAGTCCCTACTACCTTAACCCTCTGATTTCTAAAAAATGCAAATCCCTTGTTTCCTAAACTTCTTAAATAGCCGTCTCCATAACCTACAGGCACTACCCCTAATAGGGTTTCTCTCTCTGCCTTAAAGGTAGGGCCATATCCAGCATACTCTCCCTTATGCAACCTTTTTAACTCAACGATACGCGACCTTAAGGTCATCACAGGATACAACTCGATTTTATCCCGTGCAGAGAGGTCTGGATAACCACCATAAAGACTAACCCCTGGTCTTACTAAATTCCCCTTTTCAGATAAAAAGATAATCCCTCCTGAGTTGGCAAAATGGATAAAAGTAGGATTGAGGTTATTTTGCTTGAGTAATTCTAAAGCTTTTTTAAAATTAGCAAGTTGTAGCTGGGTTAGTTCTGAATCAGGTTTTTCAGAACAAGAAAGATGGGTCATTAGCCCTGTTAAGGATAAAAAATCGGTGTTTCTAAGTTTCTCAATGAATTTAGGTAGGTCCTCTATGTTCAACCCAAACCTATGCATCCCTGTGTCTACTTTTAGATGAAAAGCTACCTTTTGTTGCCTTTTTTTAGCCTCCTCCTCCAGCCATTCTAAGGACTCAAAACCGGTAACCACCGGAGTTATCTCAAGTTCAAACATATAGGTTAACCAGCTTTTTTCAAACCCAGAAAGCAGTAATAGAGGTTGCCTAAAACCGGCCTCTCTTAAAAAAAAAGCCTCCTGAGGTTCAGAAAGCCCAAAACCCCAAATCCCTTCTTCGGAAAGGGTTTTGGCAACCTCTATAAGCCCATGCCCATAGGCATCATTTTTGATGACAGGAAGAACCTTGGTACCCTCAGGTAAAAACCTTTTTAAGGCCTTTAAGTTCTTTTTTATGTTTCCTAAAGAGATTTCCAGTTTTTTATACCAAAAAATTTTTATCCCTCCTTTAAGTTCTTTAAAACCTGTTTTACATAATCAGAAGCAGAAAGTCCTGCTACACATCCTTCCCCTACAGCCTTTGCTAACTGAAGTGGAGAACCTGTAAGGTCTCCACAGGCAAACACACCCTGGACGTTGGTTTGCATCTTTCTGTCTACTTTTACATAACTAAATGTCTCTGGGTCAAGCTCAATCCCTATAGGAGCAAGAAGTTCTATCGGACCTTTGGCACCTATTTCTATAAAAATTCCGTCTAACTCCAACTGAGTTCCATCGTCAAACATAACCCCTTTTACCTCGTTATCTCCCATGATTTCTACAGGTTTTTTCTCTAAAACCTCTATATTAGCAACTCTCAATTCAGAAAGAGATTCTTCAGATATAGGTTTTAACCCATAAAAATAAACTTTATCTGCAAACTTTTTTAAAGTTTTAGCCCCATGGATTGCGGCACTACCGTCTCCTATCACCATCACTTTCTTCCCTTTATAAAACCAGGCATCACAATCGGCACAATAAGAAACACCTTTTCCTACAAACTTTTCTTCCTGTTGAAATACCCTTTTCTTCCTCTTAACTCCCATAGCAAGGATAAGTGAAAGAGAGGTGATCTCCCTTTCCTTTTCGGTAATCAGTTTAAAACCCAATTCTAAAGGTTCTATACTAATCACATCTTCCAAAATAAGCTCCCCCCCAAACTTTTTCACTGCCTTTAGACCTTCTTCAAGTAAAACCTTACCATCTACCTTTTCAGAAAATCCAAAATAATTCTCTATATGTGCTGACCAGAGAGCACTTTCTTCGAGTTTTCCTAATAAAACCACCTTATGTTTCCTTCTTCCAGCATGTAACCCTGCCTGAATTCCAGCAGGACCTATACCAATAATGGCAATCTCATAATCATAGTTAATCTTCATCTTTTATACCTCATTCTTTATTCTTTCTTATCTCCAGAAGATTCCTCTTGAGGTAAAGGCTTCTCCAGCCATTCCTTTTCTTCTCTTATTTTATACTCCTCCTTTAGCCAGTTGTAAAGGTCTGCAAGTTTACACTCCTTAGAACAAAAAGGACGATAAGGATTATTTTTTAACTTTACATGTTTATGACAGATGGGACATTTCATCGTTTTTTACCTATGCTTGCTTTATATTACCAACCAAACAGTACGGTCCTCAAAATAGGTAGTTACTTTATGACTTACTGAACCTAAGAAAAACTTGGTTAAACCTCCCCTTCCTCTTCTTCCAAGTACTATAGTAGAATAATCCCCTTTTTTAGCCATTTTAATGATCTCTGCAGCGGGGCCTAAAAAGCCTCTTTTCATTATAAGTCTAATTTTTTCCTTAGGCAGACCATTTTCTAAAATAAGATTGTTGGCTTTGGTTAAAAAATCCTGATATTCAGGATGTTTTAACTCCTTTAAAGCCTCAGAAAAACTACCTTCGAAACTTTTTTTAGAGGAAAAAGGATAAAAAATGTGAAAAAAGGTAATCTCTGCCTCTGGATGAAAAGAAAGGATAAAACTTATATAATCAACCACCCTTAAACCCATCTCTCCAAGATCTAAGCCTACTAGAAATTTTTTATTCCATCGTTCTCCTCTGATTAACCAAATTGGTAGACAACACTTTTCAAGTAGTCTATGGGTCACTCCCCCTATAAAATAGGTACTAAGCTTAGAAAGACCTCTTCTTCCTACTACAATACCGTCAAAAAGGTTTTCCCGAGCTATCCTTAAGATATCTTCTGCCAAGGGCCCTACTCGAAATTGAACCTTAAAAAAAACCTTTCCCCTGACATACCTTTCTAAAGAACTAGCCACGTTTTTTAACTCTTTTTCTGCATTAAAAAAAACTTCACGAGCTTTTTTTTCTATTTCATCTTCTCTTTCGAACTTTTTTATTAAACTTATTTCCCACTGAGAGGAGAGCTTTTCTGGATGTTCTATTAACTTAAGGACCGTTATGTTTAGCTCGGTTTGATAAAAAACCTGTTTTAAATAGGCTAAAGCACGATAACTTGAGGGACTCCCATCATAGCAAAGTAATACATGGGGGGTCACCTTGTTAATTTCTTGTTTTTCGTAAGCTTGAGTTTGACTAAACATTAAACCTTTCAGAAAGTTCCTTTTTAGCCAATTCTATCGCTTGTTTTACCACGTTAAAACCTGTCCCACCCAAGATCTCTCTTCTTTTTATAGCATTTTCTATGGTAAGCCAGTTATATACATCTGCTTCTATCCTATCACAAAAAGCTTTAAACTCAGAAAGGGTTAAATTTTCTAGATTCTTTTTCTGTTGTTCTGCATAATAAACGATCTGTCCAGTTATATGATGAGCCTTCCTAAAAGGAATACCTTTACTTACTAGATAGTCGGCAAGTTCGGTAGCTAAAAGATAGCCTTGGGAAAGGTGTTTTTCTATGTTTTCTTTTTTAAGGATTAAACCTGACACCATCAAAGACATGAGCCTTAAACACTGCCAGGTAGTCTTAACAGCCTTAAAAACAGGAGGTTTATCTTCTTGCATGTCACGGTTATAACTTAAAGGAAGACCTTTCATTAAACCCCAAAGTTGGTTAAAAGCTGCGTTTACTGAAGAGGCCTTTCCACGAATAAGCTCAGCTCCGTCAGGATTTTTCTTTTGAGGCATAAGAGAACTTCCGGTACAAAACCTGTCAGGAAGGTCGATAAAGGAAAATTCAGGGCTCATCCAGATGATAAGCTCTTCACACCAACGAGAAAGGTCTAACATTATAAGACTTAACACAAAAAGAAGCTCTAAGGCAAAATCCCTTGAACTAACAGCAAACACACTATTTTGGGTTGGTTCTATAAAACCAAGCTTCTCTGCAACCTTTTTCCTCTCTATCCCAAAGGCACAACCTGCGAAAGCAGAACTTCCCAGAGGACAAATTTTGAGCCGTTTCTCGTAGTCTTCTAATCTCTGAAAATGATATTTCATCATCTCATAGTAAGCCATGATCCAGTGAGAAAAAAGAACTGGCTGAGCATGCTGAAGGTGGGTAAAACCAGGTATAATCACCCCATAATATTCCTCTGCCTTATCTACAGTCGCTTGCATCAAACTTTTTAATTCTCTCTTTATTTCTTTTACCCGGTCAGCTAAATACAGTCTGAAATCTGTTACCACCTGCTCGTTTCTACTTCTTCCTGTATGAAGTTTATAAGCCACCTCTCCTATTTTTTCAAAAAGGGCCTTCTCTATATTCATGTGAACGTCTTCATATTCCTTACGAAAGAGAAAAAGTCCTGCTTTTATTTCTTCCTCTATTTCAAGAAGACCTTTTTTGATAGCAAGACATTCCTCTTCTAAAAGAACTCCTGCCTCTTTCAAAGCCTCAGCATAGGCAAGGCTTGCCTTGATCTCATAGACGGCTAACTCGTGGTCAAAAGAAATTGATTCTGAGAATTCTTCAAAAAACTTGTCTAACTCTTCTTGAAACCTACCACCCCAAGGTTTTGCCTCAATCCCCCCCATAATCATTTTATTTTAACCTTCTTTTAAAAAAAATAAACCTGATAATTTTGAAATTATAACCTAAAAGCAGTTATCCTAAATATCTTGTAATCCTTTAGATGCTATAGTTAACAAATTTAAAAAAGGCACAAACTCTGTTTTTGTGGTTGAAATCCAAGGGGAATATGATAAAATAAATTTGTTTCTTAAAATTTTTTTTTGGAAATAAAATGTCATTAGAAATAACTGAGCAAAAAAAGAAAAAACTGGCTGTGATTTTGTTGAGTGCCGGGATGGATAGTGCTGTATGTGCAAGTGTTGCAGCTCAAGACCATGCCTTGGCTTTTCTACATTTTCAATATGGGCAAAAGGCTGCTAAAAAAGAACTTGAATGTTTTTACCGGTTGGTTGACCATTTTAAACCTCAAAAATATTTAGTAGTAGAACTATCTTTTTTTAAAATAATCGGTGGCTCAAGCCTTACCTCAGAAGAAATGAAAATTCCTCAGCCTTCAAACACACAGGAAATTCCTTCTACCTACGTACCTTTTAGAAATGGAGTATTTTTAAGTTTGGCGGTAGCTTGGGCTGAGGTGATAGGAGCAGAGAAAATCTTTATAGGAGTAAACGAAATAGATTTTTCTGGATATCCAGATTGTAGAAAAGAATTTATTCAAGCCTTTAACCAGGCAGCAAACCTTGGAACCAAACCTGAGACAAAAATTATGATAGAAACCCCTCTTATTCATCTGTCTAAAAAAGAAATTGTAGAGCTTGGTAGAAAACTTAATACCCCCTTTCATCTAACCTGGTCTTGCTACAGAGAAACGGAAAAAGCCTGCGGAGGATGTGACTCTTGTCAAATAAGGCTTAAAGCCTTTAAAGAAGCCGGTATAGAGGACCCGATAGAATATGCTTAAGTTAGAAGGTTTTACCTGCCAACGTTGTGGTGCATGTTGTCAAGGAGAAAGTACTGTCTCTTTAACCCAAGAAGAAATTCTTAGAATAGCCCAATTTTTAAACCTTTCAGAGGAGGTCTTTAGAGAAAAGTATACAGTTAAGGTCGGAAAACACAGGGTTGAGATGAAAACCAAGGATGGCTACTGTATCTTCTTTGATAAAAAAGAAAAACTATGCAGGATACATCCGGTTAAACCTAAAAAATGTAAAGAATGGCCTCTGATAGAGGCACTATCCAAAGACCCTTCAACCTTAGAAACGTTGAAAAATTATTGTATGGGAATTAAAATTTTACAAATTTAAACCTTGAATAAATTAAAAAATGTTTTAAAATAATAAAAAAATAAGCTGTTGAGGTGAGGAAAATGGATGAAAAAAAGTTAGAATTTTATAAAAGTTTAGGGATAAAACTAACCCCTCAAAGGATTGCCATCCTGGAATACTTGGAAGGGAACAGGGAACACCCTTCAGCAGAAGACATCTATAATTCCTTAAAGAAAAATTTTCCAAGCATGTCTTTTGCTACTGTTTACAACACCTTAGACGTGTTGGTAAAAAAAGGACTTATCAAAGAAATCATAGTTGACCCTTACAAGAAAAGATTTGACCCCTTTACCCATACCCATCACCACTTTGTCTGTAAATACTGTAAAAAGGTTATAGACATTTCTCAAGAAATAAATTTTCCGTTACCTAAGGAGATTCAAAACTGTGAGGTTGAAGACTTTCAAGTAGTGTTTATCGGGCTTTGTCCTAAGTGTAAAGATAGAAAAAACTAAATCTTTTATAATTTCTTAACATTTCTACTCTTTTAATCATCTAAGATATTTTTTGTGTAAATTTGATTTGCATTTTTTATTTTTAGGTATAATTTATTTTTAAATTAAACCCTTAAATTACTAAATAAAAACCTTAAATTATAGAATTTCTGTGGTTTTTACCGAACTTTTGGCATGTTTAATCCCTAAACCTGCTCTAACCATCACCAGAAACACTACCTTTCGAGAAGTCATAGAAAAGATGAAACAGACAGGAGAGACCTTTCTGGTCCTTTTAGAGAACCATTTTCCCACAGGAATCTTTACAGAAAGGACCTGATAAAATGTTTAGCAGCAGGTATTCCCTTAAACGAAAAGGTCAGAAACTTTACCAAAAAAAATCTGGTAAAAATACGAGAAGACCGTCCGTTAGCAGTAGCCCTTACCATCATGATAGAATACGGTATAAGAAGGCTGATAGTGGTAGACCAAAAGGGAAACTATCGAGGGATAATAACCCACAAAGATATCTTTGAAATTTTAGACCCAGAACTTTTCAAAAAGGAAATCACCGCAGCCTATCTTACTAAAAACAAACCTTTTTACTATCTTAATCCTAACCACACCTTACAAGAAGCCTTAAGTTTGATGGTAGAAAAAAAACATAGGGGCTGTGCCTATAGTTGATGAAAACAAAAAACCTGTAGGAATACTTACTGAAAAAGATTTCATCTTTAAACTGGAGTTGAGCAATCTTTCCGAAAAAATTGGCAACGTAGCCTTAAAAGAGGTCTATACAGCTTCTAAGAGTGACCCTATTTCACAGCTAAAACTTAAGTTTAAAAATCTCAAGGTCAACCACTTAGTAATCGTCGATGAAGAGGGAAGGGCTGTAGGGATCATTTCGACTCGAGATTTATTAGGTATGGCTAAAGAAACCTATGCCTCTTATATGGAAAATAAGTTCAGACAAGCCAAAGACTTGCTTTATATACTTCCTGAAATAGTGCTTGAGATCTTAGACTTAGGGTATGAACAGGTAATATACTGGGGAAGTGCTAAAGCTCACGAAATTTTTGGGGAAACGATAGACGAAAAAAGTGTGCTTGAGATTTTTGACCAAGAAGACTGGTACCGTGTATTCGGCAAACTAAAAAAACTCAACAAAGTCCATAAAGAAACTATAAAAAGTTTAAACGGACATATTTTTGAGGTTTCAGGCTCATACCTTAAACTTCACCTCGAAGGGGAAGGTAAAATCCATCTTGTTTTAAGAGATATCACCCATAACCATCGGTATTTAACCGAATTAAAATCCCATGCAGAGTTTATCCAAAAACTAATCAACTCTATCGACAGTTTAATTTTGGTGATAGACCCTGAAGATGGAACCTTTAAGTTTTATAACCATACAGTGTTATCCTGTCTTGGTTATGACCAAAAAGAGATGGCTTATAAAACCATCTATGACATCGTCTATTTGCCTTATCAACAAATAAAAACCAACCTGCGGATGGTAACCAACGAAGGAAAAGAAATAAAAGGAGAAAGGCTTTATCTTTCTAAAAACAAAGAAAAAATACCGGTAGAAACCTATGCCTTTAGGTTGATCCTTGACAAATCTTATGTTGCGATCTCAAGCAAGTTAAAACCAATCTATCAACTTGAAACCCTTAACAAAGAATTAAGCCTTTGTAAATCTCAGAAAGAAGCCCTTTCTGTTCTCTCTAAATATCTCTTAAACTTTATAGACACCCTTCAATTTTTGGAAATCTCTCCAGAAACAGGGGAGATCCTTTCAACCTATGTAGAAGGAGACCAAGATCTGTGGAAAGGTTGCATAGAGAATAAGGCTAAAGAATGTAAAGCTTACAGCCATGGTATTTTGATAGAAAAGACAGAGATACTTTGTCCAAAGGTCAAAGCTGAAAAATATTTAGACTTCTTTTGTTATCCTCTGATTTTAGAAGGAAGGGTGGTAGGGGTTTTTAGCCTTATAAGAAA
>LDZS01001815.1_pt1 | contig 15035 bp, 13 predicted proteins | sample 615471 | NCBI WGS metagenome assembly LDZS01 (sample SAMN03408295, study PRJNA278302) | terrestrial metagenome | isolation source: oil reservoir sample K3 | place: USA: Alaska, North Slope, Kuparuk formation | collected 2013
ATAACCATCTGGTTCATTTCTCTTGCCTCTTTTAATTCTTTTGGGGTCATCACTTATACACTCCTTTTTTAGAATTTTCTAAGGTTCCTGACCAGCAATAGGAATCCCCTCTGATTGCCTCTCCCTCCCCATCACCCCCTACCACAGACATGGTGGTCTAAGTTTGGGATGCAGGTAGGGACAGACTTTAACTGTCCATCCCTACCCGTCCCTATCTGGGAGTTTAGTTGTTGTTCCAGGGCAGGTATGAATTAGGAGAGACCGATGAGCTTGGCAGGAACTTCTTTGGCCATAACGTTGATGTCTGCCTCATCTACGCCCTGAGACATGAGGATCCTCAGGAAGTGCCACCATCCGGTAACCGGCTCGTTTCCGGGCTGACCAGCGTCTGTTGCCAGAACGAGGTGGTCAGGTCCTTTCTCCTTGATCAGTTCCTTAATCAAGTTCATCGAGTAGTCGAATGCTACTACCCAGTCTTGCATACCTGGCCACGGGATACAGGAGCACTCACAGAACTGCAAGTAAGCACCAAGATCGATCATTTCTTTGGCTTCTTCAGGTGTGACGATTGTTAGTTCCTGGGTGCAGTGGTCGATGATCACATCGACATCCATACCCTTCTTCTTGATGTACTTGAGGATAGCAACCTTTTCTTCATTGGACACATGGCAGGCAGCAAGAGCACAGCGCTCTCCCTTGGTGTTGTTGTTGTAGTCGGCAAGGATTTCCAGAATCTCGATCATTTCGGGCACAAGGTCCTCGCCATCTGCTACATAGATTCCACCCTCGAGGCCCATTGCTGCTCTCTGATGCCAGGCATCGAGAGACGGCAGCCAGATCTCCTTGCATCTGCCGTAGCCGAGAGCGGTTTGCACCATCTTCGGGTTCAATCCACCGACTGAATAATTAAGGGTAACCCCACCGTAGACCTCGACAGGAGTAAACTCCTTACCCTGAGCTTCTTTTTCCTTCTTCAGTTCCTCGAGGAGTTCGGCGATCACAGTTGCAGCATGGTGGGTCCAGCAGTTGTGGTCTTTGAAAACGAGAGCTCTGATTCCGGCTTCACTCGCCTTGATACAGGTTGCAGTCATCGGCGGCCTTCCTGCCAGCCATGCCCCCATTGGTGCACCGTGGATGTGGGTGTCGATGATACCTTTCATGATTTCATCGACTTTGCTGGGTTCAACAGGCCTGCCTGGGTTGAAATACTTGTAAGGCCAAACCTCACTTGTACGACGCTGCAGTTCCTCCTCTGTAATCACCCGACCGAACTTCTTCGTTTTCCACTCTTCAAGGGCCTTGTTCTTTCTCACAATATCTCTCCTTTCTGAAATTTACAAAAATTCTTTTTGCTTCCTTACCGACACACCGTTACAGTTCCTCAAACTCCGTCCGCTCAATGATCTGTCTTTGGACATCGGGACCGAGGTCAATAAACCTGGCCGTGAATCCAGCGACCCTTACCATGAGGTCGGGGTATTTTTCCGGATGCTTCTGGGCATCAATGAGCATGTTCCTGTCAACGATGTTGAACTGGACATGATAGCCACCAAGGCGGAAGTAGGTGTCGCACAGCTTGATGAATTTCTCGGCACCGATATCACCGGCAACGGCAGCAGGATTGAACTTCATGTTGAACAGGGTGGCCTGGAGCCTGTCAGCGTGCACCTTGGTAGCTGATTTAATCAGACTGGTTGGGCCATTGACATCTGTTCCTGGGAAGGCCGAAATCGCTCCATCTGCCAGGAAGTCTCCCGCTTTCCTGCCGTCAGGGCTTGCCATACATGCCTTGCCGTGCAGTACCTGGGTGGTCACCGATAGTGTGCTCGGGCGCCAGGGTTCACCTACCCAGTTCTTGACCTTTTGGGCAGACTCCGACCAGGCGTCATAAAGTTCTACCAGGATCTGGTCGACATAATCGTCATCATTTCCGTACTTCGGTGCATCCATCAGCTTCCGCCGCATCTCCTCATATCCTTCGAAATTGTTCTTGAGCGCTTCTTTGACCTCACTCAACGTGTAGACCTTATCCTCAAAGACCAGTTTCTTCAAGGCAGCGAGACTATTAGCGACATTGACCATTCCGCAGGTAATCACGTAAGCAGGATCGCTGTAGCGGCAACCACCTTCATAGGCGTGTTTGCCCTTTTCCAGGCAATCATCGAGCAGTGCAGTCATGAATGGGTGGACGAGCCCTATTTCATTGTGGACGAGCATAATCGTGTTCCAGTATTCTTCCTCACGCCTGACGATGTGGTCCATTACTCTCTTGTACTCCGCCACAATTTCTTCAAGTGTAGCATTCTCAGCATCAATTTTTACATCAATCAACTTGTCTCCAGTGACGGGGTTAACTCCATTGTTGAGGACGAGTTCGAGGATCTTCAGGTTGTTGGTGTGGGGAATGGCATACATCGGCATTCTCTTGCCGCAGATTTGCATGTCAACACAACCGCAAGGTGCCCAGTCGCGAGCATCTTCGAGGTTGGCGCCAGTCACCCGCAGGAATCTCTCGGTTCCCAGTTTGTCGTTGAACAAGGCCGGATAACCCGAACCAGCTTTGATGCATTCCACAACTTTTTTCTTAAATTCCTGGCTCATTTCTTCACACCAGCGCACCGAGATCGTCGGTTGCCATGTCTTCACATTGATTCCTGCTTGCAAGACCAACTTGGACAGTTCGTTGTCTGCGGGTCTGCCGTACCTGTCAACACCACCAATGGTAACGTTCTGGTAGACGCTTCCACCGAGGTAGGATTCTGTGAAGGTGGCGTGTGCCCTGGTGATTTCGGAACACTTGATCCTCATCAATTCGAGCAATTCGAGTGCTTGCTCTTCGGTGATTCTGCCGGATTCGATGTCATTCTTGAAGGGTCTGTACATGTACTGGTCAAAGCGCCCAGGGGAAATTCCTCGACCGTTGAGCTCAATGAAGAGACAGACATGGGTGAACCAAAATGCCTGCATTGCCTCGTGGAAGGTGTCTGCCGGTTTTCTGGGAACCTTTCTGCAGATTCTGGCGATTTCCAGCAGTTCTTGTTTTCTCTGGGGATCCTGGCATTCAGCAGCAAGTCTTTCCGCTTCCTTGGCATGATTTTCAGCATAATTGATGACACCTTCGAGCGCCAGAATCGTTCCCATGTAAAAGTTGTACTTATCGAATTTTTCCTTTGTATCAAGCTGTCCCAGTGCATCAATTCTTTCCTTGATGTAATCGATTATTGCTTCCAGACCGAGATCGATCACCTTCTGGTAATCAACAATAACCCGGCCCTCGGGAACGTCGAACATGAATCTTAAGAAGACCAATTGCTGCTGCCATTTCTCTACCTGCTCGAAATCAGGCATTGTTTCTCTCAGGTATTTTTCCGCAAGTGATCTCCAGTCTTTGCCTTCCCAGAACCTGGCTACTTCAAGAATCTTGTCACGGTCTTCGGGATAAATCCTGTAGATACCTAGCCGTTCTCCACCACGTTCTTGCAGGGTTCCCTTGATGTACCTTTCTTCCTCTCTCTTGATTTTCTTGAATCCTTCCAGCATCCATGTTTCGTATTCAGGATAGACTTGAGTGCCCCGGAAGTAGCGAGATACATTGCCAACGATCAATTCTCCATCCCAAATCCTCGGGGTGAGATTGGAAAGTACGTGCTTCAGGGCTCCACCAGCGCGAAGATACAACGGCTCGGTCCAATGCTCTTTCATGTACTCTGTAAACAAAACAGCTCGTTCAGAATCGATGTATGGTTCCTTCGACAGCAGTTCTTCGTATCTTTTCCGGACGCGCTCTGTTGATGGTTGGCCTTTTACTTCGCGGTCAACATATTTCGGTTCTGATACAGCCATCCATCTAACCTCCTCTCCTAAATATTGAGAGCTAAAAACTATGAAATCACTTAACCTGATTCTTGGCCTATCTCGGAAACCATCGGTACCGAGATAGAACCACCAAATTAAATAGAGCAAACTACGTGCCAGAGGTGAAAAAAGGTGACGACACAGAATCTTATTGGGTTAAGGAAGCATTGGGAAAACAAAAAGTTGCCGCGTCCTCGACATCTAAAATCGAGAACACGGCAACTTATTCCGCAGCAGCGTCAGCCCTTCCGATGCGCTTCTATTTGGGCCGTTTTTCCTTTTTGAGATACCTCAAAACACGAGGAGTAGTCTTTAAAATACGAGCAGCATCGGGATAGCGACCCTGGGTTTCCTTCAGTGCCTGGTCAATGATTAACCGTGCTGCCTCCACTTCCAAATGCTTAAATCCCTCCAAAAAGCCGGGGAGATCGAACCCAGAAGTAAGGTCAAGTCCTTTCACAAAATCATGCAGCCTTTGGGAAAGATCGGCAAAGAATAGGGCAGAAGGTGAAGGTGGAGCAAAATCCTGTTGCTCTTCTTCCTGAACCCGGCCTCTCCTCTGATATATCTTTGGGGGAAGGTGTTCCGGGAGAACAGTCGGAGTATCACAGACTGCAGCAACCTGGGCAATGACATTGGCGAGTTCGCGAACATTGCCCGGCCACTCGTAGCTTTGCAGAGCAGCCACCACTTCAGGACTGAGAAGTGGAACTTTCCCGGAAGGGTAGTGTTTTGCTAAAAAACTCTCCGCAAGGAGAGGAATATCTTCCTTCCTTTCGCGCAGTGGGGGTACCGTAAGTGTCACAACATCCAGGCGGTAAAAGAGGTCTTCCCGAAAGCGCTTCTGCTTCACAAGTTCCTCGAGATCGGCGTTAGTAGCGGCAAGCAGACGAACATCCACACGAATCGGTTTTTCTCCTCCAAGCCTGAAAATCTCTCCGGTTTCCAGAACCCTGAGCAACTTCACCTGAATCGAAGGGCTGGCATCACCGACTTCGTCGAGAAGAAGGGTTCCGCGGTGGGCGAGTTCAAAAATTCCTTTCCTCTGACCAGTAGCCCCTGTAAAGGCCCCTTTTTCGTAACCGAACAGTTCGCTTTCCAACAGGCTTTCCGGCAAAGCTCCGCAGTTGATCGCCAGAAACGGTTTTTCAGCACGGGGACTCATGGCGTGGATAAACCGAGCAAGCAGCTCTTTTCCCGAACCTGTTTCTCCTCGGATTAAAATGGTAATGTTTTTTCTGGCAAGTTTTTCAGCAATCAGAAGCAGGCGGTGCATTTTCTCGCTTCTGCCCGCAATAAACCCTAAAGATTCTAAAACCCTCTCTCTTTCCTCATCAGAAAAGGTCTCTGCCTTCGCCGTTGCCCGCGTCAGGGCCCTGTTGATCACCCGCTCCAGTTCTTCGAGATCACTAAAAGGCTTTTCTAAGTAATCAAAGGCACCTAAATGAATCGCCTCTACCGCGGATTTCACGGTAGAATAGCCGGTCATCATAATCACTTCACACTCGGGCTGAGAAGCCTTGATCTCCCTCAAGATGGTGAGCCCGTCCACATCCGGGAGCTTAAGATCAAGAATGACCAAGTGAAACGGCTCCTTAATTGCCTCTCTGGCCTGAGCCCCGTTTTCCACAACCTTGACCTCGTAGCCTTTAGGTTCGAGGAGAAAAGTAAAAAAATTCCCGACCTCGTGCTCATCATCAACGACCAAAATCCGAGCTGTCACTCTGTCCCCCCCAGTTCCGTTGAAGCGATTTCTCTGGCCTCCCTCATATCACCAAACTATCTTCTTGCAATCCTCCCAGCCACCATTATATGCGATCTTCGACATAAAAACAAGAAAAGGGCAAATTATCCCGCCTTTTCGTCGAATAATCTCGAATTTCCGTTAACAAACTGGTAAAAAGACTGGCAACAGTGACCACCAGCAGAAAATGATTGACAGTTGCGTGTCACTTTGTTCACAAATCCCCCTGTTGTTCAGCAACAGGGATCAGTAAGGAAAAAGTGCTTCCTTTCCCAACCTGGCTCTTCACCTCGATCTTCCCGCCATGATCATCAGCAATCTTCTTGCAGATGGAAAGCCCTAAACCCGTCCCCCGCTTTTTCGTTGTGTAAAAGGGTGTGAAAATCTGGTCCAACTGGTCAGGGTCAATGCCGCAACCCGTATCTTCGACAGCGATGTAAACATACTGTCCACGACGGCCCGAACGGATGTAGATTTGACGCGTTTCTTTACCTTCAAACGAGTCGCGTGCATTGAGGAGAAAATTAACAATAACTTGTTCAAGGTGCTGCCTGCTCCCAACAACGGGAGGGAGCTCTTCCTGGAGTTCTTTGAAGATTTTAATGCAGCTTTTCTCGATCTGGTAAGATACAAGACTTAACGCATCTTCGACAATATCGTTGAGGTTCAGAGTTTCGAAAGTGTATTGCTCCTGTCGGGCAAAAGTGGAAAGGTTTTGAATAATATTTTTGCAACGCTCACCACACTTTCTGATGTCTTCCAGGATCAGCTTTCTCTTATCAGGTGAATACACCTCCTCGTCGCGGAGCAAGAGGAGGGCATCACCGATGATCGCAGTCAAGGGGCTGTTCAATTCATGAGCAACCCCTGCGGCCAGTTCACCAATAGCTGCCAGTTTTGCAGATTGAACGAGTTGGGCCTCCATGTTAACCTTTTCGGTAACATCCTTGATGGTATTGACTACCTCCCTCACATGTCCATCATCACCAAATATCGGATACGCCGTGATATCCAGGATTCGGCCAGAAGAGAGGTGAAAACGTTGACTCACCGGTCTCCTGGTAAGGAAAACACAACGTGCAGGGCAGTTCTTACACTCCTGTCCCTTGGGGTTAAAACAGAGGTAACACTTTTCTCCAACGCGGATCGGTTTTTTAAACTCCACGTGTAGCTTCTCAACAGCCTTATTAACCCTGACAAGACGACACTCTCTGTCAATAACCATGATCATGTCAGTAGTAGCATTAAAGGTAGCCTCCCACTCCTGCTTAATTTTGCTCTCCTCTGCATAAAGGCGAGCATTCTCGATACACAGAGCGAGTTGATCAGCCACGTGCTCCAGGAAAGTAGCATCTTCTTCAGAATAGGTATATGGGACCCTACTTCCTAAGATCAAAGTTCCAATAGCCTTTCCTTTAACGATCAAGGGAACGATGATCCCAGAAGATATTCCTAGTTGGAGCAGTTCTCGATCCTCGGGAAACCGCACTTGGCTGGCAGCAATATCAGGCCTGAAGATGATCTTCTTCTGGTTTATTGCTTTTGCAGGGCCTGAATCATCGAGAGCAAAAACAGCACCCTTCCCAAGCAACTGCCCTTCCTTCGGCAAACTCGCCTTAATTACCAAACCCTCCGCCTCAAGGAGACAGATGCTGAGGTGATCATAAGAGATGATCGTCTTCAGCTTATCAGCGATGCTGTCCAAGATATCCTCGAGAGACATTTCCACAGTAATGCTCTTGGCAATCTGGTTAATTATCTTTAGTTGAGTATTCCTTTTTTCTGTTTCTTTCATCAGGGACGAAACCATCTTATAACTGTTTTCCCACTTCTCCCTGAGCATCGCCTCTTCGCGGTAGAGTCTAGCATTTTCGATGATCAACCCCAGTTGATCAGCCACCTGCTGGAGAAAATGAGCATCGCTCTCCTTGTAGGCCCCCAGCTTTCTGCTCCCCAGGTTCAGGGTCCCCAATATCCCACTCCGTGCCATCACCGGAACGATGACAAAGGAATTGATCCCGTATTCAAAAAGCCCACGGGCATAAACCCCACCATCGTGCTGGATGTCTGTCTTGATCGAAAACTGCTTTCTGCGGACCACTTCCCATGACCAGGAACCCTGCGGATCGAGAACTGTCCCTATATTGAGCGCTGGGGTATCTTTGGGCATCGCTGTCTTTACGACCAACTCCCCATTTTCGAGAAGGCAGAGATTCAGCAGGTCATAGGAGATAATCTGCTGAAGTTTAGTAGCCACATCTTCCATCATTTCCTCAAAAGACATTTCGATGGTGATTGATTTGGCAATCTGGTTGATGATCTCTAGTTGCAAGTTCTGTTTAAGGATCTCTTCCAGATAGGCATGAAAAGGTGAATTCTCACTTCCTGAGTTATTAGCAATTTCGGCAAACATCTTGTTCACCCTCTTCTTTACATCCATAACTTCCAATCTCCCCCTGCACAAGGCCACTAGCTTTTGCTGTAGTCCTCCGGTTCTCCGATCACCGCAAAAATTCTTCCACCTCTTCTATCGTATATTTACTCTTTCTCGTCCAGGCCCAATTTTCCCTTGTTTTTCACCTTGGTAAAGCTCAAGCAGTTGCACCAACTTCTACCTCCAAGCGCGGGCAACTTAACAATTTATAACCAAATGGAATATATTCTAAAAGGAGATGAAATACAAAGAATGAATTTACAAATGAGGTGTGGAAAAATTGAAAGGAAAAGAAATAATCATAGTTTTCAGATCTACACACGATGCCATAAAAGCAAAGAATCTCCTCGGAAAAGAAGGGATTCCTTTTGAAGTCATCCCTACACCTAAAGAAATTTCTGCTGAATGTGGGATCTCCCTGAAGATAGAAGAACCTCTGAAAAGCCAAGCCCTCCAAATTTTAAAATCCTGGAAGGTGAGGTATAGAGATGATCTACTTTGACAACGCAGCTACCAGCTTTCCCAAACCTGAAGAAGTGATCGCTGCGATGAAAGACTACTTCTTCCATGTCGGCGGTAACACCGGTAGGAGCGCCCACCAAGCAGCCTTGAAGGCGAGTGAAATCGTGTTTGAAACCAGAGAAGTTCTCGCCAAACTCTTTAACATTAGTGACAGCTCCCGGATCGTGTTTACCAAAAACGCCACGGAAGCGCTTAACTTCGCCATCTACGGTTTCTTGGAAAAAGGCGACCAGGTAATCACCACATCTCTTGAACACAACAGTGTCATGCGCCCCCTGCGCCACCTGGAGATAATAGGTAAAATCAAACTGTTTATCGTCTCTGCCAATGATAAGGGAATAATTGAGCCAAAGGACTTTGAAAAAATTCTAAAAAGAGAAAAAATTAAGCTTGTCGTCGTCAACCATGCTTCCAATGTCACCGGAACAATAGCCCCGATCAAGGAAATCGCCAGAACTGCTCACAAGTATGGAAGCACGATCCTGATCGATGCAGCCCAGACAGCAGGGGTCGTCAACATCGATGTTAATGAAGATGAAATCGACATGCTCGCTTTCACAGGACACAAATCTCTTTTTGGCCCTCAGGGAACTGGTGGTCTTTATATCAGAGAAGGAATAGAATTGGAGCCACTGATTAGAGGGGGAACAGGAAGCAACTCCGAAGAGGAGATTCAACCCGATTTTCTCCCGGACAAGTTGGAATCAGGAACACCCAATACGATAGGAATTGCCGGCCTGGGAGCAGGAGTTAAATATGTGCTCAGAAAAGGAATCTCAGAAATCCACCAAAAGGAAGCTGAACTGACAGAGTGCTTCATCAAGGAAGCAGAAAAAATTGAAAGGGTCATCTTATACGGTCCCCGGGAAACCACTAAAAGGGTAGCAGTCGTCAGTTTCAACATCACTGGATTGACTCCTTCAGAAGTTGCCTATATCCTTGACCAGGAGTTCGGGATCGCCTGCAGGCCCGGTCTCCACTGTGCCCCTGCAGCACATAAGACAATCGGGACTTTTCCCCAGGGCACAGTAAGGTTCTCTTTTGGCTACTTCAACAACATCAGTGAAATAGAAACAGGGATCAAAGCTCTGCACAAAATTTCCAGGAGGTGTGTGTGATGAAAACTGTTGATGCTAGAGGGCTTCCTTGCCCACAACCAGTGCTTCTCACCAAAAAAGCACTCGAGAAAGGAGAAAATGAACTCGAGGTTCTGGTAAGCGGAGATGTTCCCAAGGAAAACATCAAAAAACTCTGCAGCCGCTACCAATGTGAAATTGAAGAAGCAAAAACCAGTGATGGTTGGAGGCTGGTTATCCGCCAGAAGGGTGCCCCAAGAGAGCATCAAGAAGAAAGCAAACCAGCAACACCACAAACAGGTGCACCGGTTACCCTCCTGATCACCTGCAACAAGATCGGAGAAAACGAAGAGTTGGGGAAAATTCTTATGGAAGGATTTATCAACACCCTGCCCTCAGCCACGAACAAGCCCCAGCGGATCCTCTTCATGAACGAAGGGGTCTTCTTAACAACAGAAGGTTCGCCTGTTCTCAGTGCCCTGAAGCAACTGGAAGAAATGGGGGTTGAAATCAGATCCTGTGGGACATGCCTCGATTTCTATAACTTGAAAGACAAGCTCCGTGTGGGAGTGATCACCAACATGTACGACACCGTAGAAGCCCTCACCAGCGGTCAAATAATCACCAAAATATAAAAAATCAAATCAGTGCAGTGTGTAGTGAGATTTGAGCTGATTGGTGGTTTAACGAGATAACTGTTGGTGAGTGAAAGGAGAACCGGAAAATGACCAAAAAACTGCTGGAAAACCAGGACATCATCTGCATCTCTTCTGTTGACTGGGAGCCCATCTGGACGCGTAAGCAGCAGGTAATGTCCCGGTTGCCAACCTCAAATCGGATCCTCTATGTGGAGCCACCGATCTCTCTGCTCTCTCCTTTCAAGGACCCTTCTTGCTGGAAAAAGTGGAAAACATGGAGAGAAGGGTTGCGAAAGTGGAGGGAAAACATTTACCTCTACTCCCCGCCAATGATCCTTCCCTTCGGAAACATTTACAGAACTGTAAACTGGCTGAATCAATCCTGGCTCACACCCTTCCTACGTGCTGCTATCAAAAAGTTGAATTTCAAAGACCCGATCCTCTGGACCTACCTCCCGAACACCGCCGACCTCGTGGGAAAACTGGGAGAAAAACTGGTGATTTACGACTGTGTTGACGAGCACTCAGCTTATACTGGCTTTCGTCCAGCAACCGTGCTCAGCCTTGAGAAAAAGCTCCTTCAAAAGGCCGACATCGTCTTCGTCACAGCTAAAGGTCTCTACCAGGCCAAGAAACCCTACTGCAAAGAGATTCACCTGATACCTAATGCCGCTGATGTCGCCCACTTCCGGCGTACCCTTGACCCGGTGACACCGGTTGCCCCGGAACTGAAAAACCTTCCCCGGCCAGTGATCGGTTTTGTCGGAGTGATCCAGGACTGGATTGATACCGACCTCATCGCCGAACTCGCCAGAAGGAGACCCTCTTGGTCCTTTGTTCTCGTAGGACCTGCAGCACCTGGTATCGACCTAACCGATCTCCAGGCACTCCCCAATGTCCACCTTCTGGGAAGAAAGGAAAAAGAAGTGTTACCAAGTTACCTCAAAGGTTTTGATGTTTGCATCAACCCCTTCCGCTTGAACAGACTAACAGCAACAGTTAGTCCCTTGAAGTTCTACGAATACCTGGCATCTGGAAAACCTGTTGTTTCTGTTCCCTTGCCAGAAGTAGAACCTTATTCTGGTCTCGTGGAAATCGCCACTACTCCTGAGGAATTCGAGCAGAAAATCAAGGATGCTCTCGAGTCTGAAGCTCCTGAACGGAGGGCAGCTCGCCTCAAGATCGCTGAAGAAAACTCCTGGGAGCAACGGGTAGCAGAGATGATGGAGAAAATACTTCCCCACCTCGAGAGATGACCGTCCACGAGAACCTGTCAGTTTCAGCACAATCCAAATAAAGGTTCGGAAGTTTCCAGAAGGAACTCATCAACCGGAACAAGAAATATTAAAATAAGGGAGAAACTCAAACACCAAAAGAAACAGGAAGGGAAGAAGAGCAGTGGCAGGAAGAAGGATCGCCATTTTCGGGCTCGGTTTCGTCGGATTACCCCTGGCGCTCAGCTTTGCGATGAAGGGGTGCCAAGTATTCGGCGTTGATGTTGATGCGCAACTCGTAAAAAGCTTGAACAAAGGTATTACTCACCATCTCGAAGCCCACCAAGGGAAATCGATCCAGGAAATACTCAAAGAACAATTGAGAGCAGGAAGGTTTCGCGCTTCCACAGAAGCAAAAGAAGCACTTGCATCATGTAAGGATATCATTGTCACCGTCGGTGTTCCCGTGGTCGAAGGCATTCCTGACCTTACACCTCTTCGCAATGCTGTAACCTCGATCGCCAGAGAATTACGTCCTGGCCAACTCGTCTTGATTAGGAGCACTGTTATCCCGGGAACCACCAGAAAAGTGGTGCAGCCAATTTTAGAATCTTCAGGACTGCAGGTCGAAAAAGACTTCTTCCTGGCTTATGCTGCTGAGAGAATTGCTGAAGGTCGGGCTTTCGAAGAATTCGAAAACATGCCAACAGTAGTCTGTGGAGTGGGCCGAACGAGCCTGGAACGCGCTAAGGAAGTTCTCAGCATCGTGACGAAGGCAGAACTGATCGAGGCGAGTTCGATCGAAGTCGGCGAAACCGCAAAGGTCCTCGAGAACCTGTCGAGAGACGTCAACATCGCCCTTGTCAACGAATTCGCCAGGTTCACAAAAGCACTGGGAATTGACATCTTTGAGGTGATCAAAGTCGCCAATACTCATAAGAGGGTAAACCTGCTGCAACCAGGTCCAGGCGTCGGAGGCTACTGTGTCCCCAATGCCTTTTATTACCTGCTCCCACGGGCACTCGAACTTGACCTCAATTTGCGGCTGTTCCCAGTAGCCCGCCAGATCAATGATGAGGTTCCTCTCCATGTGGCTGGCCTAATCTTAAAAAACCTCCCCGTTCCCCCGGTAAAGGCGAAGGTGGCAGTTCTCGGGATCGCCATGAAAGACTACTCTAACGATGACCGACTCAGTCCCGCCTTGGAAATCATCAAGGTGCTTCAGAAAGCAGGAGTAAAGGTAGCGGCTTTCGACCCTGCTGTTCCCAAAATCTACCCCTTCTCAGCTTCTTCACTGGAAGAAGCCTTGAACGGAGCTCACGGGATTGCTGTCCTGGCGCGCCAGCATGGTATCGACTACCAGAATCTCTCCTACTTTTGGAAGTTAATGAGCAAAGAAGGACCTTTCATCGTTGACACCAGGAACATCTACAAGCGCCCAGAAGTGGAAAAGGTCGGCTTTCGCTTGGAAACCCTGTAGCTGAGAAGTCCCATGGAATTCCTGTCAAAAAAGAGCACTATAAGGATATTTAGGAGCACTCTACGAGGTGCTCCTTTTTAGCTTGCACCGGAGGTTCCTTCGAAATTTAAAAGGGGTCAAGCCCCACTTTCGGTTCAACCTTGGCCCGATGTTATGAGTTCCAGAAAAATGAACATACTAATAAACATCCTAGACAAATCCAAAGGAGGGATCTGCATGGAAGTTTACGTCGACCCCGATCTCTGCATCAGTTGCGGGAACTGCATTGACATCTGTCCCCAGGTCTTTGACTGGGATGAAGAAGGAAAGGCACGGAGCCTCTTCGATGAAGTGCCCCAGGAACTGGAAAACTGTGTCGCCGATGCCGTCGAAAACTGTCCTGTAGAAGCGATCCAAAATACTCTTTAAAAGTGCAATGCAATCCTCCTCAGGAAATGAAGCATAAAAGAAGGTGTTTGCATATGAAACTGTCATCAGGTGAAAGAAGCATTTTTGCTTACTTTCCCTCTCCCGAGGCTGCCCAAAAAGCAGCAACTGCACTGCAACATGCCGGGTTTGACGCACTGCAAATTGACCGCATCTCCCGTCACGGAGCAGAAGCAAATGCTTCCTTCGACAATCCTCTCAACCGCTCTTTGAGTATCACCGGACCTACCATCTACTCTGATCGTGGAGAAACCATGAGCGACTCCGAACGAGTGCTCCTGGCTTCAGGCCCGTCTTCAAGCGGGTACGGAAATCCTGAAGCAGGTATAGCCGGAGGAAAGGCGTTCCTCCTCACACTGGTGACCCCTGAAGAACAGGTAGCTGAAGCAGTCAGGATCATCAAAGACCACGGTGGTGAGGTTTAAGGTTTGGGTTATAAAAAACTGAAAAGCCACTCTTGAAACACGAGAGTGGCTTTCTTATTCGAACCATCATTTTTTCATTACTGGTGGAGGCGCGGGGAATCGAACCCCGGTCCGGAAGAATGGCCACAAAGGTTTCTCCGAGCGCAGCCTGTATTTTGATTCTCACCTGAGAGGCTCCTACAGGCAGGATCCCCTTCAGGCCAGCCTCTCGGGTTTCCCATCGGCTCCGGGAGGCACCGGAACCGAGGTATCCTGCTTCGGTGACGCCCTATCCCCTACCGCAGGAAAGTAGAGGGAGGACGTGGCCGCTAGATTTAAGCAGCCAGAGCGAGTTCTTCGTTGGCGTTTATTTTGTTTTCCACCGTCTTCCGGGCTGGTGGGACCCCGGCTCGCTACCTTTGTACCCACTTCCCCCGTCGAAACCATTACGCCCCCATTTTCTTTTTCCCAAATCAGCTATTTAGCCTAATTTAATTATATCACGGAAGCGTGATTTTGCAACTCTCCCGGGGTGTCAGCCAGAGCGACCTCGCCATTCCCGGGCAAGTTCCCGCTGGGCATCCCGCCTGGCAATCTCCTCACGTTTGTCATGCAGCTTTTTCCCTCGGGCAAGGGCAAGCTCAACCTTCGCCTTTCCCCTTTTGAAGTATACCCTCAGGGGAATTAGGGTATAACCCCTCTGCTGTGTCTTTCCCAACAAACGCTTGATCTCCTGCTTGTGCAGGAGGAGCTTGCGGGACCGCTTCGGGTCGTGGTTGAACCTGTTTCCTTTTTCATATGGACTGATGTGCATGTTGTGGAGAAAAACCTCTCCATTCTGGATAACTGCATAACTATCTCGAAGGCTCACTTTGCCAAGCCTCAAAGACTTCACCTCGGTGCCAACAAGGGCAATCCCTGCCTCATAGGTTTCATCAATAAAGTAGTCATGTCGCGCCTTCCTGTTCTCAGCCACCACTCTGATAGGTTCACCTTTTGCCCCGGTCAATATAACCACCTCCACCCTTGCCCTTTAACAAAACCGGTTGAGTGCCCGGAAAGCAGCGCGGGTTATAGAATTGAAGAGCCGTCCGCCTGCCCTTTAACAAAATTGGTCGCTCATCTGCAGGAGGAAAATCTTGTGAACTACCTTGTTGATGAACGCTCTCCAAAGAGATCTGCTGCTCCAAACTGCTCCTCTTGTTCAGGAGAAAGCAGACAGAAAACTCCTTCAGCAGTAGC
>LDZS01001821.1_pt1 | contig 15003 bp, 14 predicted proteins | sample 615471 | NCBI WGS metagenome assembly LDZS01 (sample SAMN03408295, study PRJNA278302) | terrestrial metagenome | isolation source: oil reservoir sample K3 | place: USA: Alaska, North Slope, Kuparuk formation | collected 2013
AGCACCACAACTGCCAGACCCCCACAAATGAGGCTCAACAAATGCAAGGGACGGGCTCCGGCCAGATAGAGCATCCCAAACAAAATGGCAAGAAAAACCAGGCTGGTCCCCAGGTCAGGCTGGGCAAGAACCAAGATCAGTGGGGGGGCGAAATAGCAAAAACAAGGGATTAAGTCCCGGAAACGCTGGAATTTCCCTTTCCTCCTGATAAGGTAAGAAGCGAAAGTGATCACCACCAGCAGCTTCCCCAGTTCTGACGGCTGAAAAAGGAAAGGGCCTACTGAAATCCACTGTTTCGCTCCATGGGAAACGTGTCCCACGATAAGCACGGCGACCAGGAAAACCAAGAGAACACCGTAGAGCACATAGTGATAGCGAAGCAACTTTCGGTAATCGAATGAAATCATGACAACAGCACCCACAAGTCCGAGCCCAATCCCGAACAACTGCTTTTTCACGTAATGGTAGGGATCACTCCCGATATTCGCCGTAGCACTGCTCAAAACCAGGAGGCTCAATCCCAAAATCAAGGCGATGATTAACAGGAAAGTATAGTCAAGACTCCTCCAAAAACGCCGGTTAAACATTGCTTCACGCCCCCAATTAGAGTTAAACTGGTGCCTCACGTTAAGATAATTGTATCACAGGCTGCAATATCATTGTGGCTCACAAAAAGCAAAAAAGGTGATCAACAATTGAACGGCGAATAATAAAAAAATAAAAGAGCCTCTTCACAGGGTATGAAAGGATGGTCAATATGGAGAAAATGTTAAAAGAAATTTTGGGAAAGTTAGATAATCTTGAAAGCGAACTGACTGAATTTAAACAACAAACCAATCAACGCTTTGACAAGATCGAAACAAACCAAACCAAAACCGATCAACGCCTTGAAAGAATCGAAACACAGCAGTCTGAAATGAACTCCCGCTTAGATAGATTGGAAACACAGCAGTCTGAAATGAACTTCCGCTTAGACAGACTGGAAACACAGCAGTCTGAAATGAACTCCCGCTTAGATAGACTCGAAACACAGCAGTCTGAAATGAACTCCCGCTTAGACAGAATCGAAACACAGCAGTCTGAAAACACGCAGCTAATCCAAGCATTATTGCACGCCAGTGAAGTCCACAAAGCAGATATTGATAACCTCACACATCAGGTAGCCCAACTATCCCAGGAAATGAAGGCTGGGTTTAAGGAATTAACCGAAGTCAGCAAATCGTTGCTGGAAATGTACGGGGAACACGAAGCTGAGATAAGAACAATCAAACGTCGGGTTTAAACTGCCTATTTACGATATCTCGCAGGCAGGCCCCGGAAAAAAGACCTACCGGAGCTTTAGCCGCTCCGGCAGGTAACTACTCTGCAAGTTTTCAGAAGCAGCTTGTTATGCTTTGGCGAACATGGAAAAGGGAAAAGATGGCAAAGGTGTCTGCGAGATCCCTCAGGCACTTTATGTAAGTGACCACACTGCTTCCCTTGACAGCAAATTACCTCTTGCAAAGGTTTTAGCCAGGGAGAAGCAGTAAAAAGGTTTAACCGGTGTCCTTTTTCTGGGGAATACGCTTCATCTTCAGAACAGGGATGCTGGCAACGAGAGCCATACTGTTTTTTCCTCTCTCAAAGGCGATCTCTGTAGCTCCTTCATCGATCACCAGGTAATTAGTAATCACCTTGATGATGTCATCCCGCAGCGCTTCCATAATCTGGGGAGAAATCTCCAAACGATCGTGCATCAGCACCAGCCGGAGCCTTTCTCTGGCAACGTTCTTGCTGGCCTGGGAAGCTTCTTTTCCGAAAATCCGCGACAGAATCTCTAGCATCTTCCTTCACCCACTCTCACCCAGTCCGGAATCCTAACAACCGCTTCATTCGGCTCATGAAACCAGGGCTCTCATCAAGGTTCATAAAGGGAACATCTTCACCAAGAATTCTCTTGGATATATTGCGGTAAGCTTCCCCTGCCTTTGAGTGAGAATTCAACACTGCGGGTTCTCCCTTGTTCGTCGAAATAATGATCAATTCATCCTCAGGGACAATCCCCAAAAGTTCGATCGCCAAATGTTCAATGACATCCTCAACATCGAGCATATCGCCTTTCTTCACCATCTTTGGCCTGATCCTGTTGATCACCAGGGATATGTCCCGCAATTCCGAGGCCTCAAGCAAACCAATAATCCTGTCAGCATCCCTGACTGAGGCCACCTCTGGAGTAGTCACGACAATCGCCCGGTCAGCCCCGGCGATGGCATTGCGAAATCCCTGCTCAATCCCTGCAGGACAGTCGACAAGCACGTAATCATTGTTCTTTTTTAGCTCCTGACAGAGTTCCCGCATTTGTTCAGGAGTTACCGCAGTCTTATCCTTCGTCTGAGCGGCAGGTAAAAGAAACAGACCCTCAAAACGGCGATCCCTCACCAGTGCCTGCCTCAAGCGGCAGCGGCCGTGGGCAACGTCAACAAGGTCGTATACGATCCGATTCTCCAGGCCCATTACCACATCGAGGTTGCGGAGTCCGATATCAGCATCCACAAGAACCACCCGATGGCCCATCATTGCCAGACAGGTTCCGATGTTCGCCGTTGTCGTGGTTTTTCCTACCCCACCTTTCCCTGACGTGATCACCAGAACTTCTCCCATCTAACTTCCCCCTTTACCTTGTCCCCTTGAATACCGGTCAAAACCGGGCTGGTACTTTTCAATAATCACGATTCCATCTTGAACGCGAGCGATTTCCGGTTGCTGTGATGAGGAGAAATCCCCCTCGGGTGCCCTCGTAATGTAACCCGCAATCCGCAACTGCGAAGGCTCAAGTCTGATCGCAGCAACCACGGCATTCTCGTCCCCGAAGGCCCCGGCATGGGCAAGCCCCCGGAAAGTACCCATGACAATAATGTTGCCGCCAGCAATTATTTCCGCACCAGGATTGACATCACCAAGAACAACGACATTACCTGGGTAAAAAATACGCTGGCCAGAGCGCACAGTGCGCTGGATCAGGATCGTCTGCTCCTGGGAAATAAGATCCTCCCGGTGCCGGTGAGCCGGCAGACGGTACTGAATAACGGGAATATCCTTGTCCGTGTCCTCCCAGAAGCCATCACCCACTCCTGGTGAAGGAGCTTTCTCCGGAACACTGACCGAACCTTCAAGCAGTGAAGCCACCCCCCTGGCGCCCGAGGGTCCTGCCATAACCCGGCGTAGGCGCATGTTCTTTGATAAGAAAGCCTTTTCCAAAGCACTCAATTGTCCCGGCTGAAGGTCCCGGGATCCCAAATCAACGCTTACGGCTGCACCTTCTAGAAAATTACCGGCAGCTTCCAGTTTCTTTTCCAATTCTTCTAAAACATCTTGAAAATCTGCCTCGGGATCGAGAATCACTGTAAGCCCATCGCGGTTTCCTTTAAATCTAACAAGTTCCCTCACTCCTGTCCTAATGCCCCTCCAGTCCAACCACTTTAAACTTTATTCTACCCTGGCTGCTTTTTTCCTGCCAGGGGCAAGGCAAAAAATTCCTCCTTTTTCCATCTTAATTTCCTTTAATTTGACAAATTACCTTTTATGGAGGTGGCTGAGCATCTCTCTCCTGAAGCTCCCCCTCTTGAGGTAAATTTGCCTCTACCTGCCCAGACTCCTCTTCAGACGGCAATTGACGCGGGATCTCCGGTGCAGGAACTACAACTTCCTGAAGATCACCCGGTTCGGAAAACTGAGTAGAAGAAGGAGATTCTGGTGCCTGAGCTTCCCGCTCCTGGTCAGCGGAAGTGGTGCCTGGTGTGGAAACCTGTTGCCCGCCAGAAGGGGTGCTTGCTGGGGAAACCTGCTGCTGGCCAGAAGGGGTACTGCTTTCGGTCGATTCTTGCTTTTCTGCCTCTTGATCAAGCCCAAAATACTTGGCGAAGACATCCCTGGCCACAATACCCGCAGATTCAGAACCGTGATACCCGTATTCGATAACCCCAGCAAAAGCGATCTCCGGATGATCTGCTGGAGCAAAAGCCACAAACACCCCATGGTACTCGCCTTTTCCTCTCCCCGACTCTGCGGTCCCAGTTTTTGCCGCAACCTTCAGCGGAAAATCCTTAAAAAGCCAGTAGGCAGTCCCACCCGGTGCGGTCACTTCAACCATCGCTTCTTTAACCAACTCAAGGGTTTTCGGGGAAACACTGACCTGATGCACTACCTCAGGCCCAAAACTGACGACAGGATTACCCTTGCTGTCCTCAATTCGCTGCACCAGGTAGGGGCGCATCCGCTTGCCCCCATTGGCAATGGTTGCCACATAAGTTACCAGCTCGATCGGGGTAAACTCATTGCTTCCTTGCCCAATAGCCATGTTATAAGTTTCAAAAGGCTGCCAGTTAACATAAAAGTTGTACTTGACCTCATAAAGTGCTCGCAACTGCCGCTCTTCATCCCGCTTGCGGGCGAGGATCCTCTGCTCCTCTTCTGTGCTCTCCGCCTCAGCCAAGAGAGCCTCATACTTTTTCTCCAACTCTCTCCTCTTTTCTGCATACCACTTTTCCCACTTAGGAGCGTTCTCTGCTTTTTTTCTGGCCGGACTCGACAAAATCCCTTTCACTTCACCAGGAAGATCGATCCCTGTAAGCTCGTCAAGACCAAACTCTTGAGCGACACGGGCCATTTCTTCAGCACCGGCGCGGCGCCCTGCTTCAATAAAATAGACATTGCAAGAACCTGCCATTGCCTGAAAGAAGTTGACACTGCCGTGTGCTTTCCAGCACTTGGTGTGCGGTTTGAGCCAGTAAGCACCCTTACAAGTAATCTTCTCGGTAACATCAATAACCCCTGCCTCAAGGGCAGCCATTCCGGTGATCGGCTTGAATGTAGAACCAGGAGGATAGCGGCTACTGATGACCCTGTTCAGCATCGGTGATTCAGCTTCTGGAGGAGGATTGATGTATTTGGCGATTACTGAAGCCGACCTTGGTGGAACAAGCTCATTAGGATCAAAAGCAGGCCTGCTGGCCATTGCCAGGACTGCTCCAGTGCGAACATCGAGAACAACCGCGGCTCCGGCCTTTGCTTTAGGATTTTCTTTCTGGACCTCTTTGAGGACCTTGTCAAGGCTCTCCTCAAGGGTTTTCTGCAACTCATAATCTAGGGTCAGAACCAGGCGATCACCCTGCTTCGGAGGTACAGTAACCAGGTCCTCGCGGGGAATCGGCCTCCCGCGGGCATCGACTTCCACCTGCTGAAACCCGTCCTGACCCCTCAGGTAGCTTTCATACCTGGCCTCCAGCCCAGATTTTCCAATGAGGTCACCGATTCTGTAGTTTTCTCCCTGGAGCTTTTCCAGTTCTTCGGTAGAGATTTCCCCCACATAGCCCAACAGATGAGAGGCAAGCGACCCTTCAGGATAAGTTCTGACAATTTCTTTCCTGATCATCACACCAGGCAGCTCGCTTCTGTGCTCCTCCAGCCTGGAAACTACTTCAATAGGAACATCTCTTTTTATCACCACGGGCTCGTAAGGGCGCGGTTGGTGCTCGATCCTTTCCCTGATGTAATCAGCATCAATCTCGGGATAAAAATCCCGTAGCAAAGTTGCCAGGTTTTGTATGGTCTCTTCGAGCTCCTGGTCATCAACATCCTGCCTGAAAAAGGAAATCGTGTTCACGATCTTATTCCCAGCAAGTACCCTGCCTTTGCAGTCAACGATCTCCCCCCGCGGTGCCTTAATTGGCAAAAAGCGAAACTGATTCAACTCTGCCTTCGTCTTATACACAGGTGCTTCCAGCAACTGAAGTGTTGCCAAGCGGACCTCTAAGACGAGGAAAACGACGATCAGAAGCCACTGAAAAAACTTAAACTTTCCCTGGAGGTGCCGGTTAACCATCACCGCTCACCTCCGAAAAACCTCAGCATACAGCCTAAAAAACTGCGAAGACCTTCTCTCTTTCTGGATCAGGTTACTGAATGGGTAAAAAAGCAAGACCCCAATAACACCGTTGAGAAGTCCTTGCAAAACAGCATACCGGACAAACGGCCAGAAAGAGAAAAAAGAAACACCTGCAAAACCCTGCACCACGAAAAAGACCAATTGGTAAAAAACACTGCCCAGAAAAGCAAAAGAAAACGGTACTAGGGGGTTCTCTTTATAAACCTTCCCCTCGAAAACCCCAGCCACATAACAGGTGAGGAAACCGCTCAGTGCCCGCGAACCCAAGCAGCGCCCGACAAGGAGGTCCTCAAGGAGACCGACGAAAAACCCAGCAATTCCTCCCTTTGAAGAGCCGCGAAAAAGAGCCAGGAAAATCAGAAAAATAAGTAAAAGGTCAGGCATTACTCCTCCAATCTTCAGGAAAGGGAGAATCGTTGTCTGTAAGAGCAAAGAAAGCAAAAACACCATGATCAGGTGAAAGGTCCTCAAGTTTTCCTCTCCCTTGGAGAACGTCTCTACTCAAGAGATTCGGGCACCTCGTGGATTTCGGTAATAATAAAGACTTCTTCCAGACGATCGAAATCAACAAAAGGACGGACAAGGGCGTACTTGTCAATCTCACTGCCTTCGCTTTCCATTTCCACAACCTCCCCGATGGGAATACCACGTGGGTAGATTCCCCCAAAACCGGAGGTAATTACCACTTGTCCCTTTTCCAGTTTAGCATCGTAAGGAAGATGAATCATTCTCAACAAGTGGGGTTTTTCCCGGCATCCTTCAACAACCCCAACAGTACGGCTTTCCTGAACCATTGCCCCTACAGCACCTTCGCGGTCGAGAATCAAGAGCACCTGGGAACAATGAGTATTAACAGCAATGATCCTGCCGACGAGTCCTTCGTCAGCCACTACTACCTGATTCAGACGAATACCGTCAGCCTTCCCCCGGTCGAGGATGAGGGTGCTGTTCCAGGTGTCCGGTGATCTTCCGATAACCCTCGCTCCAAGAAGAGTAAAATGCGGAGCATAGTGCTCCTTAAACTCGAGAAGCCGCAGTAATCTCCTGTTTTCGTAAACGTACTCCCGCAAGCGGTTGTTCTCCCATGTCAATTCCCGCACCTGCTGTTTGAGCTGTTCGTTTTCCTCTCTGAGATGCTGGATGCGGGTAAAGTAAGAGAAGACCGAGGTTATCCCTTGCCAAGCAACCACTATTCCCCTCTGCACAGGCGAAAGCACTTCTTGGAAGACATTAGGAAACGCCTGCATCACCTTGTACTCAGCAGTAAAACGGGCGCTCAGGCAGCAAAGAAGGACAACTGCACAAACCACTACTAGATTTTTCCGGAAAAGGGAACCGCGCAAAAGGCCCACCACCTCAGCCTGCTCTTTTCGGTGGCAGCATTACACGCCTCAGCAATTGGAGGTTTTCGAGAACCCGCCCTGTTCCCAAGGCAACCGCGTACAACGGCTCCTCGGCCATAATCACCGGAATCCCGGTTTCCTTGCTGATCAATCTGTCAAGATTCCGCAGTAGAGAACCTCCACCTGCGAGGACGATTCCTCTGTCCATAATATCTGCTGCCAGTTCTGGGGGTGTCCTCTCAAGACACACCTTGATGGCGTCGACGATCATGTAGACGGTTTCTGATAAGGCTTCTTGGACTTCCTGAGAATTGATCGTGACTGTTTTCGGAAGACCTGTTACCAGGTCACGACCACGCACTTCGTAAACTTCCTCTTGCCCGTCCCAGATCGCCGAGCCAATCTTGATCTTGATCTCCTCGGCAGTCCTTTCCCCAACCATCAGGTTGTAGGTCCGCTTGATGTACTGCACAATTGCCTCATCCATCTCATCTCCGGCGACCCGGATTGATCTGCTGGTGACAATTCCTCCTAGAGAAATCACCGCCACCTCGGTGGTGCCTCCACCAATGTCAACAATCATATTCCCGGTGGGCTCGTGGACGGGAAGGCCGGCCCCAATAGCCGCAGCCATCGGTTCCTCAATCAAGAAGGCCTCCTTTGCCCCTGCCTGTAGTGCCGCCTCCCGCACAGCTCGCTCTTCGACAGCAGTAACACCAGTGGGCACACTGATGACCACCCGTGGCCTCATAAAGAAAAGACGCTTTTCGAGGGCGCGGTTGATGAAATACCGAAGCATGCTCTGAGTAACCTCGAAATCGGCAATCACTCCATCTTTCATCGGTCTGATGGCGACAATATTGCCGGGTGTGCGGCCAATCATTCTCTTTGCTTCTTCTCCGACGGCGAGAATTTCCCCAGTGTCTCTCTGAATAGCCACGACAGACGGTTCCATTAAGATGATTCCCTTTCCCTTGACATGAACAAGTGTGTTCGCTGTACCCAAATCGATCCCCAAATCCCTTGCAAAAAGCACCTTCTTTTAGCTCCTTCCTTCTTCAATAATTCAGAGGTAAGCCATTTCCTTCATGCTCACGAATCTATGGTCACCAATGATAATGTGGTCAAGGACCTCGATTCCCAGGATTTTTCCTGCCTCCCGGAGACGCTTCGTTACTTCCAGGTCTTCGTTACTGGGTGTAGGGTCACCACTGGGGTGGTTGTGGACGAGGATGATCGCAGCAGCACTTCGCTGAATCGCTTTCTTGAAAACCTCACGGGGGTGAACAAGGGAAGAACTGAGACTGCCGACAGAAATCGTCTCCACAGCAAGAACCTGGTTCTTGGTGTTCAGTAAAATCACCTTGAAGTGTTCTCGGTCCAGGTAGCACATCTCTTCCATGATCAGGGAAGAGACATCCTCGGGACAACTGATCTTCGGTCTCCAAGTACTCCCCATACAGGAGATGCGGCGACCAAACTCAATCGCTGCCTTAATTTGAGTCGCCTTCGCCAAACCAACACCTTTCACCTTGCAAAGTTCCTCAAGCGAAGCCTCGACCAGAAAGCGGACACCGTCCGGGTTCCCCAGAAGGCGGTTGGCAAGTTCAAGTGCCGACTCCTCCTTTGTTCCTGTGCGCAGCAAAATCGCCAGCAGTTCTCCCGTGGAAAGCGCCCCGGGACCAACAGCCTGCATCCGCTCTCGTGGCCGCAGGTCCTGGGGGAGGTTTTTTATTCTGAAGCGGTATTCGCCTGACAAAGCAAATCAACCCCAAAACCCTTGAGCATTTCCCCCAGTCTCGCCAAAGGCAGACCAACTACATTGTAATAGCATCCTTCGATCTTCTCTACTAACAACGCCCCATAGCCCTGGATTCCGTAACCGCCGGCTTTATCGAAAGGCTCCCCTGTAGCCAGATAACCGAAAATCTCCCTCTCCTCGAGGTTCCGGAAGTAAACCCTGGTGGTAACAACATCTTCTGCTCGCTGCTGGGAACTCTTCTGCCACAAAACCAACCCTGTGTGCACTTCGTGAACCTTGCCCGAAAGCTTTCTCAACATCCTGGCTGCATCTTCCCAATCACGCGGTTTGCCCAATACTTCCCGATCACAGCAGACAACAGTATCCGCGGCAATGACTATCTCTTGGGGATGCTTTTCTGCAACAGCTTCTGCCTTTGCCTTCGCCTGTTGCAAGGCAACATCTGCAGCAGAACAACCAGAATCACAAACCTCAGGAATTCCACTCGGGACTACCTGAAAAGAAATTCCCAACTGTTTAAGAAGTTCGATCCTGCGGGGAGAAGAAGAAGCCAGGATTATCCGTGGCATCAGCACCATCCTTCTACAGGCGGCGATAGATGAAAAAGGCTAGAACAAAGCCCAGAAGACTGATCAGGTTTACTTTGAAAGTAAATCCGAAGGTGATCGCCAGAACTTCAAGGTCAAGTGTCGTCACCGGAAGGCCGACTTCCCGCCCCTTACTCAAAACCGCCAGGGCGGGAACAGAACCAAGCGCCTCGCCGACAATGCTCCCAAAAATTCCCCCAATTACCAGCAGAATTACGAGGATCCAGGGACTTTTATAGCTTCCGTAGCTTTTCATGAGTTTGCTCCTTTTTTAATCACTTATTTGTTGTTTAGTCTAACACTTCGGCGAAAAACAAGCAAGATCGGGCAGTGTTCCAGAATTCACAAATCTTGACAATAAGAAATTTACCTGAACTGGACTGTCCTGCGCATCTGTAGATTAAAGGTGAGCGCCTCGAGATTAACTGAAAAATCCACATTTTGAACAATGACTTCTTCGCCCACATTCAATACACACGGGGAAAAATTAAGAATCGCTTTGATTCCTACACCTACCAGCCTTTCAGCCACCTGCTGGGCAGCATCAGCAGGAACGGCAATTATGCCGATCTGGCTTCCCTCTTCCTCAACAACTTCCGCCAACCGGTCTAGAGGAAGGATCTCCAGGTGACCCAACTTTTTACCGATTTTTTCGGGATCATTGTCGAAAACCCCAACAATTCGAAAACTCCTCTTTTGAAAGCCCTCGTAGAGAGCGAGGGCCGAGCCAAGCTTCCCGGCTCCGATCAGCACAACCGGCCATACCTGATGGAGCCCGAGAATCTTCCTGATGTGTTGGGAAAGTTCCTTAACATTGTAACCTACACCTCTTGTTCCAAACTCACCGAAATAAGCCAGATCTTTGCGAACCTGTGCTGGGTTGACACCGACCCCGTCAGCAATCTCAACCGAAGAAACGGTAACAACCCCTTTTTCGGCCACCTGTTCCAGAAACCGCGAGTAAAGGGAAAGACGCAAAACCGTGGCCTGGGGAATCTTTAATGTTTTCAAAAACAGAACCTCCCTTCGAAAGAACTTCAAGAGATCACTGGACCGCTAAAGAAAAGAAGGAGTAGCATACTTTTCCTGGAGGTAGGCTCTGGCGTCAGCAACCATGTAAAATGAGCCTGTAATACAGATCAGGTCTTCACGACCAGCTTCTTGAAAAGCAGCGTCAACAGCCTCGGGAATATCGGCGATCACCTTTACTCGAGGAGCGTAAGCCCGTGCTTCACCAGCGAGTTCCTCCCAATCCCCGGCACGAGGACTGTTTGGCCTGGTGATGATCACTGTTGACGCCAATGGAGCAAGTTCACGTACCACTTTTTCCCGCTCTTTATCCCCCAGCATCCCTAACACAAGAATGAGACTCCGGTAATCATAAACCTCTTCAAGAGATCTTCGCAAAGCCTTGGCCCCGTCATGGTTGTGAGCAACATCAACAAGTACCAGTGGATTCCTCCCTAGTATCTCATGGCGCGCCGGCCAAGATACTTTCTCCAACCCCTTTTTGATGTGTTGACTGGTTATCCCGAAACCGTAGAAGTTCTTCAAGACCTCCAGAACCCCAACCGCAGTCGCCGCATTGACCACCTGGAACTGCCCCGCCAGTGGGATATAGAGGTCGGGATAACTGCTCCAGGGAGTCGAGAGTGAGAAACTGTTTCCCGAAGGCCGCGCTTCCTTGATTTCCCAGGTAATCTCAGACCCTACCCGAACCAGAAAAGCATTCTCTTCCCGGCACTTATTCTCGATCACCTCAAGCGCCTGGGACTTTCTCTCCGCTGTTACCACATACCCCCCTTTCTTGATGATTCCTGCCTTGACCCTGGCGATCTCGGTAATAGTATTCCCCAGATAATCCATGTGGTCAAGGGTGACATTAGTGATCACGGAAACAAGGGGTGAAGGAACCACATTCGTCGAATCAATAGCACCTCCCATCCCCACTTCGAGGACGAGAAAATCAACCTTTTCTTCGAAAAAGTAGAGAAACGCAAGAGCAGTGCAAACCTCAAACTCCGTTGGGTGCTCCCGACCTTCAGCCACCATTTTTTCAAGAAGAGGCCGCAGTCTGGTCATCAGTTCGGCGAACCTTTCTTCGGAAATCGGGTTTCTGTTTATCAGATAACGCTCTGTATAGCTGTGAAGGTGGGGTGAAGTGAAGAGACCCACTCGATAGCCTGCCTCTTCTAACACCTGAGCAGTGATCATCGCTGTCGAACCTTTTCCATTTGTTCCACCAATGTGGATCACCCGGAGATGTTTGTGGGGATTGCCCAGGAGATCTAAGAGGTACTCCATTCTCCCAAGCCCCAGGTTGATCCCGAACTTCGTGAGGTTCGCAAGAAACGTCAGAGCCTCCTGGTAGTTCACCAGCACACCCTCCCAAAACACCGACTGTGCTAAAAATTCGCCAAAAAGCCCCACCCTTCCTTCAACGAAAGGAGGGTTTCGACAGGGAAAAGACAGGAGGGCATTTACCAAAAAAAAAGAAGTTAAAGCCGCCCGAAGCTAGCCTCTAAGGGCTACCAGGCGGCGGGCAATTCTCCACAATCTCCGGGGGGGCTTTGGCCAAGAACTTCTCATTACCGAGTTTTGCCCGGACCTTCTTGAGTTCGTTTTCCAGGGTTCTAAACTCTTTCTCCAATCTCTGGATTTCCTTGTCCAGGTCGACGAGACCGGCAAGGGGCAGGTAAATCTCCACCCCACGGACAACAGCAGTCAACGCCTGTGAAGGCTTTTCTCCCCCGGTTTCCAGGATCCGAAAATCTTCCACACCGGCGAGATCCTTCAGATAACCGCCGTATTCCTGTAAAAGCCCGCTCCATCTTTCCTCATCAGTAACCAGGATACAGTTCACCAGCTTCGTCGGTGGGAGATTGAGTTCCCTGCGGAGACTCCTGACCGCCCTGATTACCTCCATGAGGAATTCCATTTTTCGCTCTGCTTCCGGTGCATGGAACTTCTGCCGCGGAGTCGGCCAGGAGGCAATTGCAATGCTTTCCCCAGAGTGAGGGAGATGCTGCCAGATCTCCTCGGTGATAAAAGGCATGAACGGGTGAAGCAGTTCGAGAGTGTGGAGGAGCACATACCACAAGACATACTGCGCTGCGTACCTGCTTTCTGAAGAATTGCTCCCATAAAGCCTGGGTTTAACCAGTTCAATGTACCAGTCACAAAATTCGTTCCAGATGAACTCGTAAAGTGTCCGCGCCGCTTCACCCAACTCGTAAAGCTCGAGGTTTTTTGTAACCTCCTGAACAGTAGTGTTAAACCTGCTGAGGATCCACCTGTCAGCAAGGGTCAAATCTTGAGGAAATTCTCCTGGCTGGAAGTCTTTGAGATTGAGAATAGCAAAACGCGCCGCGTTCCAGACCTTGTTGGCAAAGTTGCGTGTGCCCTCGACCCGTTCCCAGTGGAAGCGCATATCATTCCCCGGAGTATTTCCGGTAACGAGCATGAAGCGCAAGGTATCAGCACCGTACTTGTCAATAACTTCGAGGGGGTCAATGCCATTCCCCAGCGATTTGCTCATTTTCCTACCGAGCGAGTCGAGGACGAGACCGTGGATCAGCACCTCCCTGAAGGGAACCTCTTTCATGAATTCCAATCCCATAAAAATCATCCTGGCAACCCAGAAGAAAATGATGTCTCTCCCCGTGACCAGCACTGAGGTTGGGTAAAAGTAGGAAAGCTCCTGTGTCTTCTCCGGCCAGCCGAGGGTGGAAAAAGGCCACAAAGCAGAACTGAACCAGGTGTCGAGGACATCAGGGTCCTGCTCAAGCCGGCTGCTCTGGCAATGGGGGCAAACCTGGGGGTCTTCTGGAGGACAGATTTCCGCCCCACAATCCTGGCAATACCATACAGGTATCCGGTGACCCCACCACAGTTGGCGGGAAATACACCAGTCCTTGATGTTCTCGAGCCAGTTCAGGTAGATCTTGGTGAACCTTTCGGGAACAAAACGGATCCTTCCCTCTTTCACAGCCCGAAGAGCAGGTTCTGCAAGAGGTTTCATCCTCACGAACCACTGTTCAGAAACCAGAGGCTCGATCACAGTATCGCACCTGTAGCAGTGACCGACAGCGTGGACATGGTCCTCCACCTTCAGGAGCAACCCCAATTCTTCCAGATCGCTGACAACCTGCTGACGAGCTTCTTCCCTGGTTAGAGCAGCGTACTTCCCAGCAGCTTCGGTCATCCGCCCGTCCCTGCCAATGACCACAACCTGGGGCAGGTCGTGCCTGTTGCCGATCTCGAAATCAGTTGGGTCATGGGCAGGAGTCACCTTGACCGCACCTGTTCCGAAATCAGGGTCAACGGCCTCATCGGCAACAACAGGTATTGGGCGATCCATTAGAGGCAAAAGCACTTTTTTCCCAATCAGGTGCTGGTAGCGGGGATCCCCTGGGTGAACGGCAACCCCGGTGTCACCGAGCATCGTTTCCGGACGGGTAGTAGCAACAACCACTCCGGGACCGCCATCAAGGCCGGGGTACTTAATGTAATAAAGCTTTCCTTGATGCTCAACATGCTCGACCTCGATGTCGGAAATGGTCGTCTGGCACTTCGGACACCAGTTGATGATGTAGTTCCCGCGGTAGATCAGCCCTTTTTCGTAAAGCTTCCGGAAAACCTCGCGCACCGCCCGCGAGCAGCCCTCATCCATCGTGAAGCGCTCGCGATCCCAGTCACAAGAGGCCCCCAGGCGCTTCAACTGCTTGATGATCTCGCCTCCATAGGTCTCCTTCCAGGCCCAGACACGCTCCAGAAACTTTTCTCTACCCAGATCGTACTTGGTCAATCCCTCTTTGGCCAACTCTTCTTCCACGCGCGCCTGGGTAGCTATCCCGGCATGATCGGTTCCCGGGAGCCACAAGGTGTTATACCCCTGCATTCGGCGCCAACGCACAAGGATATCCTGAATAGTATTGTTGAGGGCATGGCCTAAGTGGAGAGAACCGGTAACATTCGGTGGTGGAATCACGATACAAAAAGGTTTTCGCGACCAGTCGACCTCGGTGTGGAAAAAACCAGAATCAATCCAAAACTTGCTCCACTTTTCTTCAACAAGATGAGGATCATAAGTCTTGGGAATGTTCTGCTGCCCTGACATTGTTGCCCCCCTCGGTATCACCCTATCTCGAAAACTGAAGTAGCCTGACGAAATTGTACTGAAAACTCCTTTCACCCCCAGGGTGAAAGGAGCTGCCTTCAATTTCCCCTTCATTTTAAGTTTTCAGCGCGAGATTTGTCAACATCACTAGGAAATACGAGGAAACGAGGAAAGATCTCGTTGAACTCCGGATAGGCAGAAAGCTCAACATATTCCACAGACTCCGAAATCAAAGCAGCACGCCTGAATTCACCCCGCGAAAGAAGCGC
>LDZS01000040.1_pt1 | contig 14963 bp, 14 predicted proteins | sample 615471 | NCBI WGS metagenome assembly LDZS01 (sample SAMN03408295, study PRJNA278302) | terrestrial metagenome | isolation source: oil reservoir sample K3 | place: USA: Alaska, North Slope, Kuparuk formation | collected 2013
TACAATTTATTCAAGAAGCTTGATATCGGAGATATCATAGGGGTTGGGGGGCGAGTGTTTCGTACTCGGAGGGGAGAGATCACGGTCGAGGTTGATAGCTTTAGGCTGTTGTGCAAGTCCTTACGGCCGCTCCCGGAGAAATGGCATGGCCTTCGGGATGTGGAACAACGGTACCGCCAGCGATACCTGGACCTCATTGTCAACCCTGAGGTGCGGCAAGTATTCATAATCCGTAGCCGGGTTATTAAGGCTATGCGCCGCTATTTGGATGAACATGGTTTTCTTGAAGTTGAAACTCCTACCATGAATACTATTCCGGGGGGTGCGGCTGCCCGACCTTTCATTACCCATCACAATGCCCTGGACATAGATCTTTACCTACGCATAGCCTTGGAGCTACACCTAAAGCGGCTGTTGGTAGGAGGATTGGAGCGAGTCTACGAGATTGGTCGGATTTTCCGCAATGAAGGTATTTCCACCAAGCATAACCCGGAATTTACCATGATGGAATGTTATCAGGCCTACGCTGACTATGAGGATATGATGCGGCTGACCGAAAATATGGTAGCCTACATAGCCCAGGAGGCGCTGGGCACTACCGCAGTCACTTATCAGGGGACAGTGATTAACCTTGCTCCACCTTGGCCTCGGTTGACTATGCTAGAGGCAATCAAACAGTATACCGGGGTGGATTTTGGTGTGCTACGGGAATCTGCGGATGCTCGGGCAGCAGCCCAGAACCTGGGGGTGGAAATCCATCCCAGCTGGACTTGGGGCAAGATAGTGAATGAGGTGTTTGAGGAGAAGGTTGAGCCCCATTTGGTGCAGCCGGTTTTTATCAAGGATTATCCGCTGGAGATATCACCTTTGGCCAAAAAGAAGGCTGAAGAAGCGGAAAAAGCGCTGAGCGGGTATCCAATCACCCAAGGAGCGAAAGGCTACGAGTGGCGACGGGTACATCGGATTCAAATACCGAATTGCAGAGAGTCGACCGTGCAATCGAAGGTGAGCCTTTCTTCTGGTGTTGTCATTGCTGACCAGCACACGCCCATCTTTTTCCTGAGACGATTGGTGGAAGAGTTGCTTAAATCGGCGAAGGCAAAGGCAAAGCGGTTGCGCGATAAAGACTACTACGGAGCGACGGTAGACTTCCAGGTGTTGAAGTCCACTGGGATGATTGCCACAAACATCCACGATTTTCGCAGGAGCGCCTTAAAACGAAACAACCTGCACTTAACGGCTAAGCCCTACACGGTGCCAGAGCTTTATGCCTTGCTTGAGGCAGTGAAAACACTCAAGCGGGCGGACTTCCCCAGGTCGCAACTTTACAGGCTCAGCGAACAGCTCGAAAAGGGGTGGCTGGCATCCTTAGCGGAGTACTTTTACTTTCAAGCCCGTTTGCGCCGCAGCGAAGAGGTGCGTAAAGCCTTGGATGAAGTGTGGACCGGTACCGAACAGCAAAAAGGGCCTAAGAGCATTGGTCTTTGGATGCGCCGGGAGAATGATGACCCGGAGAATTACGAGTTTGAGACCGTGCTCGGCGATTTGGTCGAAGTTTACGATTTCGTTCCAGAGAGGGGGCAGCACGATGGCAGGTAAGCCTGTGAGGATTGGTATCGCTTTAGTCTTTCAAACCCCGCCCAGTGTCGCGGCGGCAGGGGCACTCAGCAACATTGCGGACCGCGTAGCGGAGCGAAACGCAAAGGGGCAGTTTATCATCCCCGGCTCGCATTTAAAAGGCAAGCTGCGTCATGCATGTGAACAACTTTTACAAGGTTTGGGAAAGGATATCTGTAAACCGCCCCGGGCTGAAACAATGTGTCCACCGGGCACTGATCTGCCGTGTTTACTCTGCCGTGTCTTCGGAGGCCCTGCCTATCCAAGCCCCCTGCGCTTCCACAATTTGGTTTTGGACGTGGGCGGTGGGGAACCGGGTTGTGGGTTGCCTCTTCCATCCCTTCGCACCATGATTGGCATGAACCGGCGACGGGCGACGGTTGCTGAGGGACGGTTGTTCCTAGTGGAGACGGCGCCCTACTTTCCTGAGTTGCGCTTTTTCAATGACGAAGCTATTACCGGCACTCTCGAGAGTGAAGCGCAAGTCAAGCTGCTTTTGGCAGGCCTGAAACTCATTCCCGCGTGGGGCGGCATGAAGTCGAGGGGCCTGGGTTGGCTAAAGCAGCGGGAAGAAGATGGATGTGTTAAGGTCGGCGTGGACGTATCAGCCGTCTTCGACGGGAAACCGGTGGAAATGACAAATTGGCAGGAGGTGAGACGTTTGTGGAGCGATTGAGCGTTACGATTGAGGCAGAGTCGCCGCTCTGCTTCAGTGAACGGCGTCCCGCCGGGCAGTTCCGAGAAAGCACGGACTATGTTCCGGGTTCGGTGCTGCGGGGCGCTGTGGCCGATTTGATGCTGAAGGATCACCTGGGAGGCAGTGCGGAATTCGAAGCGCTTTTTAACGGCGAACGCCCTGCGGTTTTCACTAACGCTTACCCCACGCCTTACGTATTCCCGGCGACAGCGGTGTCGTGCAAAGCTGAAGGTGGCCTGCGCAGCGAGGGCAAACACGGGGTTGTGGATACCTTGATAGAGCGGCTTTGCTTTGAGGCGTTGGAACCGGCGGGGCTGCTGTATCTGCCCAAGTGCGGGTACTTTTTTCCCACCGGGGGGCGCTGCGGCGCCAGGATGGAACGGCACTCCGGGTTCTATTACCGTGACGGTGACGCTTTTCGCTCCGGGAAAGTTACCCAGCGGCTGCTCACACGCGTGGCCATTAACCGCCGCCGGGCGGTAGCTGAGGATGAACTGCTTTACTCCCCCATTGTCGTCAGTGAAGGTAGTTATGAGAGCGACGGCAACTACCGCCCAGCAAGCTTCCGGGCAACCATCATAACGCCCGCTCACGCGGATTTGCTTTTACACTACCTTAGACAAGTGAGGCATTTGGGCAGCGGCACATCGCGCGGCTTGGGACAGGTGCAGGTGGAAGTAGAAAAGGGTCTTGTCAACGACGAGAAGGAGCTTGAGTTGATCCGGCAGCGACGGGAGAAATTGAACACCGCCATTAAGGAGTTCTGGGATCAAATAAAAAGGCTGCCAGGCTGTGGTCAAGCGGAGCATAACCCCAACGCTGGCACTTACTTCACGGTTAACTTGTACTCAGACGCTGTGCTGAAAGATGACGGTTGGCTGCCAACGATGGTGCTGAGCGAGCGAATGCTTCAAGACTACTGTAAGGTTAACGATGAGTCGCTTCAACTTGTTCGTGCTTACAGCGGCTATGACTACCGCGGCGGCTGGAACGTGGCGTGGGGACTACCGAAGGATGTGGATGTTGTGGTGCCGAGAGGGAGCGTGTTTCTCTTCTGGACGAAGTGTCCTGAGCAGTGGGATAAAGCACTGCTTGACATAGAGCGGTGGGGCATCGGGGAGAGAACGGCAGAAGGCTTCGGACAGGTGCGCATATGTGATGAATTTCATCTTTTGGCAAGGAGGAATCATCCGGTATGAGTGGTCATAAGGAGGCAAAGGAAATAAGTAAACTGCGCACGCGCCTGGCGTTAGAGAATGCGATTAACCGGCGGTTAGACGAACTGTTGCAGGCTGCCGGACGGCAGGTATATTTGCTTCATGATGACCGAGCGATGCGGGAGAACCAAATCCGCAATGTTTTGGATGTGGCAATGTCCAAGCCAAGCATTGATGTGGTGACGAACTTCATTCGTTATCAGATGGGACGCAGCGGTGGGAACCAGGCGTGGCTGCATAACAAATTCGGACAGAAAGTTGTAGAAGACATTGAGAAGGGCATCGTCCCGCGACTTGCCGCTGGAGTTGCCGATGAGGTGTGCCAAGAGGTCCAGGAGGCCGATCGGGATGAGGTTGTACGTGAAGCCCGCCTGCGCCTGGTGCGTCTCTACTTGGGCTACCTGAACCGGTGGTTCTATTACGGCTTTAAAACCAAACGCTGGGACGATATTTTAGAGGCAACAAAGGAGGCAGTTAGCAATGTTCGATAAGCTCCAGAGTCGCCTTGAAATGTCCGGATGGCTCATTGCCGAAACCGCCTTCCGCATCGGTGCGGGGCGCTCAACCGAAGTAACCGGCACCGACCTGCCCGTCGTGCGCGATGCCTCCGGTAGGCCTTACATTCCCGGTTCCAGCTTCAAAGGCGTGCTGCGTTCGCGATTGGAGAGCATAGTGCGGGCAGTCTGTGACAACCCCAAGGTTGTGTGCAATCCGACGGAGAATGAGGAATGGTGCATCCCAGCACCGGAGATGCGGAAGCTTAAGGAGCAAGTAGTGCGTGAGATGGATGTACGTCACCGCGACGAAGTCCTAACGGAGCGCATTATGAACGAGAGTTGTCTGCTCTGTCGTACCTTTGGCTCGCCGTGGCTGGCATCCAAAGTCCTGGTGCGTGATTTACTGGTGGATGAGAGCTTGTGGTTTGGCCAGTTTCAGGTCCGAGACGGCGTGGCGATTACCAGAGATACCGAAACGGCGGCCGAAGGCAAGCTCTACGACTATGAAGTTGTCCCATCGGGCACCCGCTTTCACTTCCGGTTACTTGTGGAAAACGGCGAGCCGTGGCAATGGGGTATGGTATTTCTCGGCTTGAAAGCGTTTGAGCATAGCGGCGTCCCTATCGGCGGTAGCAGAAGCCGCGGCCTAGGTTGGGTCAGGCTGAACTGGGAAGAGCGCAGGCTGTTTTTACTTGACGGTGAAAAAGGTGATGCCCGCTTTGAGAAACTCATTCGCTTTCTGGACGGCGGCGGGTTTGAGGACGTGAGCGATCAAATGGTGAGGACGTGGGTGGAAGCCTTCAAGAAGAAACTTGCAGAGGCGGCAGGGCAGGTGATGGTTTGATGTTCAAGCGGCTTTACAATGAAGCGACATTAACATTATCCATCGAGCCGGAGGGTCCCCTGCTCATCAAAGCCGGCGAGAGCGGCGCCGATCCGACACGACCCGACATGGAGTTCGTGCGGACGATCTATCAGGGCAGGGAAACTATCTATCTGCCCGGCAGCAGCTTGAAGGGTGTCATCCGGGCGCACTGTGAAAGGCTTGCCCGCACCGTGCAGCCTGCTGAAGTTGCGGAGCAACTCTCCGAGCGGCGGTTGAGTTGTAACCCTCTCCACGAGAAGTTCTCCTGCGGCCAGCAGTGGGAGGAGAAAAAAAGGAAAGAAAACCGTGCCGTGCCAACCGAAGAAATTTACCGGTGTTCCTGTTTTGTTTGCCGCTTGTTCGGAAATACATCGGTTTCCAGCCGCGTGCGGGTGACCGACGCCTATCCGGATGACCCCGATAAGGCAAAGACTGAGGAGCGCAACGGTGTCGCCATTGACCGGGTGTTTGGTTCGGTTGCCTTCGGGCCGTTCAACTACGAGGTGGCGACTTCAGGAAGATTTACCTGTCGGATTCAGGTGCGCAACTTCACCATCGCTCAGCTTGGGCTGCTGGCTTTAGCACTGCGCGATCTTGAGATGCAACGCGTCGGTGTCGGCTTTGCCAAGTCGCGGGGGCTGGGGCGGGTCAAGGCATGCGTCACCGAGGCAACTTTCCGCTATCCTGCTTGCACGCTGGGCGGAACGCTGGCGCTGCCGGGCAGCAACAAACCGGGTACTCTGCCTACGCAACTGGCAGGCGTGGGAAGGTTTGCGCCGGGCGAGGATTACGGGCTGGATAATGCCGATACTGCTAACCTACCCGGTGGCGTAGCGCTGACTGCTGACGATTGGGGCGAGCCTTCCGTGACGCTCACAGACGATGCTCAGATAAAGGCACTTTGGCGCGAGTGCGCGAAGGCATGGCGGCAAGTTGTCGAGCAGGTGGTGAGCGGAGGATGATAACCAACCAGGGCGTTGTGCTGCGCCATCCCCGGCTAAGCTACGTTGACTTAGCTAAGCTGCTAATGGGGCGGATTCCTGATGACCAGAAGGCATGGTATCTCGTTATTTCTATCACAGATACTGCTTTTGGTAAGTTTGAAAAGTCAGCGGCAGAGGAGCTGGTACACGAATGGAGTCAGGGAAGGGTCTTCTGCGCTGCTTGTGAAATCCGCTGGCGGCGGGCAGCAGGCGACAACTACAATGACGTGCTCTTGTTATGCGAAGATTCGACGCAGAAACTGGACGGCTTTCAAAAGATTGGTGACAAATGGCTGGTTGCCCCGCCGGGCGAACAGGCGATGCTCAGGGCATGGGGGAGTCCGGCCCGCCTCGGCATAGAGAGCCGCCTACCTCGGCGTTTACACTACCCGGTGGAGTGCAAAGAGGGACGGCTGCTCTATCTTTACTACTGCGCCCCGTCAGGGGAGGGGCAACTCCTGCGGTTAATGGGGGTGAAATAAGGTGGCCTCTCGCGGTCCGCAAGAACCGAAGCCGTACGATTTTGTTCCGCTGCCTGACCGGGTGGAGCGGGCGAAATCTGCCGGGCACGATAGCTTTAAACGGGGGCTGCTGACTGGCACCATCGTAGGTGAGCTGGTGGCGCTCACGCCGGTACACGTGGCATCCGGAAACGTTGAGCTAACTGGCAATAACCGCATTCCGCTAGTCAAGGCCCATTTTCGCGCAGGCGGCAAGATCGCTATTCCTGGATCGTCGCTGAAGGGCGCGGTGCGCAGCATCGTGGAGGCGATCACCCGCTCCTGCGTGCGGGTGCAGTCTCGGACACTACGGGACAAACTGCCGCGTGGGTTTGAACCGTGCGAACCTCGGGACGGGAATGCCTTGCTTTGTCCTGCCTGTCGCCTATTCGGGGCGATGGGCTATCAGGGGCAGGTGCGGTTTCTTGACGCGTCGTTGATTCAGGGGAAGTTGACTACTATGTTTACCCCATCCCTGTTTGCTCCGCGCACCTATGCCCGCGTTTATTACGACTGTAGTGGGACAGTGAAAGGGCGCAAGTTCTATTTTCACGGGCAACCTGCTAAAGGGAATGTGCCTTTGGAAGTGTGCGATGTCGGAAGCCGCTTCCGACTGCGTGTGGACTTTGCCAATTTGACCGACGCGGAGTTGGGTGTGTTGTTGACAGCTTTGGGTCAGGGCAATCCACCCTTCGCCCTCAAGCTGGGCGGCGCCAAGCCTGCCTGCTGTGGTTCGATAGAAGTTGAGATAGAGTCCGTGGAAACGTGGGACATTGCCGGCGATGCCTTAAGTTTCGAAAGCTCCGTAGATAAGGCTGATTGTAACAGGTTAGTTAACGAAGCGAAAGCATTATTAGTGCGTGCCAATCTGGAACGATTACATAGCATCTTGAGTAAAGACAGCCAACGCTCCTGCCCTTCGCAGAGTTATTGATGATGATAATGGCAAGTTGAGGGCAAAGGCGTGGAGTGGCTCAACATCGTAATGACAGAAATTCTCAAGTGGCTATTAGATCGTTTTAGGGCAAGGAACCAATGTCCGGAACGCTTTCTAAAGGAATATCGCCTTGCACGGGAATGGCACCGCAAGGCGCGCTTGGCTTCCTCTGAAGATGATCGCCGAGACGCGCTAAAGGACGCGCGGATAGCGATTCGCGAGGCGATCCGGTCCGGCATGCCCGCTGCACCCGACGCATGCGTAGAGGAATGGTTTGATGCAGCCGCTCTCGCCGAGGAACTGGAGGAGCTTGAATATGCTGCCAGAGCTTACCGCGAAGTAGCACGTCGTCGTCATTCTGATCTATATGTGGAAGCAACTCTTCGCCTTACGGCACTGAGGGCGCGGCAAGGGCAAAATGCTGAAGCGCTTAAACTCGTGAAAAAAATACTCAAGTCAAATCCCTGTCATTCAGAGGCGATAGAGCTTGCGCGGGAGCTTACCCGGCAAGAGGTTAATGAAATCTCGACGGGGGGTGATTGACATAACCGAAGACTTGTGGCGAGTTGCTGATACGATTGCGCGTGAATTGGTCGAGCGTGACTGTGACCCAAACGAGGTGCAGAAGGCCTTTGTGTATCTATGCACTCACAACGATGGCGAACGCTTCTTTCACTTCCTCAACACGCTGGTCCAGCATGGGCGGTTTCTTGTGCGCAGCAGCCGGACGCTGGACTATTACAAGGCTATGCTGGAAGTCTGCCGGCGACACTTAGGCGCGCATCGCTCTAACGCTGCGACAATGCAGCAAGTGCTAGGCTGGGCAGTACGGTTGATGCGTTTCTACATGGCACAGCAGGCGCAAGACGCGGCCGGTGCCCCACCGCCACGTTGGCAACCGTCGCAGCACAGGCAGCAGCGGCGGCGGCGTTAAACAGGAGGGACAACCATGGGCGTCTTTCATTTCATGGGCTTAGGGCGCTCGCCCGGAGCAGTCACGGCGGCAATTTCGTATTTGGCAGACCGCTACGAACGCTGGAACCCTGCTGACGTTGCGTTCTTTGCCACGTCTGGCGAATTCGCCCAACAGGGCAAGCGAGGCGATGTCCAAGCCCTTGTGCTTTTCACCACCCCCGAAGTGATCGAGGGGAGAGAAAACGGTCTCTGCCGGGAATACATTGAGAATCCCGCTGGTCAAACGCGTGGCACGATAAAGTGGGGAGATCGGATTCCTAAAGTGCTGAAGCAAGTGCCGCCGAATGACTTAAGGCGGGTAGCGGGGGGTAGGAACGAAGTGCCGCTTTACTGGTGTGAGATCGACCGCACGGACTCGCAGGTTACTTTTGAGCGTGTGGCTCGGGTCATGCATGCCTCCAAGCCGCCAGGTGAAGTGGGTAAGGAAATCTGGATTAACCTGACGGGTGGAACCAATGTCCTCAACCTTGCCCTTCAGCTTGCTGCTGCGTTGCTGGGCGGCCCTGCCCGTCTATACTACCTTCTCTCCAACGACGACCGGTGCCTGCACCACACCACGCCGAAGCGTGACCTTGGTACAGAACGCGACCGCTTCTGGGTGGAGATCCCTGTTATCTACCTGCGGCTGGATGACCGGACTCGTGCTATTCTGGAAGTATTAGAGGAAGCAGGCGTTGCCCTACGCGATGAGGATTTGTTGTCGCGACTCAAGAGCCATCCAACCTTCTGGACAGAGTTTCAGGTGCTTGACTTGAGCGAGCTCCGTCGGGACTATATGTTGCCGATGGCAGGTCAACAACTGCTCAACCGTGTAGACGAGCATACGGTCACGGTCGGACAGCAATGGGCCGTACTTAAACGGTACTATTTGACCATCGCAGACCTGCGTCGCCCTGAGAGTGAGGCGGAAACGAACCTATGTGCTTTAGCGAAAAATCAAGACTGGTTTCGTGAAGATGTAATTACCTTGAACTAATCTCCACGCTGCGAGCTGCGGATGATGTTATCTTGGTTTTCACTTCCCAGTCTGTTTTGCGGTTCATTGCTTTCCGCTATCGTGATCACAGAAACCGATAGGATTGTCGTCACCAAGGACTGCGAGAAGCCAGACAGACAGGACTGTAAAAGCAGGCAATTAGCTGCAATTCCACTGAAAGCCGACACGGGTAAGCGGCTCTCAATGGTTCCACCTTTAAAAATTTGTCTCGGGAGGAATTACCCGTGCAACTCACCATCTTCTTCAGCGCCCCGGGGCCGGTGGCCGTTCCTGTTCAGTACGGCCACCTGCTCCAGGGGCTCATCTACCGGCAGATGGAAAACCCGGTGCTCAGGAGTTACCTGCACGAGCAAGGGTTCGCCCTGGGGAAGCGCCGGTTCAAGCTCTTCACCTTCTCGCGGCTTTTAGGCCGGGCGGCGCGTTACGACCAGCCAACCGGCCGGCTTCTGCTCACGCCGCCGCTGCGCCTGGTTATCTGTTCCCCCATCCCTTTCATCCTCCAGGAACTCGGGACCGGTTTTCTCCGCCAGGGGCAGGTGCGTCTCGGGGAGGCCCACCTGGAGGTGAAGGAGATGGCAACGGCGGCCCCGCGGGTAACGCAGGAGATCCTTCAGGTGCGGATGCTGTCGCCGGTGGTCGTTTACAGTACTCTTTCCGGTGCCGACGGGCGGAACTACACGTATTATTATTCGCCCTTTGAGCCGCGCTTTACCGAGTTGGTAGCAAATAACCTGGCGAAAAAACACCTTTTGGTCTACGGGCGGCCGGTGCGGGCAAAGGGCTTCGCCATCCGGCCGGTGCGGGTGGAAGACCGGGACCTCAAGGTGACCCGCTACAAGGACACCATCGTTAAGGGCTGGATGGGAGACTATGAGCTTTCCGGCGATCCGGCGCTCTTGCAGGTCGCCTTGGACGCCGGCCTGGGGGCGAAAAACTCCCAGGGCTACGGCTGTTGCACCCCGACGGAATAGCTCCGCTAAGCTGCTGCGTTGGAGGAATGTTTTTCTCCATAGTAATCGGCTACCACTCAAAATGTTAATACCAAGTCTCGGCAGAAGCTCTGGTGTCCGCTTAAGGTATAAATTACGCTCCCCGTTAGATGGAGATGAGGTGTTGCAGGTAACGATTGGACGAAGGAGGTGATTTCCCTGCTCGAAGCTGTAGCGTTAATCGGCCGGACGCTTGCGGGGACCGGTGATCCGGTAACTGATCTTGTCAAGCCGCCGCCGCGCAAGCCCCCCAAAGTGGAGACCGTTTACCTTGTTAAGCTAAATTTTCGGATGGGCGCTGCCGGGCCGCTGGCGGTGGACATGCAGGAGATCGATGACACCGCGCTTACCCGCTACCGCTGGGTGGGAAATGAAAAAGGCAACCGCCCCCAGTTTTACCTGACCACCGACCGGCTAAAGTACCTGGTCGGGCAGGCGCCTGTGAATCTTTTAGCGCGGCTCGAGGAAGCCGGGCTTGAAAACGGCAGCCTCTACCGGCGGCTGTCGGCTGTGGTAAAGTCGTTCTTCCGCGAGTTGCCGGACGGGAGCCGCGTGCTTGACCCGCAGCGGCTGGAGTTGACAACAGAAGACGTCCTGACCGCCACCTGGGAGAAAAACACGGGGAAACCGCATGAGCGGGCGAAGGCGGTGGTCGCAGCGGTGGCCGAGGTGGTGCAAAAACGGGCCCTGGAGCAGCTTGGGCTGAAGGCGGCGGAGGCGGCTCTGTGGACGGTGCTGGTCGACGATGTCCCACTGGTTGCCGATCCAGACTACGCCCACGTTCTGCTCCGCGGTAAGGAAGCGGCGGTGGACAGGGGTGGGCCGGGCGTCTGTTCGGTCTGTGGCGCAGAAGACCGGCCGGTGACCCCGGATTTCACGCAACTCAGTTTTCTGAAGTACTACATCAACGATAAGCTCGGAGCGGCCTCGGGGCTTGCAGAAGAAGGGTTTGCCCGCAGCTTCCAGGCCTGCAGGGATTGCTTCCGGGGGCTCCTACTGGCCGAAGAATTCGTCCAGCAGAGTTTGGGCCTCAAGGTAGGGCGGCTATCCTTCCTGGTCCTGCCGGCCTTCTTGCGGGAGCCGGATCTTTCCCGGGCGGACCTGGCGGCCTGGGCGGAGCGGCTCAAGATCCGTATTGGGGCCTTCGCCGACTTTTCCGGCTGGATGGAAAGCATAGCCGGGCGCCGGGGCCTGGAGGCTGAGCTTCAGGACCTGTTAGAAGAAATGCCGTACGAGAACGCGGCGCTTTTAAACTTTCTCTTCTACCACTACCAGGGGGGCCGGAGCGAGTTCCGGGTGCTCTCCCTGATCAAAGACGTGGCCCCGAGCCGGATCGCTCAGCTTCTACGCCGCAGCCATAAGCTTGCCGACCACGCCGCGGCGCTTTTAGGTCCCGACCGGTGGTGGCTCGATCTCACCGCCATCTACCGGCTCATCCCCCTAAGCGAAGGGCCGCGCGGGGCGGAGTACAAAAAGCTGCTCCACATTTACCACGGCCTTTTGATGCGTGCGCCGCTCGACCGCGCCTTGCTCATCCGGGAGTTTGTGGCCCTGGCCAGGGTTTACCAGACCGGCAACTATGCAGGCACCAACGTGCCGCCACCCAAAGCGGGCGCCGAGGAGTGGGAGTGGGCGCGCCGGCTGCTGCAGGCGAACCTTTTCCTGAAGTTTTTGCAAGAAGAAAACCTGTTGCGAGGAGGGATGTCTTTGGGCGCCCCGTTGGAACTGGAAACGGAACTGCTGCCGGAAGAAATGCGGGCGTACTTGTCGACGATGGCCTACGACGGGCCGGAGACGGCGCTTTTCCTGCTGGGCTACCTTTTGAACCAGGTGGGGCAGAAGCAGCGCGACCGCGGTTACGAAAGCAAGCCGGTGCTGGAGAAGGTGAACTACACCGGTATGCCCTGGGCCAAGGTGGTGCGGCTGGCGAACATCCTGGTGGACCAACTCCGACAGCACGACATCTTGAAGTACTACGAAGGGCTTTTTGCGGTTATGAAAAAACTTTTTGACGCCCACCGGCCCGGTGCCCACCGGCAGGAATGGCCGCTTTCGCCCGAGGAGAACGTCTTCTACATCCTTTCGGGCTACGCCTACGGCACGCGCACGGCGCTGAAAGCCTGGGCCGAAAAGCAGGACGCGAAAAAACAGAATACTGGTGAAGGAGGCGCTGACCAGTGAGTATTATCGACAAAAACAGTGAAATCCTTTTCCTTTACGACGCCAAGATGTGCAACCCGAACGGCGACCCGGACGACGAGAACCGGCCGCGCTTCGACCCCGACCGGGAGCGCTGCCTGGTTTCGGACGTGCGCCTGAAGCGTTACATCCGCGACTACCTGGAGGAGAAGGAGCGCACCATCTACGTCACCAAGGCGGAAGGAGTGGTGCAGGCCACCGACCGGATAAAGCAGGTGTTGGGCAAAGACGAGGTGAGCGGTGCCGATCTGCCGGCCCTGCTGGAGAAATTGACCGACGTGCGCCTCTTCGGGGCGACGATGCCGATCAAAGGGGCCAAAAAAGGGGAGGGCGAGGCGGTCAATTTGACGGGTCCCGTCCAGTTCGCCTGGGGTTATTCCCTTAACCGCGTCCAGATGGTCGATTCGGTCACCATTTCGTCCCAGTTCGCCACGCGGGAGCAAGCCGGGCAGGGAACCTTCGGCAAGGACTACCGGGTTTACTACGCCCTCATCGGCTTCCACGGCATCATCAGCGCCCGGCGCGCCCGCGCGATGCGGGAGCGGGCCGGTGGAAACGAGGCCGCCGCCACCGGCGAGGCCGATATTAAGCTATTAGACGAGGCGATGGTGAACGCCATCCCGCTTGCGGCCACCCGCTCGAAGATCGGCCAGTACCCGCGGCTTTACCTGCGTGTGGTCTTCACGGACGGCGAAACCTTCATGGGCGACCCGCGGGAGGACCTTGCGGTGGACCCCGACCGGGGCCTGCGCTCTGTTAAGGAGCTGACCCTTGATCTTACGGCCCTCGGCGGGCGGCTGGCGCGGTCCAGGGAGCGGATCGCACAGGTCCTCGTCTTTCAGGATGCGGACCTCCGCACCACGGCGGCGGGACGGGAGGTTACGGTAGCCGCGTGGCTTGCGGAGCTTTTAGGCGCGGATAAGGTGAAAACCCTGGAAAGGACCTGATAGTTTGGGCGAAGTACTGGTTTTTGACCTGACCGGGCCGATGGCCCATTTTCGCAAATACTACACCAACACATCGGCCCTGACGTACGGCTTCCCGCCGCGGACCGCGCTGATGGGTATTATGGCCGCGGTTTTGGGCTACGAGCGGGATTCTTATTACGAGAAGCTCGACCGTGGCCGCTTCGCCGTTGCCGTTAAGGTGCCGCCGCGCCGGTTGTTGCAGACGGTGAACTACGTGCGCACCAAAAAGGAAGACCTGCCGCTGCTGCGGCGTTTGGGGCGGGTGCCCGGGACGCAGACCCCCCTGGAGTTCCTTTTTCCAGGCGGGGAATACCGCGCCCTGCGGTTCCGCGTCTTTTTCGGTCACCCGGACGCGGGGTTGCTGCGGGAGGCCGCCGCGCGGCTGCAGGAGGGGCGGTCCTGCTTCCCGCTCTATCTCGGCCTCACCGAGTGCTTAGCGACCGCCGGGTATGTAAACCTTTTCGGACCGGGGGATTACCGGCCGCTGCCGCCCGGCACCGCGGTCGGCCTAACCTCGGTTCTGAACGCGGCCCACCTGGAAAAAGTGGACTTGCCGGCGGTGAGCACGGCCCGGCTGGTGCGGGAGCGCGCCCCTTACGCCTTCGGCCCCGGCCGGACGCTGCGGCCCCCGATCGCGGTCGTTTACGAGGCCGGGGGGCAGCCCCTTCCGGTCCGGCTGCGCATCCCGGCCTACCGCTTTCCCCTGCCCGCCGCCGGGGGTGAGGAAACGGTGGCCTTCTTGGAGGGATAACCGTGCCCTTTTACGCGCACCGGATTGAGCGGCGGTTTTACCTGCTGAGCGCCCACCTGGCCGGGGTAGCGGCAGGAGCAGCCGGGCGGATTGCGGCGTTACCAAAGAAGGAAGAACTCTTTGCCGCCGCGCTGGTGGCCGGGCTGGCGCACGACTTCGGCAAGTATACCGGCTACTTCCAGGAGTACCTGCGGACGGGCCGGGGCGGCCCCGAGAAGCAGCATGCCTTCCTCTCCGGTCTCTGGGCTCTTCACCTGGCGGGGCGCCTCGCCCTCCCGCCGGAGCAGCAGCTCGCCCTCTTTTTGGCGGTGGCGCGCCACCACCAGGACCTGACCGATCCGGAAGAGTATCTCGTCGCCCGGCGGGACCTGGCGGGCGACTGGGCGGAATTAGATAGTAACACCCGGGAGCGGCTGCGGGTGGCCGCCGCGCAGGTGGCCGACCTGCAAAGCCGGGCCGCGGCGGTGGCCGCCTCCCTCAGATCGGCCGCGCGCCGCGCGGCCGGGCTGCTCGCCGGGCAGAGGCTGTACGCCCCCGCGTGGCTGCAGGACGACTGGGCCGGGATCCTTGCGGAATTTCTTGATAACTGGAAGGACTCCTTCGGCGCGCTCTATTCCGTCTGGCGCCGGCGGAAGCGGGCGGCAGGCCCTGCCGGCACGCGGCATGCGGGCGGTACCGACCTTGCGGTTTACTTTGACCTGTTGACCCTCTTTTCCGCCCTCATCGACGCCGATAAGATCCATGCCGCGCGCGTGGCGGATGCGGGGCGGA
>LDZS01002688.1_pt1 | contig 14953 bp, 17 predicted proteins | sample 615471 | NCBI WGS metagenome assembly LDZS01 (sample SAMN03408295, study PRJNA278302) | terrestrial metagenome | isolation source: oil reservoir sample K3 | place: USA: Alaska, North Slope, Kuparuk formation | collected 2013
CGTAGGCGGCAACGGAAGAAACAGAAGCAACAAGAGCGGCGTTGCAGTTGCCAGATCGGGGCTCGGGTTCAATCCCGCGCCTTTCTTTTTTCAGGGAAAGGAGGTGACGCCGGATGCGGAAAGTGGCCTGCATAACCCTGGCCGTCCTGCTGGCCCTGTCTCTGGCCGCGCCCGCGCTCGCTTGCGGCGGCAAGGCGACCCTGGTCAAGACCGGCCCGCTCTCCTGCCTGCCTGCGGGCGTAGCGTATGTAAAACCCGTCCTGGCCGACCTGCCGGACGGCCGGGTGGTCCTGGGCCTGGCGCTAACCTACCCGGGGCCAGGCGGCGCGGACGAGGTGGCCGTCATACCCGCCTGCGACGTGCCGGAGGTGCCGCAGGAGTATGCTTGCGTGCTGTCCCTGGATGACAAGCAGGTGGAAGTGGTGGCCCTGCGGGACGCCCTGAAGCAACTGCGAGAGTACGACCACGCCAGGGTGGAAGCGGAAAACCGGGCGATCAGGGAGATGCTAAGGCTAGATGGCTACCCGGAGGACATTTTGTCCTCCGGGTAAGGTTGCCAGGTAAACAGGGCGCGGGTTAATTCCCGCGCCTTTCGCTTTTATCAAGGAACCCCAGGAAAGGAGGTAAAGCCGGGTGCGGAAGCTGGCGATCCTGTTAACCGCGGCCCTGCTGCTCTTTCCCGCGCTTCCGGCAAACGCGGAGGTGGTGCGGCTCGATAGCGGCGTGACCGTCTACACCGAGCAGGACGCCCTGCGGCTGGCGCGGGAGATGTCGCCAGGTTGCCCTGCGACGGAGGGGGAGACTTCCCCGGAAGCGACGCCGGAAGCCGTTGCCGCGTGGGTCTACGACCTGACCCGGGTCGGCGTGCCAGAGGACTTCTTCGCCGGGTTGGAAGTGGGCCTTGCGCCCCTGGAGTCCCTGGGCAAGGACGGGGACGGCGCCGTCACCGGCAGGGCGGAAGCGGGCGGAAAGCGGTTTGTGGTGGCCGCTTGCCCGGTGCGCAGGATCGAAACCCCGGTAGGTACGCTCATCCTGCACGCCCCCGGCCTGTGGGAAAACACCTTTCTCCACGAGCTCGGCCACTTGGTAGCCGATGTTTTTCTCGGCGCCCGCGGCTACGACTGGACGGGCGCGAGCGAGAAGGGGCGGGAGTACCTGAAGCTGCGCGGGTACCCGGGAGACAAGCCGCTGGATGCCCGGGGCCAGGCGGCGCTACCCTGGGAGGAGCGCGCTTCGGAGTGGTTCGCGGAAGATTTCCGGGTGTGGGCGTGGGAGAAGGTCAAAGGCGCTCTCACGGAGAGCAGGTGCGCGGGGCCGCTGATGCCGGTGGTCAGGGAATTCTTCGATCGGCTGTTCGGCGTCGACCGGGCTTCGGAGCCCGGCATTCAGGGCGATTGACCGCAAACAACGGCAGAGGCGCGGGTCAACCCCGCGCTTTTCGCTTTTTATGGAGGTGATCGCCCAATGAAACTCAAGAAGTTGGCCGCGGTTCACGGCTATGAGGTGGAAGCAGGGGACGGGTGCCTCAAACTTCGGCGCCGCGTGAACGGGACAGACGTGACCATCACGATGCCGGCCGGCCCCAACGCGCCGGAGCAGGAAGACCGGCTGAAAAAGCAAATTGTTAAATTAATCGCCAGCCACCTGGGTTGGCCGGAGGAGTAGAAAGCCATGCCCGAACCCGTAGCCGTCCTGTACAGGGTTTCGACCACCCGCCAGGCGAAGCGTGACGAGAAGGACGACCTGCCCACCCAGATCGCGATGATCCACAACTATGCGGCCTCTCACGGCTTCGTCATCGTCAAGGAATACAAGGAGGGGGGCGTGTCGGCCTACCACAACGACGTGGATGACCGCGTTATCCTGCGCCAGATCCTGGCCGACGCGGCCGCCGGCATGTTCAAGACCCTCCTGGTTTTTCACTCGAACCGCCTCGCCCGCGATACCCTCGGCTACCAGTTGTACCTCTACCAGCTTAGTAAGCACGGCGTCCGCGCTATTTCGGTCGCAGAGAACAAAGAATTGGCCATCGACAGCCACACTGACAAACTGATCCGGTTCCTTGAGGGTTGGAAGGCGGAAGGCGAAAGCCTGACCAAGTCCGTCCAGGTCTCGGCGTACATGCGCGAAAAGGCCAAGACGGGGAAGTACCTGGGGGGCCGGCCCGCGTACGGGTTTCAGTACGACAAGAAGACGAAGGAATTTTCCATCTACGAGCCGGAAGCCGCGATCCTGCGCTACGCCTTTGACCGCATCTTCCACGTCGGGCTGGTGCAGATAATCAAGGAGTTGAACGCCCGCGGGCTCCGCACGCGCCTGGGCAAGCCCTGGACGGCGTCGATCCTGGGGCGGGTGATGCGCAACCCCCTCGTGGCGGGGTTGCGCGCCTACGGGAAAACTAGGCCGACGGGCAAGGGTTACAACCGCACCAAGACCGGGGACCCCACGGCGTTCGACCGCATGATCATTCCCCGCGACGAGGCGGGGAACCCAAAACCCGACCCCGACCTGGCGATTATCCCTCTCGACACCTGGCTCGCGGCGATGAAACTCATGCAGTCCCGCCGGCCCCGCATGGGCGGGTCAGGGGGGCGCTCGCTGCACGAAGGCCTGTTGCTGACCGGCTTCGCCCGGTGCGCGGAGTGCGGCGCGCCGATGGTGGCGGCGCGTTACAGCAGGATCGTCGGCGGGGAGAGAAGGGTTTTTGAACATTACCAGTGCAGGACACAGCAGGACAGCGGTAAATCAATATGCAAAGGGCAGCGGTTTTTCAGGGCGGCCAAGATAGACGCCCTTTTTCTGGCCGAACTTGAGAACTTTCTAACCGGGCTTGACCCGTCGGACCTCGCCGCCTATTTCAAGCAGCAGTTACAGGCAGTCAGGAAAGAAGCCGGTCGCAAGGCCAAAGAGTATGAGAAAGAGCTTGCCCGGAACAGAAAGCTCCTCAAGGAATGGCTCGAAAGGCTGGACCGCTATTTCCTGAATCCCGCCGCCAGTCTCTATAGCGAAGACATCCTGGCCGCCAAGGTAAGGGAGTACGAGGGGCGGGTCAGGGAATGCGAGGCCCGGCTGGACCAGGCGCGCCGGGAACTCGCGGTGCAGACCTGGGAGCACGAGCAACTCCGGCTATTCGCCCAGCTCGTGCCGCGTTGGTTTGAGTTATTTAAGGCGGCGCCGCTGGCCCAGAAAAAGCAGATGCTGCGGACGATCATCAACACCGTGGAGATCGGCCGCGGCAGGCTGACCATCAACTGCAACCTGAACATCGTCGCCTTCGTCGAAGCCGCCGGCGAGAAACCCCCGTACGAGAGGGAGCAGGGCCTGGTCCTGCCCTTCCGCCTGGTCGCGTCCTCGCGTCGTTAACCCCCTAGTATTTTATAGAAGATAATTCATGATCGGCTTTCCCATGGCCGTTTCCGCCTACCTGCTGGTGCGCCTTGAGCCGCTCATAAGGGAACTCCAGAAGTCGGTCGCGCTGCTGACGGTGGTCGTGGCCCGCCAGGGCGACGTGGACCTGGAGGAGGCGCGGGCGATTGTCGAGGGGGGAGTGAAATGAACTGGTCGCACATTATCGTGCACCATACCGGGGCCGAAGAGAAGGACGCGGCGCAGGTGCGGGCGTACCACCTTTCCCTGGGCTGGCGCGACGTGGGGTACCACTTCGTTGTCGAGCGCGCCGGGGCGGTGGTGGCGGGGCGCCCGCTGGCGCTGCCCGGTGCCCACTGCCTGGCCGGCGGCATGAATCGCCGGGGGATCGGCGTCGCCCTGATCGGCAACCTGGAGGCGCACCCGCCCCTGTCGGCGCAATTTGCGGCCCTCGTGGAACTGCTGCGCGGTCTGGCCTCTGCGTACGCTATTCCGCCGGCCAACGTCCTCGGCCACCGGGAGGTGCCGGGGGCGGCCACCCTGTGTCCGGGGCGGTATCTCGATATGGAGGAAGTGCGCGGCCGGCTGCGGGCGGCCGGCAACCGTTTATGGCGCGTGCAGGTCGGGGCCTTCCGCGAGCGCCGGCGCGCAGAACAGCTGGCCGCCAGGTTAAGGGCCTTGGGATTCGAAACGCTTATTATTTAACAGCAGGATTTTTTGCGTTTTGGGAGAATTCAGACTGTCAAACTGAATATCTACATCTTGCTCCGAGTCCCCGGGCCTACGGCAGTTATGCTATGGCCGGCGGACCGATAGGGTGCACCGGGAAACGGGTGCGCCTCCCAGTGCGGAAAGGAGAACAAGGTAACAGGGTGTCACGGTCGCTAGGGCCGGATCTTGCTTTACTTTCCGCGGGATCCGGTTTTTTGCTGAGGATACGGGCGCCTCCCATTCCCGATCACGTTATAATTACCCTCAATTTCTGGCGGGAGGCGAACAACGATGAGATTAAAGAAAACGTTGGCTTTGTTGCCGGCGCTGGCGTTGGTGGTTTTGGTTGCGGGCTGCGCCGGCCACAAAGACACGGGGGAGCAAGGGCGGCAGGCGGAGCCGAAGGTAAAGGACGTTATTCTGGCTACGACCACAAGCACCGTGGACTCCGGCCTGCTGGACGTTCTGGTACCGGATTTCGAGCAGAAGACCGGCTACAACCTGAAGGTCATCCCGGTTGGTACCGGCCGGGCACTGGAGATGGGCAAAAAGGGCGAGGCCGACGCCCTGCTGGTGCACGCGCCGTCCAGCGAGAAGCCGCTGGTCGATGCGGGGATTGTTACCAACTATCAACTGGTGATGCACAACGACTTCATCGTTGTGGGCCCGAAGGATGACCCGGCGGCGGTCAAGAAGACGGCTACCGTTGAGGATGCCTTCAAAGCCATAGCGTCAAAAAAAGCCATCTTTATTTCGCGCGGTGACGACTCCGGCACACATAAGAAGGAAGTGTCGATTTGGCAGAGGGCCGGTATCGAACCCTCCGGCAACTGGTACCAGAAGAGCGGCACGGGTATGGGGGCAACCCTGAACATCGCCTCTGAGAAGCAGGGCTATACGCTGACCGACCGGGCGACTTACCTGGCCCAGAAGGACAGACTTGACCTGGACATTGTGCGGGAAGGCGACGCCGTCCTGCTGAATATTTACCACGTGATACAGGTGAACCCCGCGAAATTCGAGAAGGTAAATGCTGACGGCGCCAAGGCCTTCGTGGAATACATGATCAGCCCCGAAACCCAGGAGAAGATCCGGGAGTTCGGGGTCGATAAGTACGGCCAGTCCCTCTTTGTTCCGGACGCGGGAAAAACGATGGAGGAACTGACCGGATAGCGTTCAGGGGAGAGGAGCAGGCTGTGGAGGTATACGCTGAAGGATTACGAGAGGCCGTCCGTCTCCTGGTCGGCCTTGATCCGCAAGTCCTGGATATCCTTGCGCGCACGTTGCGCGTTTCGGGTACTGCCACCCTGATCAGCATTGCGATCGGCGTTCCTGCCGGGGCCTTTTTGGCCCTGCGCAGGTTCGCCGGTCGCAATCTGACGCTGAGCCTGGTTTACCTGGGCATGGGCGCCCCGCCCGTGGTGGTCGGTCTCGTCACCTGGCTGACGCTGGCGCGCTACGGCCCGCTGGGTTTCCTCGGCTGGCTCTATACCACCAAGGCCATGATCGTTGCCCAGGCGATCATCGCTTGCCCGATTATCGCCGGCTTCACCGTGGCCGCCATCCAGTCTGTCAACCCGAAAATCCGGCTGCAGATCCTGGCCCTGGGAGCCACGCGACTGCAGATGCTCCTGCTGCTGCTCCGGGAGGCGCGCCTGGGCATCCTCGCGGCGATCATCGCGGGTTTCGGCTGGGTGATCCCCGAAGTCGGGGCCTCGATAATGGTCGGGGGCAACATCGAGGGGGAGACCAGGGTTATGACCACGGCCATCGTTTTGGAGGTTTCCAAGGGGCAGACCGAACTGGCGACGGCCCTGAGCATTATGCTGCTGCTGATGTCTTTCCTTATTACCTTTATCCTTACCCTGCAACAGCAGAGGGGGCGTTCGGCTCAGTGACCAGGGCCGTTGAAGCCAGGCAACTGAAGCTGGTAAGGGGGAATGTTCGCATCCTTGACGTGGAGGCGTTTGGCGTCGACCGCAGCGAGGTTGTCGCCCTGGTCGGACCCAACGGGGCAGGCAAGTCCAGCCTGCTGCAGTGCCTGGCCCTTTTGCAAAAGCCCTCATCGGGCCAGGTGGTTATAGGAGGCGTGGTGGCCAACAGGAAAAACGCCCTGTCGTTACGGCGCAAGATGGCAGTAGTGTTCCAGGAGTCCCTGCTGCTTGACGCCTCGGTGATCGACAACGTGACGTCCGGCCTGCGTCTCCGCGGCGTTCCCCGCAGCGAGGCGGAGGACAGGGCGTACCACTGGATGAAGCGCCTGGGGATCGATCGGCTGGCCAGGCGTCCGGCCCGCCTGCTTTCCGGCGGCGAGTCGCAGCGCACAAGTCTTGCCCGCGCTTTCGTCCTGGAGCCGGAGGTCCTCTTTTTGGACGAGCCGTTCACGGCCCTCGATTACCCGACCCGACTGGCCCTCCTCTGGGACATGCGGGACCTGCTGCAGTCCACAGCCGTAACGACCGTTTTTGTAACCCACGACCCGTCGGAGATTCCATACCTGACGGACAAGGTCTACGTCATGCTTAACGGGAGGATCGTTCGGTCGGGCAGCGTAAAGGATTTGTTCGGCCACGTCCCGGTGACGCCCAAAATCAAGATCCCCTGGGAGGCCGGATTTTGTTAGACCTTTTGCGCCTTGACATCCGGTGCCCGCCGGGTATACTGTTAGTGGCTGGCAATTCCTGCCTTGTCTGCGCGCTCGCCGGGGAGAAAGGGTGAGCGGTACGAGCGGCATCATTCTAGCATACCTGCTGATCTTTGCGGCCCGCGTCGGGGACGTGTCGCTGGACGTGGTCCGCGTCCTTCTCCTCAACCGCGGGAAAAGATTCCTTGCCGCTCTTACCGGTTTCGCCGAGGTCAGCATCTTTATCCTGGTGTTGAACGAAGTTCTGCGCCAGGGGCTCACCGACCCGGGCAAAATCGTCGCATACGCCGCGGGCTTTGCCACCGGCAACTACGTAGGGAGCCTTATCGAAGAGCGTCTGGCCCTGGGCTTTATGTCGCTGCAGATTTTCCCGCCCGCCGAGCTGGTGGCGGAAATCACCGGCGCCCTGCGGAAGCAGGGCTTCGGCGTGACGCAGGTGTTGGGCGAGGGACGGCACGGTCCGCGGACGATTCTCTTCGTCACCCTGAAACGCAAGGATCTGGGCAAGGTGCTCAGGTACCTGGACAACCTGGGGACGGAAGTATTCTACAGCGTCGCCGATGCCCGGGCCATTCACGGCGGGACCTTCCCGCTGCGCCGCGGCAACGGGAAGTAGGGCCGCAAGTGTTGCGCAATGGCAAAACGGCGTGGTAGGATACAAGAAGACTTGGAATCGCGGGAGCGGAGTATTATGCGCCTGTTTCAGGTGCAAACGGCGGTCGAAGCGGTGGAGGTGCTCCGGCGGTACGCGGACCTCGGCCGCGAGGCAAGTGAATGCGACCTTCTGGAGGCGCTCGGCCTGACGGTGGCCCGGGATATCGTGGCTCCGGACGACGTGCCCGGTTTTGACCGTTCGACGATGGACGGGTTCGCCGTGCGCAGCCGGGACACCTTCGGGGCGGCGGAGAACAACCCGCTGGAGTTGCAAATCGGCGTTAAGGCCTTCCCCGTCGACACCGGGGACGTTATGCCCGAGGGCTGCGACGCGGTGATTATGATCGAGGACGTGCACTTCACCGGCGAAGATACCATCGAGATCATCGCCGCCGCCTTTCCCTGGCAGAATGTGCGCGTGATCGGGGAGGATATCGTCGCCACGGAGATGATCGTCCCGGCCAACCACTTGATCCGGCCGGTGGACATAGGGGGGATGCTGGCCGGCGGCGTGACCCGCGTACCGGTGCACCCGCGCCCGCGCATCACCTTCATCCCTACCGGCACCGAGGTGGTGGAACCCGGCGGCGAACTCAAGCCGGGGGACATCGTGGAGTACAATACCAGGGTCCTGGGAAGCCTGGCGCGGGAATGGGGGGCGGAGGTGGTCCGGCACCCGATCGTGCCCGACGATTATGCGCAGTTGCGGGACGCGCTCAGGGAAGCGGTAGCCGCGTCCGACATCGTGGTGCTCAATGCGGGCGCGTCCGCCGGGCGGGAGGATTTCAGCGCCGCGCTGATCGAGGATCTGGGGGAGGTGCACACGCACGGTGTGGCCACCAAGCCGGGGAAGCCGGTCATCCTGGGCGCGGTGGGCAGCAAGCCGGTGTTCGGCATTCCGGGCTACCCTGTTTCTGCGGTCCTGGCCTTCGAACTCTTCGCCAGGCCGGTCATTTTTGCCAAGTTAGGACGTTCCGTGCCGCCGCCGGCGCGGATCAAAGCGATGCTTTCGCGGCGGGTGGTGTCTCCGTCCGGCGTAGACGAGTTTGTACGGGTCAAGCTGGGCAAGGTCGGGGAGAAAGTGATTGCCACCCCGCTGGGCCGGGGCGCGGGCCTTATTCTCACCCTCATCCGGGCCGACGGTATTTTGCGCGTACCCCGGTTTACGGAGGGGTTCGAGGCCGGGCAGGAGGTGGCCGTCGATCTGGTCCGGCCGGTGCACGAGATCGAAGAGACCACGGTCGTCATCGGCAGCCACGATATTGCCCTCGACGTCCTTGCCAATTTCCTGAAGGTGAGGTACCCGGAGGCCGGCCTTTCTTCCGCGCACGTGGGCAGCCTGGGGGGCCTTCTGGCCCTGCAGCGCGGGGAGGCGCACATGGCCGGGACGCATCTTTTGGACGAGGAGACCGGGGAGTACAACGTTTCCTATATCAAGAAATACCTGGCCGGGCGCCGGGTGGTCCTCGTGAACCTGGCCTACCGCGAACAGGGGTTTATTGTTGCGCCCGGGAACCCGAAGAGCATCGAGGGGTTCGGCGATCTGGCGCGGGACGACGTACGGTTCGTCAACCGGCAACGCGGCGCCGGCACCCGGGTGCTACTGGACTACCACCTGAAGCAGTTGGGCATCGACCCGCGCTCTATCAACGGGTATACCCGCGAGGAGTACACCCACATGGCGGTGGCGGCGGCGGTGGCCGGCGGCGCCTGCGACGTGGGCCTGGGCATCCGCGCCGCGGCGGCCGCCCTCGGGCTGGGGTTTGTACCGGTCGCCCAGGAGCGTTACGACCTCTGCATTCCGGAGGAATTTTGGCGGACGCCCCAGATCACGCGGGTTATGGAGGTCCTGGCCGACCCGGCCTTCCAGGACGCGGTGCACAGGCTGGGCGGCTACGACCTCCGCGACTGCGGCAAGATCATGTACCGGTCGTCGGACGCCGGGGCGTGAGTAACCACCGGAGGGACGAGGAGATTTGGTTTACGCGCTCCGGTGCTCCGCTTCGACCGTTTCTAAGCTTGGCTCGGAGCGTCGCTCGCCTCCTGCGGATTGTTTGCGGACGCTCTTAATAGTGACGCAGGACTACGGCCTGCGTGAGATCAAATTGAGGAAGCGTCCGCAAACGTCCTCGTCGGACGGCGACGCTGGCCTCGCCTGCGCTAAGAACGGTGCCCGAAGCTCCGCAAGTCGCGCGGGGCGCCAAATCTCCTCGTCCTCTGAATTTGGGCCGGACCGACCTTCGCGCATGCGGCCACTTTGCGCAGCGCCGGGTGTACAAGATGATGACCGGCGTCGGGGCGGCGAATGGAAGCGGAAGGAGAAGAACGCCTTGGGTGAAAGAACCGAACTGACCCACGTAGACCGGCGGGGCCGGGTCAGGATGGTGGAGGTTACAGAGAAGCCGGTGACCGTCCGCGAGGCGGTGGCGCGCGGCGAGGTGCGGATGCGGCCGGAGACGCTGTCGCTCATCCTGGAAAACCGTATTGCCAAAGGTGAGGTCCTGGCGGTGGCCCGCACGGCGGGGATTATGGCCGCCAAGGAGACGTCCCGCCTCATACCGCTGTGTCACCCGCTGCCGTTGACGGGCGTCGAGGTGCGTTTTCTGCCCGACGCGGGGGCCGGTTGCCTCTTTATAGAGGCGCGGGTGCGCACCGCGGCCCAGACCGGAGTGGAGATGGAGGCCCTCACCGCGGTGGCGGTGGCCGCGCTGACCGTTTACGACATGTGCAAGGCCGTGGACCGGGAAATGGTTATCGGCAACGTAAGGCTCGTCGCCAAGTCGGGCGGGCGTTCGGGAACTTTCCGGAGGGAGGGGGAAGAGGATTGGTCGGACGCGTGGTAGCGGTTTCTGTTAGCGAACGCAAGGGAGAGCAGAAGCGCAACGTCCCCGCGATCGTCTTGCGGGAGGAATACGGCGTGGTCGGTGATGCGCACGCCGGTCCCGGTCTACGTCAGGTGAGTCTTCTTGCCCTGGAAAGCATTGACCGCGTGCGGGCGCGGGGATTCCAGGTCAACCCCGGGGATTTTGCGGAGAACATCACCACGGAAGGGATAAATTTGCCGGCCCTCCCTGTCGGCACCCGCCTGCAGATCGGGCCGGAGGTGATCGGGGAGGTCTCCCAGATCGGCAAGAAATGCCATACCGGTTGCGCCGTCTTTAAGCGCGTGGGCGACTGCGTCATGCCCCGGGAGGGCATCTTTATCCGCGTGATTAAAGGCGGCACCGTCCGTGCAGGCGATCGAATTGAGGTGATGCAGGGTGTACCGGGTGGCCGTGATGATCGCCAGTGACAGCGCGGCACGCGGCGAGCGGGACGACGCGGTGGGCGGCGTCCTCGCCGAGATGATCGCCGCGCAGGGCTGGGAGCTTGTCGAACAGCGCCTGGTCGGCGACGACTACGACACGCTGGTAGAGACCCTGGTCGAACTCTGCGAGTGCAAGGTCAACCTTATTCTTACTTCCGGGGGTACGGGGCTTGCCCCGCGGGACAATACGCCGGAGGCCACCCTGGCCGTAATCGAACGCGAAGTACCCGGGCTGGCCGAAGCCATGCGCCGGGAAACCGCCCGCTTCACCCCGCGCGCCATGCTCAGCAGGGGGGTTTGCGGTATCCGGCAGGGCACGCTGATCGTCAACCTCCCCGGCAGCCCCAAGGCGGTGCGCGAATGCCTGGAGGTTATTCTGCCGGTTCTACCGCACGCCCTGGACACCCTTGCCGGCCGCGTCCGGGAGTGTGCGCGCGAGAGGGCGGACGCCTGATGTACCCCGAGTTGATCCATATCGGTCCCGTGAGCGTCCACAGTTACGGCGTGATGCTGGCCCTGGCGGTGCTGGCCGGCATCCTGGTGGCGAGGCGCGAGGCGGCACGGCACGGTTACGACCCGGACGGCGTCCTCGAAATGAGCGTTTACCTCATCGTTGCCGGGCTTTTCGGCAGCCGCCTCCTGTACGTGCTCCTCGAATGGCGCCATTTCGCCGGCGATCCCCTGGCCGTGTTGAGGGTTTGGGAACCCGGACTTTCGTACTACGGCGCCATCGGGGCCGGCGCCCTGGCTGCCGTGTGGTTTGCCCGCCGCCGTGGCTGGACTTTTCCCCGCCTGGGCGATGTCCTGGCGCTTGCGGTTGCCGCAGGGTATCCAATCGCCCGTGTCGGCTGCTACTTAAACGGGTGCTGCTACGGTAAACCGGCCACCGTCCCGTGGGCCGTGGCGTTCCCCTTCGACGGGGTGCCCCGGCATCCGACGCAGTTGTATTCGCTAGGTTTTGGCCTGCTCATTTTCGGTATCCTCTGGTGGCGGCGCCGGGCCGCCGTCCCGCCCGGCTACCTCATGTGGCTGTATTTCCTGCTGTATGCGGGGTACCGGTTCATCCTCGACTTCTGGCGCGTCGCGCCTCCCGGTGTGGGTGGGCTTACGCTCACCCAGGTGGCCGCCCTGCCGATCATGCTCGGTGCGGCAGCCGCGCTTGTTTACCTGGGAAGGCGGGCTGCGCCGTGACGCCGGAGCAAAAAGCAGTTGCAAAAATTAGGACTTGTCATGTGCGCGGCCAAATGTTATACTTAACCCAACACTAGGGACAAGTGTGTTTGCTAACTTTGTGATTCCCTGCGCGAGGCGCAGGTTTTCTAAATACGCGGTTATGTGCAGAAGTTCACAAAAGTTTTTATTTACCAGCAAAAGTTCCCATCATAACAAAATTGATTAGAGCCGCGAGGGCAGCAGGAATTTGTGCCTGAACGTCAAATAACTGATTAATAATCTATCTGCTGCAGCCCTGTGCTAGACGCCCGCGCCCGCGGGCGCCAGAGAAGATAGACCACGCAGCATGGGGAAGGGGTGATAGAGAAGACAATAGCAGTCTCTCCGGCGGTTTACAGTTCCCCTGACGGCTTCTTCCGGTGGAAGGAGCGCTCAAGACTTCAGCTTAAGGAGGTTGAACTATGCCCACTTACGTAATCGCGGAAAAATGCGACGGCTGCAAGGGACAGGACAAGACGGCGTGCATGTACATCTGCCCCAACGACCTCATGGTTCTCGACAAGGAAAGAATGAAGGCCTACAACCGCAACCCCTGGTACTGCTGGGAGTGCCTGTGCTGCGGTAAGATTTGCCCCCAGCAGGCCATTGAGTTGAGAGGGTACGCCGACTTCGTCCCGCTCGGTGCGTCCTGCACCCCGTTGCGCGGTTCCGAGGACATCATGTGGACCATCAAGTTCCGCGACGGCGAGATCAAGCGTTTCAAGTTCCCCATCAGGACCACGCCGGAAGGGTCGGCACAACCGGACGGCGGGTACGGCGTTGGGGCGGACGACATCAACAGCCTCAACCTGTTCACCGAGCCCGCGTCGCTGGGTACCGAAGTACCTAGCATCAAAAAGTAACAAGAGGGGGTTAGTAGCATGCCGAATTTCGAAACCGTAGAAGTCACTACCGACCTGCTTATTATCGGCGGCGGCATGTCGGCCTGCGGTGCGGCCCTGGAAGCGGCTCACTGGGCCAAGAAACACGGTATTAAGGTCACCCTGGTGGACAAGGCGGCAATGGACCGGAGCGGCGCCGTGGCCCAGGGTCTGTCCGCGATCAACCAGTACCTCGGCATCGCGGAAGGCGAGAACACGCCGGAAGACTACGTCCGGTACGTGCGCCAGGACCTCATGGGCGTAAGCCGTGAGGACCTGGTTTACAGCATTGCCCGCCACGTCGACTCCTCGGTGCACCTCTTCGAGAAGTGGGGCCTCCCGATCTGGCGCGACGAGAACGGCAAGGTTATCCGTTCGGGTCGCTGGCAGGTAATGATCAGCGGCGAGTCTTACAAGATCATCGTCGCCGAGGCCGCCAAGAATGCTCTCGGCACGGAGAACATCATCGAGCGCGTCTTCGTCGTGGAGCCGTTGCTGGACGGCGACCGCATCGCGGGTGCGGTAGGGTTCAGCGTACGCGAGAACAAGTTCTACGTTTTCCGCTGCAAGGCCGCAATCGTTTGTATGGGCGGCGCCGTGCACGTGTTCCGTCCGCGGTCGACCGGTGAAGGTCTCGGGCGGTCCTGGTACCCGCCGTTCAACGCCGGTGCGAGCGCGTACTTCACCATCCGTGCGGGCGCGGAGATGACCTGCCAGGAGATCCGCTTCATCCCGGTGCGGTTCAAGGACGCCTACGGCCCGGTTGGCGCCTGGTTCCTGCTCTTCAAGTCCCGTGCCACCAGCGCCGGCACCGGCGAGGACTACCTGGTCCGGAACAAGGCGGTCCTCGAGGAGTACAAACCGTACGGTACCACCAAGCCGACCCCGGCCAACCTGCGCAACTACCTGGGCATGATCGACGAGAACCAGGGCCTCGGCCCGCTCTACATGAGGACCGAGGAAGCCATCGCCAACCTCGCCAAGGCCTACGAGGGCGACGAGAAGGCCTTCAAGAAGAAGCTGAAGCAGCTCGAGTCCGAGGCCTGGGAGGACTTCCTGGATATGACCATCGGCCAGGCGCTGCTGTGGGCGGCCCACAACGTGCGGCCTGAGCAGAAGCCGTCCGAGATCGCGGCTGCCGAGCCGTACTTTATCGGCTCGCACTCCGGTGCGTCCGGCGCCTGGGTGAGCGGTCCGGCCGACCTGGCTCCGCCCGAATACTTCTGGGGCTACGAGAACATGACCACCGTCAAGGGTCTGTTCGCGGCCGGCGACGCTTCCGGTGCCTCTCCGCACAAGTTCTCGTCCGGTTCCTTCACCGAGGGCCGCATCGCGGCCAGGTCTGCGTGCCGGTTCATTATGGACAACAACACCCTGCCGAACGTCGACGCGGCCGAAGTCGAGAAGTACAAGGAGCGCATCTTGCGGCCGCTTGACCTCTACGAGCAGTACAAGAACTACTCCACCGATCCGAATGTCAACCCGAACTACGTCCGGCCCATGATGTACATGTACCGGCTGCAGAAGCTGATGGACGAGTACTGCGGCGGTGTGAGCATGCGGTTCATGACCAGCAAGACCTTGCTGGAGCGCGGCCTTGAGCTGATCCAGATGCTCAAGGAGGACGCCGAGAAGCTGGCGGCGGAAGACCTGCACGAGCTTATGCGCTGCTGGGAGAACATCCACCGCACCTACCAGGCCGAGGCGCACCTGCGCAGCGTCCTGTTCCGCGAGGAGACCCGGTGGCCGGGCTACTACTTCCGCGCCGACTTCCCGAAGATGGACAACGACAACTGGCTCTGCTTCGTGAACTGCAAGTACGACCGCAACACCGACACCTGGGAAATCTTCAAGCGGCCCATCATCAACATCGTTGACTAGTTCACGGTGCAGAAGCGGGGCGGCGGGGATTTCTCGCCGCCCCGTGTTTTTTCGGGGCGCCTGCGCGGTGCCCCGCAATTTTTTGGCGGGCGGCAGGGGAAAATTGTGGCTCTGGCGAATCCTTCCGTCATATTCACAAGCGAACCGGAGGGGAAAAGCATGGGACGCCCCAGAGTTTACATTGACACGGACATCCTGATCATCGGCGGCGGGACGGCGGGCTGCCTGGCCGCCTGGGAGGCGCGCAACGCGGGCGGGCCTCGCCTCAAGATCACCATTCTGGAAAAGGGCTTTATC
>LDZS01002060.1_pt1 | contig 14900 bp, 17 predicted proteins | sample 615471 | NCBI WGS metagenome assembly LDZS01 (sample SAMN03408295, study PRJNA278302) | terrestrial metagenome | isolation source: oil reservoir sample K3 | place: USA: Alaska, North Slope, Kuparuk formation | collected 2013
TCAAGGTAGTCCCTTATTATCCTACCCCAGACTTCTTTTGATATCATGTACTATGTATAGTACTAATACTTTATAAATGTTTGTACTATTAATAGTCCAGCGGAAATAATGTGTGATCATCACAGTTTCTCAGCCAGTTTTAGTGTTATTTTGCTTTCTATTATGGCTGCAATGAGTATTAAAGCTATTGATATTCCCACAAGTTTAAAGAACTCTTTAGCATCCTCTTCTGTAATCATTTCTTTCTTTTTGCCCAAGGCAAACCTCAAGAGTTCATAGGGAATTTTAAGGCCTGCAGATCCAGCAATAATTAAAGCCGGAATTTCAAAAATGCCATGGGGGAAGATAAGAAGGAAGAATGTTTTAAGTTCACCCACATGGCGCAGGATCCATGAAGAATGTAAAAATAACCCCAAAGGAATCCCATTAAATATCAAACTCCAAATACTCAACCCACCAAAAGTCAAAACACCACCAAAGGATAGAATGAGAATAACTTTCAAATTATTTATAAAAAGAAATCTGAAGTTTGGTACTATTTCATTTTGTTTTTCATAAATACAGAACATGTTTTCACTCTTAGGTGCATTCAATGAATTAAAACCAAGAAAAACCCCAATTAAGAAGAGAAATGTCGAAAAAATTAAAAGTTTATAAAAAATCCTCATTATTTCACTCTCCTATCTAATAAACCACCAGTGTGAATATTCTTCAGCGTATGACTTGTAGATTTTTGCCTTTTTTTCATCCCCTTCTTTCAGTGCTTCTCTATAAAGCTCCATATAATGGTGATATTTACTCACCCGCTTTGTTTGCATAATCCCAATCAAAAAAACTAAAATTGTAAACAAAACGAACAAAATGTAATTAGCATCCATATTTCCTCACTCCTATGCAAGGCCTGCTAATGCCAATGCTGAAACTCCTAATCCAGCTGGATTCCCACTAGCAGCGCCAGCAAGAGCTGCAGCCCCCAACATGCTAATCCAAGTTAGATAAAGATTCATTTCTGAACTATATTCCTCTGCTAGTGATTTATAATAATCTGCCATTCTATCGTTGCCATCTAATAATGATTTTCTGGACAAGTCCATATAACGGTGATATTTTTCTTTTGCACTATTATACTTGTGGATTGCATAATTTGCGTGGTTAGTCATCTCTTCAAATACTATCCCAAACACCATCAACACTAACCCCAAAGCAAGTGCTTTCCTCCACATAGATTACCACCAATTATAATAATCCAACAACTATAATAAAAAGTTTTTCGAGAAAAAGTTGATTACCACTCATTGAGTTTTGAATATGAGTTGAATAATAGCCAAAAATCTTTAATCAATATTCGAACATCTCCAATTTAACAAATATTTAGCAAACTGCGTAAGTTATTCTGCTACTCCACAACATTTTATGTTTTTTATTGAGAGGGTATTTTCATGGAAATTTCTGGAACCAAAATCCCTAACTTCCCCCCTCTTGTTCTAACGTGTTCTCCTTCCATATTAAATTGCCCCCGTTCTCAGCTTTTTAGAACAGTTTAACATCCTAAATTTTCCATAAAATCCAATACGAAAAGCATCGAAAGATTTATAAATTAATTTTTGGTTATCAACATCGACGCCCCGGTGGTGTAGCCCGGTCAATCATACGGGACTCTCGATCCCGTGACCCGGGTTCAAATCCCGGCCGGGGCACCAAAATATGGGCCCGTGGCTCAGCCTGGTCAGAGCGCCCGCCTGATAAGCGGGAGGTCCGGGGTTCGAAGCCCCGCGGGCCCACCATATATACCAAAAAAGCGTTCTCCCCCGATTGCTGCGATATAAAAAGAGCTGCTGTCTCAAAAAATGCAGACTTCTGAAAGTCGTTATCCTCAATAAAAGCCAAAATAGAGTCGCTCACTGTGATACCTATGTGCCTCCTCATGTTGTTCCCTCCTGTATGCATATATTCATAACTTCATTCTCCATACCGACTGCTCCAGTAGCGGTCACTATTACCTTGTTCGCACTGTAATAAAACTTCAATGAACAAAAAGTGACATGCCGAGTAACGTAGCGTGTAGAAACTTGTACGTCATTACATAAAAATGCATATCGTGATAAACGATGTGCATTTTAGTCCTTTTTATGTCTCTGTTTCCGCCTGATAAGCGGGAGGTCCGGGGTTCGAAGCCCCGCGGGCCCACCAAAAGCTCTTCTAAAGGAAAGGTTTCGAGAACTTTTTATACACAAAAACCCAGTGATAACTATGCACGTTAAAACTTACATTGCTAAACTCGTTGATCTTGTTGAACTTGAAAGAGAGGCCGAAATAGAGGCCATGCGAGAAGAAATGCGAAGACTTAAGGGATATGAAAGAGAGAAAGTCGGTAGAGCTATTTTAAATCTCAACGGGAAAATAATTGGTGAGGAATTTGGCTTCAAGCTTGTAAAGTATGGGAGGAAAGAGGCATTTAAAACTGAAATTGGAGTTGGGGATCTGGTTGTAATAAGCAAGGGAAACCCACTAGCCAGTGATCTTGTTGGTACTGTCGTAGAGAAAGGAATTAGATTTATCGTGGTATCCCTCGAAACAGTGCCTTCTTGGGCCTTTAGAAACGTTAGAATAGACCTTTACGCTAACGATATAACCTTCAGAAGGCAACTTGAAAACCTTAAAAAACTGAGTGAAAGTGGCATTAGGGCATTAAAGCTTATTCTGGGTAAAGAAACCCCATTAAAAAGTTCTCCTGAAGAGTTCACCCCTTTTGACAGGAACTTAAACCAGAGCCAAAAGGAGGCCGTAAGCTACGCCTTAGGAAGCGAGGATTTCTTTCTAATCCACGGGCCCTTTGGTACCGGTAAAACAAGAACCTTGGTAGAACTCATTGTACAGGAAGTTAAGAGAGGAAACAAAATTCTTGCAACGGCCGAAAGCAACGTAGCTGTTGATAATCTTGTAGAAAGGCTCTGGGGAAAGGTTAAGCTCGTCAGACTGGGGCACCCCTCAAGAGTCTCAGTCCATCTAAAGGAATCAACACTTGCGTTTCAAGTTGAATCCCATGAGCGATATAGAAAGGTTAGAGAACTGAGAAATAAAGCTGAAAGGCTTGCAGTAATGAGGGATCAATACAAAAAACCCACGCCACAAATGAGAAGAGGACTAACAAACAACCAAATACTCAAGTTGGCATATAGGGGCAGAGGGTCCAGAGGTGTTCCAGCTAAAGATATCAAACAGATGGCCCAATGGATAACACTAAACGAGCAAATTCAGAAGCTCTATAAATTTGCAGAAAAGATTGAAAGTGATATAATACAGGAGATAATTGAAGATGTGGACGTTGTTCTCAGTACAAACTCATCTGCAGCTCTTGAATTCATAAAAGATGCTGAATTTGACGTTGCCATCATAGATGAGGCCTCGCAGGCGACAATTCCAAGTGTTTTAATCCCAATTGCAAAGGCCAGGCGCTTTATTCTTGCTGGGGATCACAAACAACTTCCCCCAACGATTTTAAGTGAGGAGGCCAAGGCCCTCAGTGAAACCCTTTTTGAAAAATTGATAGACTTATATCCTTTCAAAGCAAAGATGCTTGAAATTCAGTACCGCATGAACCAACTTTTAATGGAATTCCCAAGCAGAGAGTTCTACAATGGAAAGATAAAAGCCTATGGGAGCGTAAAAGATATAACACTGGCCGATTTAAAGGTTAGAGAGCCCTTCTTTGGAGAGCCCTGGGATTCAATATTAAAAAGAGAAGAGCCCCTTATCTTTGTAGACACCAGTAATAGAACAGATAAATGGGAAAGACAGAGAAAAGGCTCAACCTCCAGGGAGAACCCCCTCGAGGCCCTTCTGGTTAGGGAAATTGTTGAAAGGCTATTGAGGATGGGTGTCAAAAAAGAATGGATTGGAATTATAACTCCTTATGATGATCAGGTTGATTCAATACGTTCTATTATCCAAGATGATGAGATAGAGATTCATACAGTTGATGGATATCAGGGAAGGGAGAAAGAAATCATAATACTCTCCCTTGTCCGCTCCAATAAGAAAGGAGAACTTGGGTTTTTAATGGATTTGAGGAGACTTAACGTTTCCATAACGAGGGCAAAGAGAAAGCTTGTGGTGATTGGAGACAGCGAAACCCTGGTGAACCATGAGACGTACAAACGCTTAATACATTTCGTTAAAAAGTATGGACGATATATAGAACTTGGAGATACGGGGATAAACTAGTTTCTTCTCCTAATATGTGGAATGGACCTTTTGAATGTCGAGATACTGATTAGTGAGCGCATTAATGGAAGCAAAGGGATTATGGCCAAGAAACTCAGGACAGATGCCGAGGCAAAATTCAAATCAAATCCAATTTTAGATGCCACAACTCCACCTATTAGGCTCCCCAAGATAAAACCACTTGAGTTCACCAGATTTGAGGTTGCCAAAGCGTTTCCTTGCTCCCGTGGAGTGCTCATTCTTCCAATGAGAGAGGTTAAAGAGACACTTATATATGACCACGAATATCCCCATAAGACATAACTCGCAATGCTGAGAAAGAGCAACGAATTGGGAACGGCCAAAGGTAATAGGAGGAGGGATATACCGACTGTTCTGGAGAAGTAACCTTGCATTAGTGCTAAAACAGCAGACTTTGATTCAAGTTTTCTTCCTACACGCTGGTAAAGAAGTGCTGAGATTGAGGAGTTTAGTAGGGCCATTCCAAAGACTTCCTGGTTTGTGAAACCATTCTTTATTAAAAACACCGGTAACTGGGTTGAATACATACCAGAAGATACCCAAAAGAAGAAAGATGATAAATACAGCCCTCTGAATTTCGGTGAGATTTTCAATCTTGTAGGGAGATGGACTAAAAAGTTTGGTAAGTATCTTCCCTTTTGAATCACCTGATTCACAAAAGGTTTGATATTGCTCCTATGAAGATAAACTGGTGCTTCTCTAATAGTTTTCCAAGCTATAATGAACGCAGGAATGTTTAGGAGAGCAAATAATAGGAGAAGCTCTCTAAAGGTAAGAAACCTGACAAGTACAAAACCAAGTAAAAGACCAACTACCCATGCCCAACCCCCAATTTTGTTGAACTTTCCAACGCCTTCTTCCCATCTAGTCTTTCTAACATTTCTAAAAAGCAAAACAATTGGTATAGAGACTGTTGACCCCAAAAAGAATGAGTATAGGGAGTTAACTATGAGTAGCTCCCAGAAGTTATTTACCATAGAGAGTACAGCGAGAAAAAATGATACACTCAAAAAGCCCATTATAATGAAAACCTTTCTTTTAAGAAGTTTATCACTAAGCTTGCCCCAGAAGACCGTACCTATGGTGGATGTAAGGGTTGAGATTGATGTCAGCAAGCCCACCTCGCCAGCACCGGCACCCATCTGCATGGCATAGAGGGGTACTATTTGGGAAGATCCACCCGTGGCTATCTTAAAGGGAATGAAGGAGTGAAACCATTTTGGATCCTCCGCTTTTTGATTAAGCAAGGGTACTTTTCTCGCCTGCATACTTGTGTTTACTTTTTTCTTCATCTCAATCACCTTGCAATCTCACCCGCCAAAGGAAACTCAATTTATAAACTTTTAGGTTACAAAAAGGGGTGTGATGTACAAAGAAGAGCATGAAAGAAGAAAGAATTCACCAGCCTTGGACAAACTTCAGAACATCATTTCCAACTTTGCCTTCTTCAACATCTGTTATTGCTTGCTCAAGCCTGTTGAGACCCTCTTCAAGAAGCTCCCCTTCAATTGTAAGCGGCGGCTGGATTCTCAGGACATTTCCCTGAAGGAACGCAATGATCAAACCGAGCTCATAGGCCCGCCAGACAACCTTTTTTGCCTCATTATAAGCCCTTTCTTTTGTTTCCTTGTCTTTAACTAGGTCTACCCCAATCATCAGGCCTTTCCCTCTTACATCCCCGATCAACTCATGCTCTTTCTTCATCTTTTCAAGTTTTTTCATAGCATAATTTCCAAGCTTTTCTGCCCTTTTCAAAAGGTTTTTCTCTTCAATCTCCTCTATAACTGCCATTGCGGCCCTACTTGTAACTGGATTACCGCTTAATGTGAAAGTATGGCCTAAAGGTGGGAGAGAGTCCATTATATCGGCCCTTCCTATTACTGCACTTATGGGTAATCCACCACCCAGAGGTTTGGCTATGGTTATTATATCGGGCCTAATCCCAAAATGCTCTACTGCAAACCATTTTCCCGTTCTTCCAAGGCCGCTTTGAACCTCATCTACCACCAAAAGGATGCCATGCTCATCCAATATCTTCTTGACCCTCTTGAAGTAATCATCCGGTGGCACAATCATTCCTGCATCTCCCTGAATGGGCTCCGCAAAGAGGGCCGCAACACCGTCGGCGTAAACTTCTCCCTCAAACTTAGCTTTTATATATTCAATACACTCCATCTTGCAGGCGTTTTTCTCTTTTCCAAATGGGCACCTGTAACAATCTGGATACGGGATGTAGTGTACATCACTAAGCTCACCAACCAGAGCCCTAACATGAAAGTCAAGACCTGTTATACTTGAAGCCCCATAAGTTGCCCCATAATAACTCTTAAGGTAGCTAAGAATGGTTCTCCGTTTTGTATAGGCCCTAACAAATTTTATCGCACCATCATTGGCATCACTACCACTGAGACCAAAGACGACCTTTGGGTTATCAACAGGGGAAATCTCTCCAAGTTTTTCTGCCAAAAGAAGAGGTTCAATTGTAAATCCATATATGAACGTGAAATGAAGTAAATTATCGGTCTGTTCCTTTATTGCCTTAACGACTCTCTCGTTATTGTGACCTACATTCTGAACGGCCGCATCGCTTAAAAAGTCAATATACTCTCTCCCTTCTACATCCCAAACCCTTGCATTTTGGGCCTTAATGGCAACTATAGGGGCATAAGTAACACGAGAGGCCTTTGGAAAAACTTTGGAGTAGCGTTCTATTATTTCTTCTTTTTTCATTTTATCACCATAGCAACATATGTGTTTGAAATTAATAGAAGTTTCGATTAATTTTTGCACGATTTGACAAGAATAGCAAGATGGATTTAAAAAGTAGCAGAATAAAAAGTACTAAAACCTCAATCCTAACAAGCATTAAAAATGGGAATATGCGAGAGTTTTTCTAAGACCTTTTCCTTGCTCTCTTTAGTGAGAATATGCGCCTCTTTGTTTCTTTAACCGCTTCAACCCTTTTCTCAGCTTTTCCTTTTTTCATACTCTCAATCTCTTCTTTAAACGCCCACTTAAGCAGAGGTGGAGTTATGATTACAGAGATTGTTATAAAAATCAGTGTTGCGGCAATGAACTTGGGAGCATCGTTTTGAGGAATCGCACCACCCTGAATGGCGACCATCAAGTCAACTAGGGCCACTTCAGTTCTTGGGATGGAACTTATTCCCATCTGAAGGGCTTTTTTAGCATTCCATCCCATTGTCATTGCTCCAACTCCTCTGCCAAGGACTTTACCTATAACCGCAATTACAGTTAAAACCCCCGCCAAGGATAAGGCATCAAAGCTGGTAAAAACCCTTAAATCCAGCATTGCTCCAGTGTAGACAAAAAATACAGGAACAAGAAATCCATAAGCAATAGCTCTAATATCATCCATTATCCTCTTACCTTCAGGAAGTTTTGAGAGAACAAGACCGGCCATAAAAGCCCCCTCTATGGCAGCGTCAAACCAGTGTTCAGCTAAAGCAGAGAAGAGAAACATTAAAGCAAGCACCATGCCAAGAACACCTTTCTCAACGTGAAGCCATTCTGAAAAGCGAATATATTTCTCTATAGTATACCACGCTACAAGACCAGTTATAATGAAAAAGATTGCCATTTTACCTATTAAACCCAAAACACTTCCAGTACCAACGGCGAATATGATTAAAGCTATACCCAGAAAATCATCCATTACACTTGCGCTCAGAGAAGCAGCCCCCACATCACTTCTCAAAACACCAAGATCCATCATAACCCTAACAGTAATTCCTATGCTCGTTGCTGTTAAAAGTACGCCGGCGGCGAATGCTTCCCTTGAAGGATAGTCCAGGAGTTTAAGACCAAAATACCCGAGTAATAATGGAACGAATACTCCCATGATGGTAGAAACGGTTGCAACGGCCCCGGTTTTTTTGAGCATCTCAACATCAGTATCAAGGCCACCCAAGAAGAGGAGGAAGATTATTCCAAGTCTCGCAAGAAGCTCAAACGCTTCATTTGAGTGCATTACTAAGTATTCTGGCTTAATAATGCCAAAATAGATTAGATTTCCGAGAACTATGCCCATGAGTATTTCTCCCAGAACACCCGGGAGTTCAAAACGTTCCATTATATGATCGCCAAGCTTTCCAAAGATTAGTGCCACTCCGAGCGTGAAGAGGATCCATGTTGCGTCCATTGTACACCACCCACCTTCATTAGCCTCAAGAACTCATCGATGAGCAGTCTCAGGCTTATCTCCCCCTTCAAAGTTCCTTTTTCATCAATTATGGCTAAAATTTGCACTTTATAACGCCTCATTTTTGTTAAAGCATCGAGAACTGTGGCATTTTCATCTATGGTCATTATATTATGCTCCATGACATCGGCGGCTTTTTCCGCACCGCCTAGGATGGATTTAAAAATCGCACTTATGTTTCCAAACCTCGCCTTGGTGTTTTCTGGAGGTAAAAGGATGCAAATAACATCAAGGTACCTTATGACTCCCTCAAGCTTCATGCTCTCCTTATCACTCACCACCCAAACGTGATGCCTTGTCCTAAGCAGTTTTAACACATCCACTATGGGTGAATCCAGAGTTACAATCGGCATTGAAATCACTGGTGGCATGATGTCACTTAACTTCATAGAATAGAAAGTCTGAAGGGCCCTTTCAACATCATTCATACTCTCACCATCACAAACTTCTTTTGAAACATCTTAAAAAGATGCGTGCCCAAAATTTTGCACCCATAAACACTTGTGGCCCTCCTTGAATTAAAGATTTGCTTTCGAAAAAACTATATAGCCCACTACGTATACTAAACCCCAAGGTGAGACTCAATGAAGAGAATTGTAGTGTCATTACTTATTATGATGATGGTATTCATAAGCATGTGTATCTCCAACAACACTTCAACTTCTAGCACTCCAACAACCAACCCCACAGAAACCACGAACCCCCTCACGTTAGATAAGTCAAAGTTCCATTTTTATGAATATGGCTTGGCCACGTGCCCGCACTGTAGAAAAATGAAGGAAGAGCTCCCCAAAGCATTTGGAAAAGAGGCCCTAACGTATTATGAACTCCAGGGAAATGACCACAACAATCAAATGTTCAACCAACTCTACGAGATCCTTGGTGTAACCACTGTGCCAGTAATAGGAATATTCTATGATGGAAAGTTATATGCAATAGTCACTGGAGAATTTCCAACAGATTATGCGGATGATTTTGTTGAAGAGGCCATGAAAGCAAAGGGTGTGCTTTTTATAACAGATAAAGTGTATTTAATCCCGGGAAACAACACCGAAATCATTAATAAGCTTGAATCTATTTTCACAAATGGTGAGCCGAGTGAGGTCTGAAATCAAGACCCTGCTTTTAATAATTTTATCCTCCCTGGGTCTAACCGCAGGGATATTAACCTTTCTCGGTTTAAAAGAGTTGATTTATCCTCTTCTAGCGCTTGCCGGGGCAGATTCTATAAACCCATGCACATTCGTTATCTATACGATGCTTCTCATTGCCCTATCCCTAAAAGAAAATATATCCAAAAGAAAAATCTATGCTGTCGGATTGGCCTTTGTGGCGGCCATTTACATCTCATACTACATTCTTGGGGTAGGTCTTGTAATATTGACTAAAACAATCCCTATTTGGATTGCTGGAGCTGTAGCAATAGCTTTCGGGGGTTACACATTTATCACAGGCTACTTAGAAAAAAGCAGAATTGTTGGAAAAAAGGAAGTAAGACGAAATATATTCAGAAAAGAAGCAACAATTTTTGGGGCCTTTTCATTAGGGGTGCTAATCTCCTTCACCCTCCTACCATGTTCGGCCGGAACATACCTGGCCTATGCAATCTTAATCTCCAAAGTTGGAAGAACGTTAACGTTGATACTTCTGGCCCTCTATAACATTATTTTTATCCTCCCCTTGCTGATAATACTGTTCACCATGGGCAGCATAACAGAGAGCAAATCAATCTCTCAAAAGATTGTTCAACGCTCAAGAGAGCTTTCAATGGCAGCCGGGGCCATTTTAATAGCACTTGGAATATATATTATCATTGGAATGTAGGAAAACGTGAACTACTCCGCCTTTAAGGACGGAGTTTCCTGTTTCACTGAGAGAGCTTGAATATCCCCCAAGTTATCTTTCTACCTTCTCTACGAGCTTTGTTTACTTCTTCTAAATGATTATACAACCAGCGACGTAACTCAAGCTGTTCGTTTGGTTTTTGCTTCTATAGTCTTTGAGGCATATATGCGGAATTTTTAGCTAATTAAAACTATTCTCACCTTGTGATTCTACATATCTCTTCAAAACACTCGATATAAGTTGTCCAGCTGTTGCAAGAAAATATGACGAGATCAGAAGACGTTCTTCCACAGCTTCTTCTTTACTTCTGAAAACTTTCTTCTTGCCTCCCCTGCTATATTCCTGCCCTCTCAGAAGGGAACTTAGCAACGACAAAAAAGTTAAATCCTCTAAATGCAAAACTTATGTGGTGTTCACATGCAAGAATGGTATCAATCACGGGCTCTCTATGAAACGGTTTCAAAACTCATAAATCGTGGAGATCTTACCAATGCACTAGAAATAGCCCAATCTATCCCTGACAAGGGCATAAGAGCCAAATCAATGTCAATGGTTACTGTGGAAATGGCCAGAAAAAGAATGAATTATAAAGAAGCCCTCGAAAAAACGATAAAAGCAATACTGGATATAGAAAATTACGAAAACGTGACAAAGGCTCTTATGAGTTTGGCCTTTGAATTCTTAGAATTAAAAAGATATGATGAAGCACTAAAAATTGCAGGTTTTATAAAAGATATCTCGAATAGGTCAAAAATTCAGGCCGAGGTTGGGTTGGCCCTTGCAAGAGAAGGAAAAATACAAGAAGCTTTCAAGATAATTAATGATATTCTCGACGATGATGTGAAGACTTGGGCCACTTCAAAACTCGCTTCAGAGTTGAAGAAAGATTAACATGTATTTGCTTATATCTCTCTTTTCTTTTCCATGAATTTACCCAAAACAGTGCATAAAACTTTTTAATAGTGTTCCTAAGTCTTGAGACGCTGATGACGAAAAGAGGTGATAATGTGAAAGAAGTTGTGGGATTGATAGGTATGCTCCTTCTCGTGAGTTCTTGGGCACCCCAAACATTAGAAACTATAAAAAATAAAAAGTGCCCACTGAACTTAGAATTTATTATAATCTATGTCACTGCTTCCCTGTTGCTGACAATCTATTCATACTTAATACGGGACCCTGTGTTTCTAGCCTTAAACTCCCTTGCAGCCCTTCAGAGTGGAATTAACTTATATGTGAAACTCCAATACAAGTGATCCGGCCTTATAAAAGGTGATATTTTAAAAGAAAAAGATAAATAGATTCATCTCCTTTCATAAAGGCCAACAAGCTCCCCAAACTGAATTATGTGGCCCTTCATGGCCCTTTCTAAATCCTTTTTAGTTGCACCTGGTTTTAGATTGAGGGTTGTGTCGATAACATAAACTTTGAAGTGATAATGGTGAACTCCATGTCCCCTTGGCGGGCATGGGCCGTTATAACCTATTCTCCCAAAGTCGTTCCTTCCCTGAACCATTTTTATCGGAGTCTCAACAACCTTTTCCTTTGGGATATCCTCGGGAATTTCACTGGTAGGTGGGATATTCCAAGCTACCCAATGGGTGAAGGTTCCTACAGGAGCATCGGGGTCGTCAACTATTATTCCTATGGTAACAGCTTCATCACTTAATCCACCAAGTTTTAGAGGCGGACTGATATCTGCACCTTCACAGGCATATTTAGAAGGTATGAACTCATTCTCCCCAAACACCGAGCTAATCTTCAAACTCATTTTTTCACCTCCTTCAAGACACCCTGCAACCAACACAAAAAGACCCAACAAAATAACCAAAACTTTCATGTTCCAATATTTGTTATAAAAACGTAAAAATATTTCGCAATGCTTCTTTCATTAATAAAATTTTTATTTCCTTCTAAACAATAGAATGTTTGGTGAACTAAATGGAACTCAAAGGAAAAGTTGCATTAGTTACGGGGGCTTCTAGAGGGATTGGCAGGGCCATAGCTGTATCTCTTTCCCAAAAAGGATGCAACGTTGCGATCAACTACTCAAAAGATGTTGAGGGAGCCAAGAAAACTGAAGAACTTTGCAAAGCCCACGGTGTTGGAACCTTAGTTGTAAAGGCTGATGTTAGTAATAGAAGCGAAGTTAGGAACATGGTGGAAAAGATTATCACAAAATTTGGTAGAATAGATATCCTAGTAAATAATGCAGGAATACTCGGAAAGGCTTCCAACCCAATGGAAATAACTGATGATGATTGGGACAGGGTTTTGAATGTTAACCTCAAAGGAGCTTTCATAGTCAGCCAAGAAGTTCTAAAATATATGAAAAGGGGCAAAATAATAAACATAGCATCAATAGCAGGTAAGGGAGAAATAAGCCCTCACGTGGGAGCACACTATTCCGCTTCAAAAGGCGGCCTAATTGCACTTACTTTTAACCTTGCGAGGCATTTAGCACCCCACGTACTAGTAAATGCTGTTGCTCCTGGAAGTGTGGAAACCGAACTAATTGAAGATGCAGATAAAGAAAGCCTGAAAAAATTAACCCTAACGGGAAAAATAGCAAAACCTGAAGACATAGCACATGCTGTGATATTTCTGCTCGAAAATGATCAGATAACTGGCGAGATAATAGACGTCAACGGGGGCCGTTTGATGGATTAAGTTTTTATTTAAATCTCCTAAAATTTTTCCTATGAAAATTGTTTGGGAAAAAGAAATCCCCACCAAAGATATCAAAATTTCCCCAAGGCCCATATGGAAGTGTAGAAGCTGCCCCGCATATGCTAAAAACCCTTCTTGCCCACCATATACTCCTTCATGGAAGGAAACCAAAGAATTAATGAAACACTACGAGAAGGCCCTTTTGATAAAATTCGAAGTCGATCCTGAGAAATTTGATGATGAAAAGCGAGAGGTTTTAACGTACCTTCTCAATAGAGAACAGGAGTTATTTAAGAACGGAAATTTTTACGCATTGGCTTTCTTTCCAGGAGATTGCAACTACTGCAAAGAGTGTGAATTCAAGAAAACAAAAAAATGCAAAATACCTACAAAAGTCAGGTTCTCAATTGATGGAGTTGGTATAGAGCTCTCGAGCATAGTAAATTTGAACTTTTCCGAAAGTGTTTTGTATGGCCTCATACTAATAAATTAGAGTGAGTGTAATGAGAGCATACATAACAATGCTTGGAAGATCCACTTGGGCCCTGGTAAACACTTACTATGCTGTAGTTATGAATGGATACAGGCCCGATAAAATCTACATTTTTCTAGAAAATACTCATGAGGAAAAACTCCCCCAGACTGTTGAAGCTTTAAAAATAATATCTGAAGCATATGGGTTTTCACCCAAAATCTACTGGGAAATTATTGAAGAAGACAACTTTCTTGAAGCTGATGAAAAAATTGGAACTCTCTTAAAGACTTTGAAAGAAAAAGGATATGAAATATCAACAGACATCACCCCGGGGAGAAAAGCCTTGGTTGTTGGAGCTGCCATCCATGCAATTCCACTGGAAGTGGAGCATCTTTTCTACCTCTCCCTTAGAAACCTTGAGCATGCCAATCGGCCGTACATGATGATCCCCCTTCACACCCAGAGGTTGAAAGACTTCATGGAGGGTCGTAGATGGAAGAAATTATAGAAAAACCAGAACTGCAAATTTTAATCAACTTGCTTCAAAGCAAAGACAAAATCAGGGTAAATGCTCCCCTATACGCAATTCCCCTCTTGGAGGCCTACCCGTATAAACAAGGATACCAAATAAATGTTCTTGCAGGGGAAAAGGAATTCTATAAAATTTTAACAAGAAACGAAAGACATTTCTATGATCTCCCAACATACAGGGATTTTTATGAATGCTTTCTCTCAAGCAGTATTATAACATATGCCAATATAGATGAATTTGAAGAAAAGTTGGTCACATATAAGAGTCTGACAAAGAGAATAATATTCTCTCCAGATACAAATCTTCTTTATCATGCTTTCCTCAGCAAAATTAAAGGAGTAGAAGGAGTACAAATAGCAATAGTTGATCTAGTAAAGAAAGAGATAGAGAACGCCATGAATTTTAAGTATGCTCCTGCTCACTTAATGGAGTTAAGGAGAATTGTATATAATCCTCACCTCCTGCATGAATTCAGCAACAGAAGAATGAAAAAATCTCGTAAGGCCACTTATATAGCATTAAGAGAATATGAAAAGATTAAAGACAAAATAATTGAAGTAAAAAGCATTGATGAAAAAACAAATACGAATGACGAATTAATAATTAAAACATTGAAAGAATTCGATCGGAACACCCCTGCTCTAGTGGTCCTTTTAACTGCAGACATAGCGATGACAGATATTGCAAGGATAGAGGGAGTAGAATATTTCCTGTTTGAATACCCGCATGAGGAACTTAATGAACATTATGCTGATGGTTACCAATTTAGAACACTTCTATTCGATTTGGCTGCAGTTTTTGGAGTAATTGAGATAAATAATGTGTTGGTGTTTGGTGAATTTAGGGGAAAGACAAAACTCAATGAACTAAAGTTAAGATTTACAGATGACATATATCAAGAGTTTCATTTCCAC
>LDZS01001720.1_pt1 | contig 14816 bp, 14 predicted proteins | sample 615471 | NCBI WGS metagenome assembly LDZS01 (sample SAMN03408295, study PRJNA278302) | terrestrial metagenome | isolation source: oil reservoir sample K3 | place: USA: Alaska, North Slope, Kuparuk formation | collected 2013
ATAGATTTATTTTTGGCCTCGGGATGTAAAGACTCTAAGGGTAAAAGTATGGTTTTGACCGTTATCTTCCCCTCTTTAGCCAGGTTTTCTAACACAGGTTCAGCACGTTTACAGACAGGACAGTCAGGGTCAGTAATAAAGTATACTACGTTAGGAGAGTTGCCATAGGTAAGGTCAACAAGCTTTTCTACCTCTGCTAATGTGTTTTTATCAAGCACTTTTTTGTTTAATTTTTCCATCTCTTCTCTGATGATATCTTTTTTTTGTGCTATGTCAATGATGTTCCCACTTATGATGTAATTTCCTTTTGCGTCAGTATAAAACAGAGCTTTATTAAACTCCGATATTTTAATCACTACTTTACATAACCCTGGAATCGGTGATTTTTCGATTTTTTCTATTTGAATTCCAGGCTGAAGGTTATCTAATTTTTTTTGGAATTCTTTTACTGTAGGACAACCGCCTGAACCTCCTAATCCTTTACTACATCCTACTAAAATAAAACTCAAGCTTAACATCAAGGGAACGAATTTTTTGGTCATGAGAACCCCCTGCTTAGTCTTTTAAATCTCTTTGATGATAAAGTTTTCTAAAGGTTGTCTGGAGGTCCTTTTACTTTGATCATCTGGATATCCTAAAGCGATAAAAGCTGCAAGTTCGTATTTCTCCTTAGGTAAGGAGAGGACCTCTTTTACTTTTTCTTCGTTTTTTAAGATTTCACCTAACCAACAGGCCCCAAGACCAGAGGCATGAGCTGCAAGCAGGATGTTTTGGATACAAGCCCCTGCAGATTGATGGTCTTTTATCTGGTGGTACATCCTGTCTTTATCTAAAAACACGCCAATTAAAACCGGAGCCTTTTTGATGATTTCATGATATCTGGTTAAGGCTGCCAGCTTTTGTTTAATTTCTTCAGACCAGACTATTACAAACCTCCAAGGTTGGTTATTTAACCCAGAAGGAGCCCATATACCTGCTTCTAACAGCTTATAAATTAATTTCTTGTCAGGTTTTTGGTCTAAATACTTTCTTATACTTCTTCTATCAAAAATAGCCTTAAATACTGCTTCTTTTAGCTTGTCTTTTTCCATAGCCTTCCTTTCCTGTGTTTATAAAATTTAAACTTACGATAACTTCCTTTCTGATGTTTTCAAGAAGATCTTTGTTATAAACAAAGGTTAAATCTGTAGGGATCCCTTTAAGTCTTGCTATAGTTCTTGTGGTTAAGATACCGATGTTTATCGCATCCATCAAGGCTTTATCATCATAAATAGCTCTGTCTGCCTTATGTGAGTAAGCAATACCCCAGGGGGGAATGATAGCCCCCATTGAGGTCATGGTAGTAATGATATAACCTCCTGTCCAGGCTCCCCCTTCGTCTGCCCCTACAGCTATAGCACCTACTACTTTTCCTTCGAGATAACTTGGTTCTCCGTAGGAGACCATGTTTTCAAGACAAGTCATGCGGTCTATCAGGTTTTTTAACTGCCCAGAAGGTGCAAACCAATAAATCGGGGTAGAAAAGATAATACCGTCTGCTTCATAGATTTTTTCTAAAATGATTTTTCCATAGTCTTCAAATATGCAAGGAAACTTACAGTTAGGCTCTTCGTCATGGATACATCCTATACAAGGTTTTATTTCTCCGTCGTAAACACTGACCAGCTCAGTTTTAGCTCCTTCTCTTTCTGCCCCTTTTAAGGCAGCAAGTAAAAGCTGAGCAGACCCACCGTTTTTGTGAGGCGAACCTAACACCCCTAAGACCTTCATACCGCTAAGGCCTCCCTCCAAAATTTAGGAAGACCAAAGGCTGAACGATGTATTTCATGAGAATAAAAGTATACATTTGGTAATTCTTTCCATTTTGGAATTTCTGGGTTAGGATAAGGGCATCTCATGATAAAAGCATTATCACTACCAAAGGATGGTACATTGCTTCTATAGCAAAACACCTCTTTTGCAGGATAAACGTTTATGAAGGTTTTATAAGTTTCTGTAAAAATGTTTTTCATCGTAAACGGAGTCCCACATTGTTGTACAACAACTCCTTTAGGACAAAGCTCATAAAGCATCTGATGAAATTTTACTCCAAACAGGGCATGAGAAAGCTCCTGCGTAATACCTGTGTCACTTATATCAGGGTCTGTAGAATCTATGATTACCAAATCAAAGGCCTTCCCCTCATCTAAATATTTTTGCACCATAACAAAAGCATCTTCTACTATCAGTTTAAGCCTTGGGTCCTTTGGATCTTCAGGTAAAAGCTCAGGGAAGTATTCTTCTACTAACTTAGGTATTTTAGGGTCTATGTCTACGATAACCACTTCTTCTATCTCTGGATATTTCAAAAGTTCTCTTGCTGCCCCGTAGTCTCCTCCACCACAAATTAAAACTTTCTTAATACTACCTTCAGAGGTGGATTGAACAGGGATATGTACCAAAGATTCATGGTAGATAAACTCGTCTCTTGAAGTAAACTGAAGGTTGTTGTTAATAAAAAGCATCCTACCCCAAAACTTGTTTTCTAAAATAAAAATATTTTGCATCCCTGATTCAGCATAAATAATAGTTCCTAAATAAGAATAAAGATAATCTATGTTTACAAATTCTCCAAAAAGTACCCTTACGCCTTTGGTTTCAGTGGGAAGGGCTTTACTCATAATATCTTTGACCATAGGAAACCCCTTTTAAGGATGTTTTAGAGAAGTTAATGGCTAATCCAAATTTTAAAACTTTTAAAAGGTTTGTCAACAAAGAATTAAAGCCCTAAGGTTTTTAGTTTTTCTATTAATTTTTTTTGCTCTTCAGTAAGAGCTTTTGGTATTTTAGGAACTAAAACCACATAAAGATCCCCTCGTTTTTCTCCAGTGATGGGGAGGCCTAACCCTTTGAGTCTTAGTTTAGCTCCAGGTTTGGTTAAAGGTGGAACTTTGGCTTTAACCTTTCTTCCTTCAGGGGTTTGGATTTCTACCTCATCGCCCAAGAAAAAACTGCTCACAGGAAGTTCTTTTTCTATGATAAGGTTACTGTCTTCAACCTTATAGCCTGAAGAAGGTATTATTTTTACTCTAAAAAGATATTCCTTTGTGGTTTTCCCTGATTTCTTTTTTACCCTAAGGATTTGTCCATCTTTTACATTTTGAGGTATTTTGATCTTTATGGTTTCATAAGTTCCTGGAAGAATAACTTCTTTTTCCCCACCTTTTATAATCTCATCGGTAGTAAGAGGAAGGTCTAATTGTATGGTTTCATAAACCTCGCCAAATGGGCTAAAGTCTTCTTCTCCTCCAAAGTGGGTTCCAAAGAGGTTGCTAAAAATGTCCCCTAAGTCAAAAATAAATGTTCTACCTCCCCTCTTGTTTTTCTTAAAAAATCCGCCTAAGTCAATTCCTATATCTCTAAAGATGGTCTCGAAATCGAAATCTCTAAAGATGTCTTCTTGCGTATATCTTCTCTGGAATTCTGTTGACCCATAAAGGTCATAAAGCTTTCTTTTTTCAGGGTCTGACAAAACTGCATAGGCTTCGTTTATTTCTTTAAACTTTTCCTCTGCTTCTTTGTTGCCTTTGTTTCTGTCAGGATGATATTTCATGGCCAGTTTACGATAGGCCTTTTTAATCTCTTCTTGCGTAGCATTTCTTGGAACTCCAAGGATCTCATAATAATCCTTAGACATAAACTTACCCTCCGGTTTCCTTTTTATACAAAAAGTTCTTTTTATACAAAAAAATAAGACTTTTTAAGGCAAAAATCAACAGAAAGAGTTGAAAAAGTAAAGCTTTATTCTGTAGGAGGGAGTCTTCTTTGAGAGGTAGGGTAGGGTAGGATGGTTGAAAGAGCTTTCATAGTTTCTTCGGATACCACAATTTGTTTAAAAACTTTGATCCCTGCTTCCTTTATAGCCTCTTTCCAAAAAAGGTCCCTTTCAAAATCTCTGCTTTCGTAGTCATATTCATAGTAGACTTCTTTGATTCCAGCAGAGGCGATTAATTTTAGACAAACATAACAAGGAGCAAGCGTACAGTAAAGACTGGCTCCTTCTACTGGAATTCCAAATCTTGCGGCCTGAGCGATCGCGTTAGCCTCAGCATGAGTAGCCCTACAGAAATTATATTTATCTATGTCTGGAATCCCCTTTTCTCTTCTAAAACAATAGGTAGGTCCTTTATCTGTACAATGCCAAGCCCCAGGCATGGGGCCGTTGTATCCGGTAGCTAAAATTCTTTTGTCTTTTACTATCACCGCGCCTGTAGGTCTGGAATTACATCCGGACCTTAGTGCAACCATCTTTGCTATAAGCATAAAATATTCATGCCAGCTTGGACGTTCCATAAGATCTTACCTCTTGTAAAAAGGGAACCTTTCGCAAATCTCTCTTATTTTTTGCCTTATCTCTTTACGCAATCCTTTTTTATCTGGATTTTTCAAAACAGCACACATGTAGTGAGCCACCTCTTCTACTTCTTTTTCCTTTAATCCTCTGGTAGTAATCGCTGGGGTTCCTATCCTGATCCCGCTGGTAATCCTTGGAGGACGTGGGTCAAAAGGTATAGCATTTTTGTTGACCGTAATACCTGCCTCTTCTAAAAGTTTTTCAGCCTCTGCACCGGTAAGGCCGTTTACCGAAACATCTACCAAAATCAAATGATTATCTGTACCACCAGTAACAATCCTAAAACCTTCAGCTTTAAACACTTCCGCTATAGTTTTAGCGTTTTTAACCACTTGTTGTTGGTAGGATTTAAACTCAGGCTCTAAGGCCTGTTTAAAACAAACAGCTTTAGCAGCTATTACGTTCATGTGAGGACCACCTTGTATACCTGGAAAAACCGTTTTATCTATGATTTTTGCAAACTTTTCTTTACAAAGAATAAATCCACCTCTTGGTCCTCTTAAGGTTTTATGGGTGGTTGAGGTCACAAAATCAGCATAAGGAAGGGGCGAAGGGTGGATACCTGCGGCTACTAAACCCGCGATATGCGCCATGTCTACCATCAAGAAAGCCCCTACTTCCTGGGCTATCTGATAGAAAGCTTCAAAGTCTATGGTTCTGGGATAAGCACTAGCTCCTGCCACTATGAGTTTAGGCCTATGTTCAAGGGCTAACCTTCTTACCTCTTCGTAGTCGATGGTTTCAGTTTCCCTTGATACACCATAATGAACGATTTTGTAAAGTTTCCCAGAAAAATTAACAGCAGCTCCGTGAGAAAGATGGCCTCCATGTGAGAGGTTCATCGAAAGTATGGTATCTCCAGGGTTTAATACAGCAAAATATACAGCCATGTTAGCCTGAGTACCAGAATGGGGTTGTACGTTAGCATGCTCAGCCCCAAAAAGCATCTTTACTCTCTCTATGGCAAGTTTTTCCACCTCATCTACATAAGTACACCCTCCGTAATAACGAGCCTCTGGATATCCCTCAGCATATTTGTTCATCAAATAAGAACCTTCTGCCTCCATGATAGCTTCATGGGCTAAGTTTTCAGAAGCTATCATCTCAAGCTGATATTCTTGTCTGTCTCTTTCTTTTTGTATTAGTTCCCAGATATCAGGGTCCACTGTTTTTAAAAATGACATTGTTTTTACCCCTCCCTTAAAAATCTATTTAGATAGGACAATTTTACCAGGTTTTTAAATTTCTTCTACCTGAAAAACACCTTCTTTTTGAGCCTGGTTAAATCGAGCTAAGTTTTTCCAGATTAAATAAGAAATAGAGGTATAGCCTAAGTTAAAAAATTCTAAGACCCAAAATTTAGGAGAAACCTTTATAGCTAAAAACAATAGTATTATCCCTACACCTATCGAGACCCAAAAGTTAATTTTAAAAAATTTTTCATAAAAACATGCATTTCTAAGCACAAAGGGGATGGTAAGAAGTTCTCTTACTACCTCAAAGGTTCGTTTTAAGTTATAATGGGATTTTCCATATATCCTTGGACGGTCAATTATAGGTATCTCACATACTTCTTCGTTTTTAATCCCAAAGAGAGCTGGTAAAAACCTGTGAAAACCATGGGGTATTTGATATTTTTTGGGTATAGGTGAAAGATAGGCCTTTAACGAGCATCCATTATCCCGTACTTTTAACCCTGTAAAAATACTAATTAACCAATTGGCTATTTTTGACGGAAGAACTCTTATCCAAAAATTTTCCTTTCTTTTTAACCTGAAACCAGTGACTACCTTATAACCTGTTTCTATCTTCTCTATTAGATCTACGATATACTTAGGGTCGTTTTGTCCGTCTCCGTCCATAGAAACGATAATATCTCCGGTAGCTTTTTGAAAGCCTGCAGTGAGACCCGCTGCTTCTCCACGGTTGCGATCCATGTTCAGTATTCTTAAAAAAGGATCTTTTTTTTTTAATTCTTTAAGGATTTCTAAAGTCCTGTCTGTGCTCCCGTCGTTTACAAAGATGATTTCGTATTGATACCCTTTAGCTTTAAGGGTTTCAAGAACAGTTTTAGCTTCTTGATAAACTATAGGAACGTTTCCTTCCTCGTTATGCACAGGTATAACAAGCGAAATCTTCATAAGCTATCCTTATTTCTGGAAAAATTCCCTTATACAGCTTATAACATAGTCTATTTCTTCATCAGTTAACTCAGGATACATAGGAATAGCAAGTGATTCTTTGGCTAGTCTTTCTGCTACAGGAAGGCTAAAAGATTTCTGATAGGTGATTTGATAACTTTTATGTAAGTGTAAAGGAATAGGATAATAATACCCTGTTCCTACACCTTTTTCTTTTAAAAAAGAGACTAACTCATCTCTAAAAGGAGTTCTTATTACATACCTATGATAAACACTTTGTTTGTATTCGGGGTCAAGGGGAGGTAAAATAAGGTTTTTAAGGTCAGAAAGCCCTTCGTGGTATTTTTTAGCTATCTCTCTTCTTTTCTCATTTTTTTTGTCTAAAGTTTTAAGTCTTGCATTAAGAATGACAGCCTGAAGTTCATCAAGTCTTGAGTTAAATCCAAAAAAATGAGAATGGTTTTTTTCTACCTGTCCATGCACCCTTAGAAACTTAAGTTTAAAAGCTAATTCATCATCGTTGGTAACTACAGCTCCTCCATCTCCTATACAGTTAAGGTTTTTAACAGGACCACAGCTAAAACACCCTACTTTCCCAAAAGTTCCTACTTTTTTACCTTTATAGGTTGCCCCATGAGCATGAGAAGCATCCTCTATAAGGATAACTCCATATTTTTCACAAAAATCAAGTATTTCATCCATCTCTGCAGGATGTCCATACATATGAACCAGTATCAAGGCCTTGGTTTTAGGGGTTAATTTAAGATAAAGGTCATTTAAATCGGGACCAAAGGTCTTAGGGTCTACTTCTACTAATACAGGTGTGGCTCCTACCCAGTGAATAACCTCTAAGTCTGCGATAAACGCATTGGCTTGAAGTAAAACCTCATCCCCTTTTCCAATACCACAAGCTATAAGAGCCATAAGTAAGGCCGTGCTTCCGCAACTACACCCAAAGGCATATTTCACCCCTAAATATTCAGCCCAATTTTTCTCAAACTCCTGCAAATACTTTCCGTTTAAAATCTGCATAGAACTAAAAACTTCTTCCCACCCCTGGTATACTTCTTGTCTTATCTCTTCCCAAGATCTTTTTAAGTCTAAAAGAGGAATTTTTTTCATCTTAAACCCCTTATGGAAATTTTTTCCCTAATTTACAAGCTATAGGTTCAAAAGGGAATTTTATTTCTTTTCCTGTTTCTGCTGATTCATAAAGACCGATGATAGCTTCTAATGAAGGTATGGCCTCTTCTCCAACCACCAACCAAGGATCTTTTTCAGAATTGCTAAAATATTTTATCGCAGACTTTAAGTAGGTGAAATGAGACCATCCTAAGGGATGGTCAGGATTTTTTTCAAAACCTGAGACAAAATCTTCTATGTTTTCTACCCCATCGATGGCTAAATGGTCTAATCTGTTCATAGCAAAACCACCGATCACAGCTGAACCTTTTTCTGCCAACACTACCAATTCAGCCTTTAAGTCTTTAGGACGAGAACATGTGGTAGCCTCAATCGTACCTAAGGCCCCGTTCTTAAATTTTAATACACCAACTAAAAGGTCTTCTGCTTCTATATTTACCAAGTAGGTCCCCATTTTAGCAAAAACACTCTCTATAGGACCTCCTAAGTAATAAAGCATGTCTACAAAATGACATCCTTGCTGAGCCAAAGCTCCTCCATCAAAGGCCCAAGTTCCTCTCCAGGCAGCAGAGTCATAATATCTTTGGTCTCTACTCCAGTAAAATTTAGCAGAAAATAAAACAGGAGTTCCTAAAAGATTTTTAGATAAAGCTTCTTTTAGCTTTTGTACAGGAAGGTTAGCCCGATTTTGAAAAATGGTAACCAGTTTAAGCTGTTTCTTTTGAGCTAGATTAACCAAACGTTCGGCATCTTTAAGGGTAAGAGCCAGAGGTTTTTCTACCAAAAGATGTTTCCCAAATTTTTCAAGAATAATCTCTCCTACTTCAGCATGCATGCCGGAAGGAAGACAAAGGTCTACTACTTCTATGTTTTCTTTGCTAAGCATTTCTTGATAATCGGTATATGGTTTAGCAGAAAGAGACTCAGCAAATTTTTTGGCTCTCTCTGGTACTACATCAGAGACCGCAACCACCTCTACTTCTTCTTGCAAAGCTTGATAGATCTTTAGATGCCTTTCTGCTGCCTTCCCACAGCCTACAATAGCCAATTTAACTTTCATCTTTTTCCTCACTTTAAAATAAATAAACCTATACTAAAATATACCTAAAAATTTTCTTGTAAAGGCATTATGAACTTAAAAACTCAAGTTTTTCTGGTTTTATTTCTTACGACACTTTCTTTTTTGGTCTTTTCCTTTTTTCAACCTCCTTCATCGTATCAAGAGTTAAGAAGAGCCATTTTAGTCAAAGAAACCGTAAAAGATTTTAAAATTTTTCAAACCTATAACGGAGAACCTTATTTTACAAAACCTCCGCTCTATACATGGATAGCTTCAGTTTGGAGTAAACCCTTTTCTTCTAACCCGGATAACCTGATTTTTGGTTTGAGATGTTTTTCGGTGGTTTGTTATATAATCTTATTTTTGCTATTTATAAAGTTCTTTAATAAAGATTGGCAGTCTGCCTTTTTTTCTTTAATCATGCTTTTAGCTAATCTGCGTTTTCTTTCTTTTTTCAACAGGGTAGATATAGAACCTTTGTTTGTTTTATTCTCTTTTTTGATGTTTTATTTTTCCTACCTTTATTTATTTGTGGCCCCTAAAAGGATTTATCAATATCTTTTTTATGTGTTTCTAACGGCAGGTGTTTTAACCAGAGGTCCTTTAAACTTTTTTTATCTTCCAGGGCTTCTTGTTTATGGTTTGTTAACCAAAGATAAAAAGGTTTTCAAACTTTTGTTAAATCCCTTGGGCTGGTTAATACTACTCATTCCTTCTTTAGGTTGGTATAGTTATGGATATGTAGCTTTTGGAAAAGAAATATTTAAAGAGTTTTTAGATACTGACGTTAAAACTCGTCTGCTTGATCAAGCTAGAGATCCTTGGTATTATTACTTTAAGCATCTCTTTCTTAATTTTTGGTTTTGTTTTATCTTCCTTTTCTATCTAATTTGGAAACAAAAAGCCTACCATAAAGAAAAAGCAAAGGAAATTTGGTACAAGCTTATACAAAACAAGGAAGTTTTTTTCTTGTCGACCGTGGCCATAATCCCTGTATTTTGGTTAAGTTTTACCGGGAAAAAGTTTGATAAATATCTCCTTTGGGTCTATCCTTTCTGGGCTATAATTTTCTCTAAAATTTTCGTTGAAAACTTCTCCATGTCTTTTCTTTTGGGTTTAAAAAAGTTTTTGTTAGGTTTAGTTTTGATAAACTTGATCTTTCTTGGAACGATAGCCTTCTACAATTCAAACCAGATTTCATATCAACTGCACGTCATCAAAAAAGAAATCATTCAAGGTAGGTTAGCCTTTTGGCAAAAGGAAAATCCTGTTATCATCTTTTATGCCTCATCTCCGGTTAAAGTTTTAACCACTGAAGAAGACCTATCAAACCTTTTAAACCAAGGATACAATATAATTTCTGAAGAAAAGATCCCTCAAGGGATATTGAAGAAAAACTTTGTAGACCCTTATAAGCACACGGTTTGGTATGTTTTTTCTCAAAATTAAGTTATTTATCGTAGATTTTAAACCCTTTCCAAAGGATTTTTAAGCGTTCCTTAATTTTCTTTTCAATTCCTCGGTCTGAAGGGAAGTAAAACTGTTTGTGCTTTATGTCCTCTGGTAAGTAAGACTGAAAAACAAAGCCCTCTTCATAGTCATGGGCATATTTATAGTCTTTTCCATAACCTAAGTTTTTAAGGAGACGGGTAACAGGATTTCTTAGATGTAGAGGGACAGGTAGTTCCTTAGATCTGTCTATCTCTTCATAGCAATCATTTAAGGCGCGATAGACAGAGTTGCTTTTCGGAGCACTGGCCACATATATGGCTGCCTCTGCCAAAGCCAACTCCCCTTCAGGTTGGCCTAAAAACTCAAAGGCCTCTTTTGCCGCAACCGCTACCACCAAGGCCATAGGGTCGGCAAGCCCTACATCCTCAGCCGCACAAATTATAATCCTTCTTGCTATATAAAGAGGGTCTTCTCCAGATTTGAGCATCCTTGCAAGCCAATAAACAGTAGCATCTGGGTCGCTTCCGCGCATACTTTTATGAAATGCAGATATCAGATTATAATGTTCTTCTCCTGCTTTATCGTATTTTATAGGTTTAAAAAGAAGTTCTTCTTTTAAATCTTTTAGAGATAAAACCTTTTTCCCATAAGCCTTAGTTAGTTCTAATGATAACTCAAGTAAATTTAAGGCTGATCTTGCGTCTCCACCGCTTGCCTCAGCAATTTTTTCTAACACCTCAGGTTCTACGATTAATTCTTCTTTAGTCTCAGAAAGAACCCGCTCTAACCCTCTTTTAAGTATTAAAAGAATTTCGTCCTTAGAAAGAGGATTTAAAATAAAGGTTTTTACTCTGGAAAGAAGAGGAGGTATTAACTCAAACGATGGATTTTCAGTAGTTGCCCCTATGAGGAAGATGTCCCCCTTTTCTAGATAAGGCAAAAGAAAAGACTGTTGGGTTTTGTTAAACCTATGGATTTCGTCTATAAAAAGCAGGGTAGGTTTGTTTAGCCCTTTGAGCTGTTTAGCCTTAGATATGATGTCTTTTAGGTCTTTAACTGTAGTATCTACAGCGCTTACTACTATAAATTCTGCTTTCAAAGTTTGACCTACCAGAAAGGCCAAAGAGGTTTTGCCTACCCCGGGAGGTCCCCAAAGAATAAAAGAAAAAGGTTTACCCTGAGAGATTAAAATTTTTAATAAACCTTTTTCTCCTACCAGATGGGATTGACCTACAAAATCTTCCCAACTTTTTGGTTTTAATTTTTCTGCAAGAGGTGTATAATCAAAACCCATAAAACAATATTAAAATATTTTTTACTTTTTTCAAAAGACCTTAACAAATTTTTAAAAGATGATATAATAGTAAATCACCACTTGTTAAAGTTGTTTTTTTAGGCTTTTGTTTTTTAAGCCTCTTGACAAGAAGAGAAAAAGGGAGTATATAAAGGGCTTGTCATTTTAAATTTTAAAAGGTTGCAGAGGGAGGATATGCCTACAATCAACCAGTTAGTTAGATTAGGTAGAGAAAAAAAGGTTAAAAGGTCAAAGTCTCTTGCCTTGCAAGGATGCCCTCAAAAAAGAGGGGTTTGCGTTAGGGTTTATACAGTAACTCCTAAAAAACCAAACTCAGCTTTGAGAAAGGTGGCAAGGGTTCGTTTGACCAATGGAATTGAGATTACTGCTTATATTCCAGGTATAGGCCATAACCTTCAAGAGCACTCTGTGGTTCTTGTGAGAGGCGGACGTGTAAGAGACTTGCCTGGTGTTAGGTATAAGATTATAAGAGGTGCTTTGGATGCGGCTGGGGTTCAGAACAGGAAAAAATCTCGTTCTAAATATGGAACTCCAAGGTCTAAATAAAGTGAAAGAGGAGATTTGGTATGCCACGCAAAGGACCAGTGCCTAAAAGAGAGATTCCTCCAGATCCTAAGTATGGAAGTGTTTTGGTGGCTAAGTTTATAAATAATTTAATGAAAGATGGTAAAAAAAATGTAGCAAGAAAGATCTTTTATGAGGCTTTAGAAAGGTTGAGAGAAAAATCTGGTGGAGAAGATCCTTTAAAAATATTTGAAAAAGCTGTAGAGAATGTTAAACCTCTTATAGAAACCCGTAGTCGTAGGGTTGGGGGTGCTAACTATCAAGTTCCAGTAGAGGTGAGGCCAGAAAGACAGATTTCTTTGGCTATTAAATGGATAATCAATGCTGCGCGTGCTCGTAGTGAAAAGACCATGGTAGAAAGGTTGGCTAACGAGCTTTGGGACGCTTATAACGAAAGAGGAGCAGCCATTAAGAAAAGAGACGATACTCATCGTATGGCTGAGTCTAATAGGGTTTTTGCACATTATCGTTGGTAAATAGCTTTTCTGGTAATTTTTGATAGCCAATTTTAAGGTGAGTTATTTTATTTTTTTTTGAAAAATTTGAAAAATAAGATATAGGGTGAGGGAAATGACGCCTGAAGAGTTGAAAATATTGAAAACAACCAGAAATATAGGATTTGTAGCTCATATAGATGCTGGTAAAACTACCACTACTGAAAGAGTGCTTTATTACACTGGTAAGACCTACAAGATAGGTGAGGTTCATGAAGGAACCGCTACGATGGACTTTATGATCCAGGAACAGGAGAGGGGCATTACTATTACTTCTGCTTGTACTACCACTTTCTGGAGAGGTCATAGGATAAACATTATTGATACTCCTGGGCACGTAGATTTTACTATAGAGGTTGAAAGAAGTTTAAGAGTTCTTGACGGTGCGGTGGTTATTTTTTGTGCTGTAGGTGGGGTTCAACCTCAGTCTGAAACTGTTTGGAGGCAGGCAAACAAATATAAAGTTCCTCGGATAGCATTTATAAATAAGATGGACAGGCTTGGTGCTAATTTTGAAGGTGTGATCGAACAGATTAAACAAAAGCTTGGGGCTAACCCTCTTCCTTTGCAAATACCTATTGGTGCTGAAGATAGTTTTGTAGGTGTGGTTGATTTGATAGAGATGAAAGCTATTATTTGGGAAGAGGAAACTTTGGGAGCAAAATATCATTATGAGGAAATTCCGTCCTCTTTAAAGGATAAGGCTGAGGAATACAGGATTAAAATGCTTGAAGCTTTAGCTGATATAAACGATGAAATCATGGAAAAATACTTGGAAGGTAAGGAGATTAGTGCAGAGGAGATTAGAAAGGCAGTAAGAGAGGCTACGATTAGTTTTAAGGCTGTTCCAGTTTTATGTGGTTCGGCTTTTAAAAATAAAGGGATTCAGCCTCTTCTTGATGCTATTATAGATTATTTACCATCTCCTATAGATATCCCTTCTGTAAAGGGTGTTAATCCAAATACCGGCGAGGTTGAGGAAAGGCCTACAGACCCTGATGCACCTCTTTCTGCTTTAGCTTTTAAGATTATGACAGATCCTTATATAGGAACTCTTACCTTTCTTAGGATTTATTCAGGGAGACTTGAGAGTGGTATGTCTGTTTATAATTCTACTAAACGAAAAAAGGAAAGAATAGGGCGTTTAGTAAGAATGCATGCTAACCAGAGAGAAGAAATCTCTGGGGCGTTTGCAGGAGATATTGTAGCTGCAATAGGATTAAGGGTTACCACTACAGGTGATACTTTATGTGATGAAGTTCATCCTATAGAGCTTGAGAAATTAGAAATTCCTGAACCAGTTATTTCGGTAGCTGTAGAGCCTAAGACCAAGGCTGACCAAGAAAAGCTTTCCATTGCTCTTCAGAAACTTGCCATAGAAGATCCTTCCTTTAGGGTTACGGTTAACCATGAGACAGGACAAACTCTTATCTGGGGTATGGGAGAGCTTCATTTAGAGATTATCGTAGATAGATTGATCAGAGAATTTAAGGTAGGGGTTAACGTTGGAAGGCCAGAGGTAGCTTATAAAGAAACCATAACTGCTGTCTCGGAGGCAGAAGGCAAATATATAAGGCAAACTGGTGGTAGGGGTCAATATGGACATGTTAAGCTTATAGTTGAACCAAACCCTGGTAAAGGTTTTGAGTTTGTTTCTGAGATAGTTGGTGGTGTTATCCCTAAGGAATTTATACCTGCGGTAGAAAGAGGTGTAAGAGAGGCTACAAACGAAGGGGTTTTGGCAGGTTATCCAGTAATAGATGTTAAAGTAAGGCTGGTTGATGGAAGTTATCATGAGGTAGACTCTTCAGACCTTGCTTTTGCTATAGCTGGTTCTATGGCATTTAAGGAAGCCTGTAAAAAGGCAAATCCGGTGTTACTTGAGCCTATCATGAAAGTTGAAATATCTGTTCCTGAAGAGTACTTGGGAGAGGTTTTGGGAGATATTTCTTCCCGGAGAGGAAGGGTTGAAGGGATGGATTTAAGAGGAAATGTTCGTATAATTAACGCCTTTGTGCCGTTGGGAGAAATGTTTGGTTATGCAACTACTTTAAGGTCTTTAACTCAAGGTAGAGGGACCTTTATTATGCAATTTTCTCATTATGAGAAGGTTCCAGGGAATTTAGCAGAACAGATTATCAAGAAAGCAAAAGGAAGTTAGAAATTTTTAGGATAGGAGGAAGGGAAGATGGCTAAGCAAAAGTTTGAGAGGAAGAAGCCGCATTTAAACGTGGGGACGATTGGGCACATAGAC
>LDZS01000041.1_pt1 | contig 14814 bp, 11 predicted proteins | sample 615471 | NCBI WGS metagenome assembly LDZS01 (sample SAMN03408295, study PRJNA278302) | terrestrial metagenome | isolation source: oil reservoir sample K3 | place: USA: Alaska, North Slope, Kuparuk formation | collected 2013
TACCGAATGCTCCTTCCTTCCTTGAGTAATGCATAGATTTCTCCTCGTTCATAGCTACTTAAATGTTTAAAAGAACGCTTTTTTGTGGTTGCTATTTTTAGTGATAAAAGGCATAAATATTTTTGTAAACAAAAGATATTTCAATCATTATGGAGCCTGAATGGAAAAGCATGGATAAATACCCACTCATACTTCTAACTCTCTCTCTCTCTCTCTTATTATAACTAATAACTAACAATCATTACCATATTATGTGATAAAATTTAAAGGTTGGCATTCAGAAAAAATACCCACCCCAACTATTGACAAAGAGCCAATTTTCTAAACTCACTAGGAGAAATTCCAACAACTTTTTTAAATACTTTACTGAAATAATTAGCATCTTGATAGCCAACCTTTCTTGCAATTTCAGAAATTGTTAACGAAGGATTAGCTAGATATTTTTTCGCTGCCTCAATTCTTATTCGTGTAAGATATTCAACATAGGTGCATCCAACCTCTTTCTTAAAAAGTCTACTAAAATATTCAGGATTAAGATATATTGTTTGAGAAAGTTCTTTTAACCTTATTTCTTTTTCAAAATTCTCATTTATATACTTTACTACTCGTTCGACTATATTATTCTCATTCCTTTTGGCACCAGCAAAAAGATCGCTAATTTCTTCTAAAAATGATGTAGCCCACAAGGTAATACCTCTATAATTTTGAGTCCTCATAAGTTTTTGCAAATGACTAAAGCAAAATTGAAATACTCTGCCTTCTTCACCAGTTAGCATTCCTACTTCACTTATTGTTTTGACTATTCTCATCATTATCTCTATAAGATTTATTTGGCATTCCAATAAATTGTTTTTAGTTGTTGTTAGAATTTCCCTTACAACCTCCTTTAGAAGTTGGAGCGCTTTTTGACTATCCCCTAATTGTAAAAATTCTATCATTTCTTCTTGCTTCCTTTTGGTATTTAAAGAAACAAAGTGAGGCTTTAGAAATACTTCTATATCTTCCTTCTTTATTATATTTCCTTCTCCTAGAAAAAATTTTCCTAATTTCACCATTTCATCTGTTTCTTCAAATAACTTTTTTAAATTATTAAATTCTCCTATATCACTTATTCCAATTGTAGTAATAATTCCTGTCTTTGTTTCCACTTCTTCTTTCAATTTAATTGCTAGCTCATATCTATCGTATTTACTACCATTAAATCCAATAACTATTTTTTCTCCTAAAGCAAGTACAAAAATGTCTGAATGTTTTCTTGTAATTTTTTCAATTGTATGGTACACAGCATATTTATTGTGTATTATTTTTTTGCTTTGAGTTTCAATTTCTGGAACAATTATTAATACGGAGTTGGGGAGTGATTGTATTCCTAAATATTTCATTTCTATATCAGATACTTCTTCTTCAAAAAAGCACCCCAGAATTTTTGCCGCTAATATTCCTGTTTTTATAATTTTACTCATATCTTGTATAATCTTCCTTGTTTCTTCTTCTCTTTTTTCATTTAACCTTTCATTCTCAAAGATTTCTATTACTTTTCGGGCAACCGTCTCAACCTCTTCTGGAGTTACAGGTTTTAAAAGATATTCAATAACACCCAATTTTAAAGCTTCTTTGAGATATTCAAATTCATCATAAGCAGTTATTATTATTAACTTCACGTTGGGAAGAAAAGTTATTATCTCCTTTGCAGCAGTTATTCCGTCAATTCCTGGCATTTTAACATCCATAAAGATTATATCAGGTTGAAATTCTTTAGCTTTATTAATTGCATCATTTCCATTTTTGGCATCGCATATTACTTCAATTGGCAAACCTGTTTTATCAACAATCATAGAAAGTACTTCTCTTTCTAAAGGCTCATCATCACAAATCATTGCTTTGTATTTCATTATATTTTCCCACCTCTTTCTTAATTATCGGTATTTTTAAAACAACTAAAGTGCCATTTCCTTTTTCGCTCCTTATTTCTAACCCATATTCTTTTCCAAAGTACATTTTTATTCGTCTATCAACATTTTGTAGGCCTAGTGCCGTTGTATGTCCTTTACCTTTTTCGATATCATTCTTAATTACTTCAAGCATTTTCTTATCTATTCCCACTCCATTGTCCTTTACTTCAATGAATATTGTTTCATCCTTTTGATAAGCTTTTATATTAATTACTCCCCCTTCTTCTTTTTCTTCCAGACCGTGAATTATAGCATTTTCTACTATGGGTTGTAGACTCATGACCGGAAGAAGTACGTTTTCGATTTCAGTTGGAACATCAATTTGCGATTTTATATGGTCTTTATATCTTATTTCTTGGATATGAAGGTAGTGTTTTAAGTACGATATCTCTTCTTTTAAGGCAACAAGTTGATCTAGATTTCGAAGTGAATACCTAAGAAGACTAGCAAGAGAATAGATAATTTCCGCTGTTCGTGGCGCATTTTCTAAATAGGCTAATCGAGCAGCCGTATTGAGGGTATTGAATAAAAAATGAGGATTTACTTGAGACTGAAGAGTTTTTAGCTCTAAACTTTTAATAATATTTTCATATTCGGACCTCCGTTTAGTTTCCTCAAGAAGTTTTTCTTGCATAAGTTTATTAAGGCCAAGTTCTATTAAGTAACTAGCAATAATCTGGAGCATATTCCCAGCTGCTATAATGTAATCTTGGGGCACTACTTTTATCTTTAAAAATTTTTCAAGATATACTTCAGGAGCTATGCCGAAATTCTTTGCCCGATCTATTGCTCTTTTAACCATTTCTTCTGTAGGAGGAGATAAAAATACTTGTCCACATAATACATATCCCCAACATTTCCCATCTACCAGTAATGGAGCTGCCAAGTCAATTATCTCACAATGGCAAAGTGAAATAGCTACCCCCCCTTTTTGTAAAGAAAGCCTACCTAATTCTGCATCAGATCTAAAACACCCTTTTTTTCCATGCAAAGTATCTCTTACGAGTAAACAATGTTCTGTAAAATTACTAGGTTTTGTAATACTTTCTCCATCTGGTGTTGCGATAATGGCACCAAGTCCTGTAACATCCGAGAAATTTTGTAATATTTCTTCTGCTTTTTTTACGTCAATTACATCTCTTAACTTAACTTCTCCCATTTTTCTCACCTTCTCGCCTCAAAATAGGTATTATCTAAATTGCAAACACCACAAAATTCATCAGTGTTCTCTTCCCTTCTGCTAAGATAAATAATTATACATTCTTATTTTACACCTATATTCCAAGAAAGAAAGGATGCAGCTTTTTTGATGTAATGAAAACCAATTAAAATTTTTAGCTTTTGATAACTTTATTTAATGTCTAAATTTTAACAATCTTCCTCTGCAATAGCTACTGTTTTATACTTTTAAATTTTTAATTTCTACACATATTCTCAAATTCCTTCTCTATTTACATCAAAATCTTTATAAAAAATAGTCAAGTCCAAATTTTTGTGTAAAATTCCTCTGGTTAGAATCTGATTTCTCTCTATCACCACCGTTCAATTCATTATACCGCTTCCAGCCCTTTTGGCATCAAGGATAAACTATCACCGGTCTTTTACCCTTCTTGACACCAAGGGCCTTCGGCAGTCACTAAAAGTGTTGCATGAGCTCAGCCCATGATAGTGGGAACCCCTCAGCGTCGAAACTCTTCAGCAATTTCATAAGCTCTTGGCGCATGAGGAGTTTCAGCAGTGAGCCCGACGAGGTTAACAGGATCATGGTAAGGTATATCTTCTATTTGATCATCAACAATCTTGACTTCTACATCGGGGTAGGGACATAGCGCAGCAAGCGCGGCAGAGTAAGAGCAAAATTTAGTGTGGAAAATTGAAGTATTCTTCGCTTCATTTGCCGAAGTGCACACCCTGCTAGTAATGAGAAGTAGTCGCATATACCTCACTTCCATTATTCTTCTTTCTCTTCTCATCTACACAGTCAGATCTTTTTAGTTTATAGTGCTTAATTCTCTATTAATAGTGAGATTCCCGCAAAAAATTTTATATGTTTATTATGTTTATAAATTATAAAAATAACGGTTCTATATAAATGTTGACGTGGCTAGGGATTACATCAACATTTATTATAGAACCAAATTAAAGAAGTCTTAAGTGCCATTGACTTAATAGTAATTGGAATAAGCACAATTATAGATACAGGTATATTTGTAATTACTAGTGTTGCTACAACTGAAAAATTTTGTCTTGCAGTTGTGCTCTCATATATTCTAGCAAGATTAGCTTGTGCTTTTGCGGCAATTTCTATGCAGAATTGGCATACATATTTCCAATTATAGGTTCTACCTATAACTACATCTATATGCTAATGAAAAAACTTATTGCTTGGACAATAGGATAGGACTTAATGCTTGATTACGTATTTGCTCTTCTGGCAATCTCTTTGGGCTGGTTTGTTTATTATTTCACTAACCTAAATATTAGTGCTGCTTTTAAAGCATTTGTACTTCTCTTTTTTGTCTTAGTCGATAAACCACATGTAAAACCAGCTAATTGGTAATATTTTTATCTTATGATATAATTTATCTTTTACGCATGTAAAAGGAAAGTTTACCTGGCCATTATAAGCAAAAGTTTTTTACTATTTTCCCCACCAAGTATATGGTTTTGCAGGAGGAGTCATGTAAGTCAACCGGCTATGCTTCAATCCCATGCGTATATAAGTTTTAACCATTCTTACCGCAGCAAAGGCCGGGTCTATTACTGGAACATCATAACCAGCTTCTTTTAACCTGTTCATTAGATTATTAGCCACTCCCATCATGCCAGTACAACCTAATACAATAACATGAACATTTTCTTTTTGAATTGCATCTAAGCTTTCCTTGAATAAGGCATCTTCTAATTTTTTCTTATCGCCCAAATCTAATACTGGAATGTTAATATCGTAGTGCTTTTATTCGCTTTTCTATTCCCATCTTGGCAACTAAATCGTGTAGCATTGGAATAACATTGGGCAAAACTGTAACAGCACCAATGTTTTGACCAAGTCCTAAAGCAATTTGCATAGAAGGTTCAAAACCACCGCAAACGGGTATATCAACAAGTTCCCGTGCAGCATGTACCCCCGGATCCCCAAAACAATCAATAACTATACCCTCAAATCCTTCTTCTTGAGCTTTCTTTACCTTATTTAAGATATCTGGTACAGCCATAGCTTCATCATATTCACACTCGATGGACGCCGGACCATAATTCAAATTTTCAACATCAACATAATCATCAGGATCTACATAGTGTTTGATTTCCTTTTTAACTTCCTCATTAAATACCTCTGAAGTAATTGGCACAATAATTTTTAGTTTCATAAGTAACCCTCCTTGTTTTTTAAAATTAAATGAATTGCCTTCCATCTATATTAGGCAGTGGCTCCCTGCTTCATAGAATGCTATCGCATCCTCCACAGACACTAGTTCATGTCGTGCTCGCCTACTACTCGTAAGGTAAATGCCTCCCCAGATTTGGTTTCCATTTATACTCTAATTCATCTCCATTTTATAGAAGATGGAAGTAAATTACTAAAGTCTGTTAAATTAAATTTCCTGCTGCTTTAACTCTAATTCTAACTGCATTTCCGGGAAGATAAGCTAAAGGTATATCTTCAACATAAACGACATCCACTGATTCAGGATTAGCCCCTGCTTTTATTGCTTCATTTATTGCCCGTTGCTTTGCATCGTTTAATGCTGCCTCTCTGCTCATATCACTCAAAGAATAAATGCGATCTATTTCACCACTAACCTGAGCTATAGCAGCACCTAAAGCATTGGCTACTCCAAAATTTTTCGGCCTTACTATTTCATTTACACCGTGTACTTCATCGGCAACAATAATACTTCCTCCGCCAACCAATACAAGAGGTTGTGGTTCTTTACTGGTTTTCATTTTGTCAATGGCTTCATTAATCATTTCTTGCATTTTGGCATGTGCTCGCTTAGCAAATTCTAAAGGTATATCTTTTACTTTTTCCTTAGAACCTACTTCTGCCAATCCTAAACGAACTGCAATGTCAGTAGCAGTTATGGTTTTCCCTCCAAATACCAAAGCCTCTTCGGTAATTCTATACCCTACACTTTCAGGACCTACTTTAATTTCGCCGTTCTCTTCACGAATAGTTGTACCACCGCCAAGTGCGAGTGAAATTAAGTCAGGCATTCTAAAGTTTGTCCGCACCCCGCCAATTTCTACTGCAATGGAAGATTCTCTAGGAAATCCCTGAGAAATAACTCCAATGTCACTTGTAGTTCCACCAACGTCAAGCACTAATGCATTTTCTAGCTTACTAAGAAAAGCTGCTCCACGAATACTGTTTGTAGGACCACAAGCAATTGTTAAGATAGGATAACGCATCGCATAATCAATCGACATTAAAGTTCCATCGTTTTGACAAAGATATACGGTAGCCTCTGTAAGACCTTCTCGTTTCAAAGCATCTTTAAAACTATTAGCAGTTGTCCGAGCAACTTCAACTAAAGCGGCGTTTAAAACAGTAGCATTTTCCCTCTCAAGTAGGCCAAGGGAACCAATTTCATGAGATAGAGATATTGGTATTTCCCCAAGAACTTCTTGCAATATTTCTTTTGCTCTTAATTCATGTTTATTGCTAACCGGAGAAAATACAGATATTACCGCAACACTTTCTACTTTGCCTTTAATTTCCTTGGCGATTTTACCAAGCTCATCTTCATCTAGTGGACTTATTTCTCTGCCATCAAATTCATTTCCACCGGCAATTAGGTAATAATGATTCCCTACCGCCTCAACCAAATCCTTAGGCCAACCAACTAGCGGAGCAATTGCTTCGGTTGCGGGTTTACCAATTCGAATAATTGCAGTCTTACAAAGCCTTTTGCGCTCAGCAATGGCATTTGTAGCATGGGTTGTTCCTAACATTGCATATTTTATCTTTTTGCGATCTATGTTACTTTTATCTAATACCTTATTCAATGCTTCAAATATACCGCTTGAAACATCTTTAGTAGTCGGTACTTTAACACTCTCTATTAGTTCCATATTTTCATTTACTAAGACTGCGTCAGTATTGGTCCCACCAACATCAATTCCAATACGATATTCCATCTTTTTCTACCTCCTTTTAACCTCTATTGAGTTCTTCTAAAGGTATATAATCAACATCATATCCAAAGTAACGCGGACCAACAGTTTCAATGCCTTTTTCAGTTCTCCACTTCTTATCACACGGAATTCCTATAATAAATACTCTCTGTCCATAACGTAATCCTTCGGTGGTTATAGGTAAAGCTGTATGGGCGTCAACGGTACAAATCAAGTCAGGTACGGTAGCTACAACTTTTCCATTGCGGCGAGCTATTAAATTTTCATTTTGGAAATTAATAGTCATGGCTTCCCCTTTATATTGGTCAATTCCATCAATATGAGCTTCCCCGCGGACAAATCCACCAGTAGTACGCCTTTGCACATCAGAAATTTTGCCTTTGAAAAGCATGTATCCACCTGTCACTTCTAAAAGTGCCTCTATAGGATCTTCACCTTTCTTGTGAGCTTCGCGTATCGCTCTTCCAATTTGAACCGAATAAGAAATAACATTTCTTATTCCTGCTCGTTTTAAATCTTTTCCAGTCATCGGATAAATTGCTATCATAACTGATCCACCCATAACTACCGTAGCATTTCTAGCAAGACTTTCCGTCCAGAAATTACTGATTGTGTGTAAAAGTATAGAATTACCTTTTTCATCTGCTAAAACCATAGGTGTTGCAGAAACTCCATAAAGGTGATATGTCACCATTTGCAGCTCCGGGAAAGCCCTTCCCATGCCATCTACGTCTACCAGTGGTAGTTTCTTCTCAGCTGCAACCATAATAGGTATCATTGAATTAACTCCACCAGCTTCAATAGGAAGAACCGCATATACTTCCTTCCCAAGGAAACTTTGGAGACTATCAAAAGCCTTGAAAATCTCTTTTCCTGAGGGTACTTTTTCTACTAATACTGTCGGCGCTCCCATCATTGCTACAGGAACAACTAATGCATCATCGGGGATATCGTCAACATCAATAAGTTCTACTGGACCATTTTTTTGTAGAGCTTGAATAGCCATGAGTTTGCCTACATAAGGGTCTCCTCCTCCCCCAGTTCCGAGAAGAGCAGCTCCAACCGCAATGTCTTCGACTACTTGCACATCGATTTTCTTAATTTTTTCTATATCCTTTTTCATTTTTTGTTGTACCTCCTTTTAAACATTTTTAATAGATTTTTTGTAAATTTTCCTGAAAAAGTTATATTTTACTACCATCCTTTTCATGCATTCTCACCTTTTACAAAACGAATCATTTTACGGCCTGTGGTTATAGCCCACATTTTCGATATTAACCAGTGTGCTAAACCAGCAGCCACTAAAGAATTTAATGCTGGAATACCCCACTGAACATAATAACCTATTAAAGCTCCAATTAACCAAGCTAATAATGCAATAGGATTGATATGCTCCACAATCTCCGGTAATTTGCCCTCTGCACGACTTTCCTCAAGTTCTTTTTTGAAACGCCTTAAGATAAAATAATCAACAACCATGATTCCTGCAATAGGTGGTATTGCAATTCCTAATATCATCAAAAAACTTGTAAATTTCTCTAATATTCCCATCATAGAAAGTGCTGTTCCTATTATTCCAATAATCAATGTAACTATTCCTCGGTTAACTTTTACATTAAAGGCAGCATCTAAAAAATTAGTAACACCCAATGAAGCAGCATAAAGATTTAAATCATTAATTTTTATAGTTGAAAAAATAACCAACAATGCAGCAAACCAACCACCTAGATTATACATTATCTTAACAACATCGCTTGTACTTGCTGCATGTGCCATCGTGGCTCCTATAAAGTTTAGTAATATTTCTCCTAAAAGTAGACTTAGTAAAGTCATCCAAAAAACATCTTTGGCATTTCTGTTAAACCTACTCAGATCAGGCGTTATAACCGAACCTACCATAAAGCCACCCGCTATCATAGTTGCAGCAACACCAATAGTAAGATGCGGACCCGGAGGGAGAGATGAAAGAATTTCGCTCATATTGTAGTTACCTAACATTTTAAATGTAGCCCACAATACTCCGGCTATAAAAGCAGGAACAGCAATATTTGCTGTATAGCTAAGCATTTTATAACCATAAACTACAATTAATGTAATTGCAATACCACTTATAAGCATTAATAACTGAATATTAACCTTACCCCTAAAAGCACTATAAAGTCCCTCAGCAAAAACAGAATTTTGAATACCAAACCAACCCGTAGCCGTAATTGAAATTACAAGTCCAATAAGACTCGAACCTAGTTGACCAAAGCCTGCCCAGCGAGAAAGAAAACTAGTAGACATTCCTTCTAAAGCTCCAGCTACCCCAGTTAAAAAACTGACAATTTCCATAATTGTAACACCCAATAAAGTAGCAATAATTACATCTTTCATTGTCATGCCATAGCCTATAGTGGCACCAGTCATAAGTAAAGGCAAACAAACCACACTGCCAAAACGAATCATGAAAACCTCCCACATAGGACGTCGTGCATCTAATGGAACACGACTTAAAGAATAGTCATCAGCAGTCTTAAAAGCCATTTTGACTCCTCCTCTTTAAAAAGTTAATTTTTTAAAGTTTAAAAAGTTAATTCTGTGAAGCAATAGTTTAGCAAAAATCATGCCAATTTCTTCGCCAAACTTTTATGATTTTAACTAAGGATGTGTAAAGTTATACGATGGGAAAGTTCTTGATAATAAGTAGAATTCCATTTTGAAAGGTAAAAAAACAAAAAGTGAGATGTGTTAAAAAAATTTTCTTAATCTTAAAATGCCAATTGTAAGCAAAATTAAAACGTTTAAAAATTTTATAGCTAAGAAAAAATTATTGACGCAGAATTTCTTTTGAATTAAAATATAATAAAAATTAACTTATATTTTTTATATTTTATTTTATTTTCTCATTTATTCTCAAAATTTCTCATTTTTTATCATGTTTTCTCATGGCTATTAAAATTTTTCATTTTAAGTGGTGATAAAATTTATGAGAAAAGCTTTTATTGATTCTTTTATTGATTCTCTTAAAGAAACTTTTGGCGTTGTGACCAATCTTCCGGAAAAATGTTTCTCATTTATTTCACTTCCGAAAACAGGCTATCGTGTTTGGGCACCACCCTGTACGCCCACTTGCCCGGAAGGCACTGCTTGCCCTTATGAGCTAATACTTTCCTTTAAACTAGAAGAAGATATTTTTGTGGTTGCATTGCCTAAAAACATTGATAGAGATTTAAAGCTAACACCCGCATTCCTTGTTAAATTTCTTTTGACTGTATTGGAAATGTTATATATTCCTGAACAAAAATCCGATAATTTGTTAATCGCGGAAGCATTGCAATTTTTGGCAAATCAATTTAATATAGAGTTTTTCCTTTTTGACAATAAAGGACAACTAATTTTAAGTCAAACTCATTCGCCTATCCAACTTTCTACCTTTACCCTTTGGGAAAAGGTAAGTCAGACAGGTGAGCCAGAAGGTTTTATAAAAACCACATGGGGAAACTTTTATTATCGTATTTTTACAAAAGATGGAATAACAACGGGTTCGATAGTCTGGAAAACAGAACCAACCAAGCAGGAAGAAAACAAATTCCTTTTTCACGACGATTCTTTTTTTACTATTCCAGGTAAAAACCCTCGTTTTTTAGAAATAAAAGACCTTGTACGACAAATCGCAGTAACCGACAGCACAGTACTACTTCAAGGTGAAAGTGGCACTGGTAAAGAACTCTTTGCCCGCTATATTCACTACTTAAGTCCTCGGAAAAACCATCCTTTTATTGCAATAAACTGTGCTGCAATTCCCGATAACCTTCTTGAAAGCGAACTTTTCGGCTACGAAGACGGCTCATTTACAGGTGCTCGTCGTGGCGGCAAGCCTGGTAAATTTGAACTTGCTAATGGTGGAACAATTTTTCTTGATGAAATTGGTGACATGCCTCTACAATCACAAGCAAAACTTTTACGGGTTTTGGAGAACCGACAAGTAGAAAGAATTGGAGCTACTGTTTCCCGTCCAATTGATGTAAGAATTATTGCGGCAACTAATAAAGATTTAAAAGAATTAATTGATGCTAAACTCTTCAGAGAAGACCTATTCTTCCGCTTAAATGTTTTTCCAGTTTTCATACCACCACTACGTGAGCGTCGAGATGATATACTTCTCCTTTTAGACTTTTATTTAAAAAATATTTGTCTTGAACAGGATAAGCCATTTAAAATTTTCAGCCCAGAAGCTATTGAAATTCTTCAGAATTATGACTGGCCAGGAAATATACGAGAATTAAAAAATGTAGTAACTTACGCCGTCTCTATTTGTAAAGGTGATATAATTACTCTGCATTATCTACCAAAGTACTTACAAAACGGTTTATCATCCACTAAATCCCAGTTTGGTGAAGTTAAAACTACTCATCCAATTATCCAGGTCGATCAATTAAAAGATCAATTAGAAATTCTATTAGCTAAATACGGTAATTCTACCCAGTCCAAAAAGTTAATTGCCCAAGAGTTAGGTATTAGTCTGGCAACTCTCTATCGTTGGCTTAGAAAATACCATCTAAGGTAGGTGTAACTATGCAAGAAATTACCATTGATTGGATTGAACCACTTTGGTATGGCAGTATCTTCCTCGGTTCGGGTGGTGGCGGGAAAAGTGAACTTTTGGCATCTGTACTGTATAAAGCTTTACAAAACCGTTCTATTCCATTACTAACCCTTGATGAATTGCCAGAAAACAATTTTTTTTGCGGCGTAGGTCTTCTAGGCTCACCGGAATTAAGTGAAGAAAGCCTACCTTCAGGAATGGAAGCACGTATTATTATTGAGGAGCTAGAAAAATATACTGGTGCTAAGTTTAAGGGGATCTCAATCGTTGAAGGAGCAGGGGTTAATATTTTTTACCCACTCTTAACTGCGCTTCAAACAGGCTTACCAGTTACTGATGGTGATGCTATGGGGCGAGCTTTTCCCGAATTGCAAATGACCACCTATCATCTTGAAAATTTAACTGTTACTCCTTTAGTGTTAATTGACAGCAATTATAATTTGCATTTGTTTCTTGATAAGCAAGATACCTTCCTTTTAGAATTGAATACTCGCCAGATTATTTCCCAGCAGGGAGGAGTAGGTTATTTTGCTGGTTTTCCTTATCCTGGTTCTGTGCTAAAAAGAGTCCTTCTTCCAGGCACGTTAACTTTTGCTCGAGAAATAGGTGAATGCTTTCTACAAGCTGATAATTATCGTGAACTGTTTAGCTTGCTTTTAGAAGTAACTTCTAACTCTTTCTACGGGCCAGTAGTGGAAATTTTCCAAGGTACCGTAACAAACATCTCCACATATGAAATTACTAAATGGAAAGCTGCAACATTAATTTCGCCAAAAGGTGAAAAATTACAACTTCTTTTTCAATATGAAAATCTGCTCGCTTTTAAAAACGGTAATATGGTTGCTAGTGTGCCTGATTTAATTTCTGCAATTGATTTAAATAAACTTAAACCAGTAAACAACAACGAAATTTATGAAGGACAACAGCTGGCACTTCTGGGCCTTCCAGCACCGCTTCGACTCAGAATCAGCAAAGCTCTAGATGTCGTTGGCCCTCAATGTTTTGGCTATCGAACTATTTATGTACCGCTGGAAAAGCTATATTGGGACTACTACCATAAAAAGGAGGTATTTTCTTGAAACTTACACTTGGAATTTTTTTGAATGGTCAATCTGGAACTCTTATCGCTGGCTCAGGTAAGTACCTTCTTTATGAAGGAAAATTTTCTTGGCAGACTTTTTTAGATGAATTAGAGCACTGCCTTTCCATACTAGGCTTATCTAGAAAAGATGTAATTAAAGTCTATTTTACTCCACCTCTTTCTTCTTCAGCAAAAAGTGATATTAAGCCAATCTTTCATCTTCGCCTAGTACCAGAGCAATTTAGTGCTTTTTTTACCCAATCCCAAAATTTACAAAAACTAGTAACAATCTTTCAAGTAACCCCAGAAAAACTTTTACAAAAATTAGAAGAAAATAAAGAGCAGATTAAAAAAGCCAATGTAATCTCCATCATTGCGCCTTTTGGTCTAGTCTACCCTGAAAAAGAAGACAAAGCTATTCGTATACTTAAAAAACTCGCTTCGGCAACAATCTTAAAATCTCAGGATTATCCCCAGCTTGGCTTTTATGAACGAGAAAAAGCTTTGCTAATAGCTGATAATTTTATGGTTACAGTATATCCTTATCTTAAGCAACTTAGAGATTTTTTTGCTCCTTACCCCCCAGGAATATATTGGGTTGAAAACGAAGCAGTCTGCTTAACCGAAGATTTTTTACCACAAACTTGCGGTAAAATTTACGAATTTGCTCCTTTGTTACAAATAGCCCGAGGTGCTGCCGTTTTATTTGGTTACCGTTATTCTTTAGCTCTTTTTAAAGTCGGTTCTACATTTAAACTTTTTCAAGTGCAGAATTCTTTAGAAGTCAGCGAATTATCTCCACCTTTTAGTTTCATTAGCGCCTCGTCAGTGCAACCTTTACTTGCCAGCCTTAAATACCGCCTTCCTGAAAATGTGCAGGGCATAATTCCTATTTTTAATTTTTCCAGTTACTATTTTTCTGATTCTTATCCATACCGATTTTATCAGCTTGCTTTTTCAAAATTACTCCGTTATATCGGTTTTCTTACAGCTCCAGCGGTTTTAACATCTCTTACCATCTGCAAACAAGAAGAACTATATGAAAACAAAAAAAATTTATTAAAAAATTTACACCTTATTAATAAAAAGCATAATTTTCTGGAAAAGCCTGTAGTTTTTTATCAAGAAACTCCTATTCGTTATTTAACTTTTAATCATACAATCTTAAAAGTGGGTCTAAAAGAGTCAAGTTCATTGCAATTATAGTTATTACATTAGCGGCTTCTCTATGTATTCTGCAATTTTGTGACCTGGTTTTTTCCTATATTCCTAATGCCTTATGCTATAAAAGTAAGGAACCCCTCTGCTGTAAAGGGTTCCTTAGATTTTATCAAAAGCAATATTTTCTCTCTGCGTTGCAATCCATCTTTCTGCTACTGGTGTTTTTTATTATCTTAACTTACTTACATTCTTTTATTAGCACTATATTCTGATTCCCATTTGGGCTGTGGTCCTCTTAGATAGGATATAAAAGCTGCAACCAAGCTTATTGCAAAAGAAATCCCAAAAGTAGACCTTAAGCCCTTAATAAATTGAGCAACTGCTATCCCTTTTGCCCCAACTTGGGTTCCTACAAAAAGTGCTTGCATTGCTTGTGGATCTATGCTTGAAGAAATTATTCCCATTGCTAATGCTATACTTATTACTGTTCCGGCATTGTTCATCATTGTCCTTACTCCTGCCGCTATTCCTCTTTTGTCGACCGGAACATTACTCATTATAGCATTGGTATTAGGAGATATAAATAGTCCGGAGCCAAAACCCATTATAGCCATCCACAGTATTAACTTTGTAATTGACGTTGTAGCATTTATTCCCATAAAACCTAAAAGTCCTACTGCAGATATAAGTAGCCCTATACTACTTAACTCTCGTGACCCATACCTATCAGATAGCCAACCGCTAATTGGTGAAACCACCATCATTGCTAGAGCAAATGGTGTCAATAAAATACCTGCAGTCAATGGATCCATTGCCTTAATACCCTGCAAGTAAAAAATCAAAAGAAAAGTAACTGCTCCTCTTGCTATTCCATTTAAAAGATTACTCGTATAGGC
>LDZS01002144.1_pt1 | contig 14784 bp, 18 predicted proteins | sample 615471 | NCBI WGS metagenome assembly LDZS01 (sample SAMN03408295, study PRJNA278302) | terrestrial metagenome | isolation source: oil reservoir sample K3 | place: USA: Alaska, North Slope, Kuparuk formation | collected 2013
AATCTCGAGATCGTATCCAGAGTCTCTGACATGAAAGCTCTGAGCAAGCTCGTTTACGCTGGAGCGGACAAAGTGATCGCCACATCGGAGCTCGCGGGTACGAGGCTCGCCCAGATGGCTCTCAATCCCACTACTATAAGCTTCCTGGACATTCTCTCCTTCGGCGAGGAATCCTTCAGAATAGAGGAAGTGGTAATACCTCCAAACAGTCCTGTTGCTAACAAAACACTCGGTGAAATAAACCTTGCGAAGAGAGCTGGAACCATCGTCATTGCGATCAGACGTGGAGGAGAGGTGATCTTCAACCCGACGGGAGACACGAAGATACTCCCGGAAGACCGACTCATGGTGGTGGGAAAAAGTGATCATTTCGAAAAACTCCACAGATTGATCGAGGAGGGATAATATGATACTCGTATACTCAACCTTCCCGAGTGAAGAGAAAGCGCTTGAGATAGGAAGAAATCTCCTTGAAAAAAGGCTGATCGCCTGTTTCAACGTGCTTGAAATCAGATCCGGATACTGGTGGAAAGGCGAAATCGTTCAGGACAAAGAGTGGGCAGCTATCTTCAAAACCACAGAAGAAAAGGAAAAGGAACTCTATGAAGAACTGAGAGGTCTACACCCATATGAAACACCCGCGATCTTCACACTGAAGGTGGAAAATGTCCTGACTGAATACATGAACTGGCTCAGAGAATCTGTTCCATGATCTGAACAATTTCCTCTACAGTCCAAGCCTGATAAACTTCCACAATTCTTCTGTTATCCAGATATTTTCCGTCTATCAAAACCTGGGAAATTCTGTCGGTCCACCCGCCCGTTCCTCTCAACAGGATCACAGGCTTTCCCAGCGCATATGCTCCCAGGATTTCTATCGCTGTTCCAATCTCTCCGCCAACCGAGACAACCACATCTGCATTTCTCAAAAGAACGAAAGACCTCATCTGAAAGTCAAGGCCTGTTTTCACTGCGACAGAAAGATAGGTGTTTCCCACCTCTTCATCGGGAAGTATTCCCACTACGATTCCACCCGCTTCTCTGATTCCCTGAGACACGAGTTCCATCACGCCGTCTCTTCCACCGTTGAACACGATGCAACCTTTTTTGGCAAGGGTTTTCCCGAGTTCCAAACAGATATCCCGAAGCTCCAGTAGCGGAGGCCTGTCCACCGGTCCGGAGTATCCAATGACGGCGACCTTTTTCACGTTCCGAGGTACACCTCCTTCACTGTTTCGTCTTCCAAAATTCTTTCAGGAGGACCTTCCGCGAGAATTTCTCCTTTGTAGATGACGTAGATTCTGTCAGCGATTTCAACGAGTTCGTCGACGTTGTGGTCGGTGATGACGATTCCGAAATTTTTCTGCTTCAGTTCCAAAGTCATTTTTTGAATTTCTTTCACAGTCTTCGGATCTATTCCACTGAAGGGTTCATCGAGCAGTATAAAAGCGGGATTCAAACACATCATCCTTGCGAGTTCCAGCTTTCTCTTTTCTCCTCCAGAAAGAAAGCTCGCAGGTTGATTTTCGAGGGGTTTCAGATGAAATTCGTGGAGGAGTTCTTCTATTTTTCTTTCCCTCTTCTCTCTCTCCTTTTCGTGGAAGCGAAGCACAAGATCTATGTTCTCTCTCACAGTGAGGCCTCCAAAGATCGAAGTCTCCTGTTGAAGATAGGTGATACCGAGCCTTGCTCTTCTGTAAACGGGAAACTTCGTTATATCCAGATCCCTGAAGATGATCCTTCCTGAAGTCGGTACAACAACACCAAGGATCATGTTGAAGATAGTGGTCTTCCCGGCTCCGTTGGGACCGAGAAGACCAACTATCTCACCCCTGTGAAACTCCAGATTCACCCCGTTCACTACGTACCTTCTTCCGAATCTCTTTTTGAGGTTCTCGCACTTTAGAAAATCCATCATTTCTGATTGATGTAAGCGATCACCTGGTCTGTTATATCGTAAGATGGCTTTCCATAGAGAACCATCTGTTTTGCAACCACAAGATCGTATCCCATGACGCTCGCGTATTCCTGAATTTTGTTCACAACTTCTTTCATCACTTCCTGAATCTTCTGCTGGTATTCGGACTTCAGAAGATTTTCGTACTCGGTCTTTTTCGAGAGAATCTCCTTCTGTTTTGCCAGTATCTCTTCCTGAGGCCTTCCCTCTTCTTGCATCTTTTTGAGCTCATCTTCCATCTCCTTCAACTTGTTCTGATAGAAAGAGTAGTCTCTCTTGTATTTTTCGTTCAGATCCTGCCACTTGTAGTAACTCTCCGTTGCTTTCTCCACATCGACGTAGGCCACCCTCAGGGAAGAATTCGAGGAACTTTGTGAAACGAGTAACGTTGCAAGGAGAACACTTGCCAAAACAAATGGTAGGAGCAGTTTCTTCATGTTTATTCCTCCTTTCAAAATGTGATTTTTCCTCTTATTTTCTCCAGCGTCTTTTCACCTATTCCAGGCACGTCCAGAAGATCTTCGGGAGAACGAAAGGGACCGTTTTTCTCTCGGTACTCGACAATGGCTTTTGCCTTTACCTCACCTATGTAGGGAAGGGTTTCGAGTTCTTCAACCGAAGCTGTGTTCACGTTCAGTTTTGTGACTTCTCTTTTGATATGTTGTTCAACTCCTTCGACGGTCACATATCTGGAAATCTTCTCCAGGGTTTTTTCTCCGATTCCAGAGACGTTCTTCAATTCTTCCACGCTCGAAAATCCACCATGTGACTCTCTGTAATCGATGATCCTCTGGGCTTTCACAGGCCCGATCCCTGGAATCGACATCAAGTCTTCCAGAGAAGCGGTGTTCAGCTCCACAGGAAAGGCGACAACCTTCTGAGAGGATGTTGTGTCCTCTTCTGTTTTCGTTTCTCGTTCCATAACAATTCCAAGCAATATGAAGAAAACAAGTGCCACGAATAGAATTGTTCTTTGATGTTGCTTTCTGAGTCTCAAGGACTGATCAGCCTCCCGGCGTATCCCGGCCTGTTCACCTTCACCCGCTTCATGATGTCTTCCCAGTTCAGTTTTTCAAAGTAATCTTCGGCAAGTCGGAGTGTTGGAAAAGCTCCCACCACCACGGAGTAGTACTTCTTATCCAGTTTCTGGAAGGCGTAAACGTAGGAAGGATAACCTGCCACTCTCAAATCGTAAGCGAGTTCTTTTGAAAGACTCTCAGACAGCGTTGTTATCACAAAGACTCCATAAAGGGACCTCTGGGCAACCTGCGAGAAATCCTCGAACTCACCGAGGAGCACCACCGAATAGGTGTCCGTTGAAACAGGAGAAATGAGATACGGAAGACCTGACCTCCTGATGATCCTCAGAGCATCTTCCTTCTTCACAACGAAGGAAGAAACCACCTGATCTTCAGAGACGAAATCCGCCATCTCGTCTCTCAACTTCTCGTAGTCGAACTCCTCGAATTCCACGAGGAGGGGAGTCGGTGGAGGTGTTACCGAAATGGATGCCTCTATTTCTTCAGGTATCTTCAACTCCACGGGCTTTATCTCCACGATCTCTACTTTCACGTTCCTGAGCTGGAATTTCAAATAAATATTCCAGGACAGCAGAGCTATAGCCACACCGAAAATAACTACGATCAGCCAGAACAAAAACCTTGACTGGCCATCGGAGAGAGTGATTCTGGCCATCTCTCACGCCCCCAGATACCTGATGAGAAGATCGACCGTTGCCTCAACGTCATCTGGTGCGATCATCTCACTGGGTGAGTGAACGTATCGTGTGGGAATAGACACCGTGGCCGAAGGAATTCCTTCTTTAGTCCGCTGGTACCCCATGGCGTTCGTACCGCCGAACGTCAGAACCTCCATCTGATACTTTATATCGAATTTTTCCGCGATTTCTATCAAATTTTCGAGGATGCGTTTGCTGCTGATCGATGCCCTGTCTTTCACTTTCAGAGCGGGTCCACCGGAGAGCCTCATTGCGTGTCTCTTGATGGCCTTCGGAGTGTCTGCCGAATCAGTCACATCGATCGCGATGGCCTCGTCCGCTGGTACGCCGTACCCCGCTACCGAGGCACCGACCAGTCCCACTTCTTCCTGAACACTGAAAACACCGTAGAGCGTAACAGCGGGTTTGATTCTTTTGAAAACTTCCACGATCACGGCACATCCTATCCTGTCATCCATCGCCTTCGAGACGTATTTCCCGGAAACCTCAACGAATCCACTGTCGTAGACACCGAAGCTTCCAATCGGGCACATCTTCTGCGCTTCTTCCCTGGAATTTGCACCGATATCGACGAACAGCCTGTCGAACGAGAGCTTTCTCACATTCTCCTGCCTTTCTTCTGTTGTTTCACCTTCCATACCAACAACGCCTATTGTACCGTTTTCGAACCTGATCCTTTTTCCAAGAAGCATGTACGGAGAGACACCGCCGACGGGTTCTATCGTCAGAAATCCCTTGTCGTCCACATTTGTGACGACAACACCTATCTCATCTATGTGAGCGTCCAGTATCACCTTTTTCTCGCCGCTTCCTTTCCAAACAATGAGATTGCCGAGCCCATCGATCCTGTGGCCATCTATGTGCCCTTCGAGTTCCTCGAGGATGATTCTTCTCACCTCTTCTTCCCGTCCACTTGGGCCAAAGGCTTCCGTCAGCTTCCTGATCAGTTCCTTCATGAGACCACCTCCACGATTTTTCCTTCCTCGACAAGTACTTTTATGAGTTTCTTCGTGTTTTCGTAGTCGTTCAAATCTATGATCGAATTCGGACTGTGGATGTACCGTGCTGGAGTGGAGATCACACCTGCTGGCACTCCGTAGGCGGTTCTGGCGTAACGTCCCGCGTCCGTTCCCCCAGCGGTTCTTCTCTTCATCTGAAACGGAATGTCGTTGTTCTTCGCTGTATCCACGATAGTTTGAAAGATCTCCTTTGGGATCACGTATCCCCTGTGAAAAAAGGTGATGGCAGGACCGTCACCCAGATGTGTTGCCCATTTCCTTTCCTCCAGTTCCGGATTGTCGCCGGCCGTGGTGGTTTCCACGACGATGGCACAGGTGGGTTTCAGCTGTTCCACCACAACTGCACTTCCACGAAGTCCCGTCTCTTCCTGAACTGTGAAGACAAAGTACGTATCGTAGGCAGGACTCACACCGCTTTCGAGAACATCGATCAGAACAGAACAACCCACTCTGTCGTCGAACGCTTTCCCGACTGCCCGGCCGTTCTTTTCGATGTAATCACTCACAAAGGAGACGTAGTCCCCTATTGATACATACTTTTTCGCTTCGTCTGCAGAAGAAAAACCAAAATCAATTCTCAGATTCTCAAACCTTGGGGGAGTGTTCTCTTCATCGCGCTGAAGGTGGATCGGTCTGTAGCCGATAACTCCTTTGAGATTCTTCACCTGAACCACCTTTCCGGGAAGTATCCTGGAATCGACTCCTCCAATGGGCAAGAACGCCACTTTTCCGTCCTTTTCTATTTTGCTCACAACGAAACCGACCTCATCCATGTGAGCCGAAACGAGCAGTTTTTTCGAAGAATCTCTTCCTCTTTTCAAAGCTATCAAATTCCCAAGGACATCGGTGTAAAGGTTGTCAACGAGACTTTCTATCTTTGACTTTATGAAATCTCTGACCTTCCCTTCATCTCCAGACACACCCGGTATCATCGAAAGTTCTTTGAGATACATCTGTCACACCTCCAGTTCTACCGCGACAAGGGAGAGAAGTCTTGCGAGTTCCTCCACATCGCGCGGGTCCACCATTTCAACGGGAGTGTGCATGTACTTCAAGGGAATGGATATGAGAGACGTTCTAACACCGTTTCGAACAAGCTGAACGAAATCCGTTTCCGTGCCGGACCTTCCACCAACCGCTTCTTCCTGAAGAGAAACGTTGTGTTTATTCGCTATCTCGATGACCTTCTGAACAAGATTCCTATCCACAACCGGTCCCAGGCCTATCACCGGACCTTTTCCAAGCTCTATGTGATCACTGAATGGAGGCTCGGAAGCGAACGTAACGTCCATCACGATCGCCACGTCGGGGTTTATCTCGTACGCGCCTGTGAGAGCCCCCAGACACCCTGTCTCTTCCTGAACAGAAAAGACAACGTAGACATCCCACAGGTGATCGTACTTTCTGAGAAATTCGAGTGTTTTCACAAGAACTCCACAACTCGCTCTGTTGTCCAGAGCTTTCCCAACCACCTTCCCATTCGCTTCGAAAGCAGTTTGATCTATCACCGCTATATCCCCTACACGGACATCTCTTTCGCACAAAGATAAATCAACGAAAATTTCATCGTACATCAGGACCTTTTTTCCAGATTCCAGATCCTGTAAATGTGGAGCGAGCATCCCTATCACGCCACGTTCGACTCCGTTTTTTGTGTAAATACGAACTTTCGAAGCATAAACTACCTTTGGATCCACTCCACCCACGGGCTCGAGTCTGGCGAACTGCCCCTCCACCTTCGAAACAACAAAACCGATTTCATCCACGTGGGCAAAGAGTGCGAGTTTTCCTATTCCTTTACCTTTTTTGTACCCGATCAAACTCCCGTGGCGGGTTGTTCTCGCTTCATCTATGAAAGGTTCAATGATTGACTTTATGTAAGAAACCACGTTCGTCTCGTAACCTGAAGGACCGTCGAGGTTCGACAGTTCCATCAATAGTTTTCTGGTTTCCACCTTCATTCACTCCTTTCGAAGCTCACCTTGTCGAACGGTTCGATCACTATTCGATTCCCCTTCACATGCGCGATGGAAGGCACGTTCTCTTCTCCTTTGGAATGCGTGATAAAACCCGCTATCTGAATGAGGGAGGTTTGAAGATCGAGAGCGGCCACCACAGCCTGTTCTCCTTCGTTCAATCCCGCACGTATGTTGCCCTGTGCCTTCCCAAAGACAACAACAGAACCTCCGGCGAGGATTTCAGCCCCCTTGTTCACGTTCCCGAAGACTATCACATCACCGGAATGAACAACAGTCTGACCGGATCGGATGTTCCTTTTTATCACTTTCCCGGTGCTTTCAACCGTCGTTCGTGATTCTACTTTCAGGTCATTTTCCTTTCCACCAACAGTGCTTCCAACGAGTATCTGGGAGACTTCAAGACCGAGATTTCTCAGGTGAGAAACGATCTTTGGAATATCCTGAGAGTGTTTGTTGTGATTCTCGATCATCAGAGAAATCCTGTCTCCCTTGGCAAAGAATCCCCCCATCTGGGTGATACGAGCGGAGATCGCGTTCAAGACTTCTTCGAGGTTCTGATAATCTCTTATGAGGAGTACGAGACCTTCCTTTGTCATCTTGAAGTCCACCATTCCTATCACCTCATCTTTAGATTCTATCATGTTTAAAATAATAATCGGAGGTGTCTGAAATGAGACTGATAACGTTCGATGCTTCTTACGAACCCATTGTTGAGGAGAGTAAAACTGTACGGGTCTATGTTTTTGAACCGGAGAGGATTGAACACAATCTGATCTTTCTTCACGGGATAGGAAACGGAAATATTCCATACCTTCTCTGGTTCGGAGAGAAGTTCAGAGAGCACAACATCAAAACCTGGTTTCTCATCCTTCCCTACCACGAGAAGCGAGCACCGAAGAACTGGACTGGGGGAGAACCTTTTTACCATTCCTCACCTTCTTTCTGTGTGAAGCGATTCGACGAGGCTGTGCAGGACGTGATCGATCTGGTTGGTGTTGTGAAGAAAGACAACGACAAGCCCATCTCGCTGATGGGTTTCAGTTTCGGAGGGATGATAACGACCATAGCACTCGCCCGTGAAAAACAAATTGGGAAGGGTGTTATCTGCTGTTCCGGTGGGGACTGGAGGTGGATCAACTGGTATTCACCCTACACAGAGAAATTGAGAGAACTCTACAGAGAGAACGGAAACGAATACGGTTGTAGATCAGAGAAAGATTGTATTAAGAACAGAGGAAGTGTCCTTGAAGTCGTCAGATCGTTTAACTCTATCGAAGATATCAGGAGAAAACCACCGGTGGGTTGCTATTTCTACGATCCGGCATCTTTCGCGCCGTTCGTGGATCAGAAAGTTCTCTTCTTCTGGGCGCTCTTCGATCGTGTGATACCGTACCAGTCCTACGCGTGTCTTCACAAGCTTCTCAAGAACAAGAAGACCGTCTATCTTCCATCGGGTCACAAAGGTTCTTACTTCTTCAGGAGATACATCGCAAGAAGAGCGATGAGATTCTTAATAAATGATGAGTGAATAGAGTATTGCGATTATGAACGGTATGAACATGAAACTCCACGCCACTTTGAAAAATTCCTTGAAACTCACCGTGTGTTTCGTGTGCTTTTCTAGTAGAGAAAGACCAACTATGTTCTGAACAGCCCCAAGTGGTGTCAGATTCGTTCCAAGATTCGCCCCGAAGGCGTACACCCACCACAGCGAAGCGGGGAAGCCCTGCGAGATGAGAATTTTCAGTGTGGGAGCGATTATGAGAGTCGCGGGAACGGCGCTCAAAAAGGCAGTGGAAAAGAAGGAGATGCATGTTACCGTGCTAACGAAAAGAAATCTGTTGAAAGATAGAGCTTTCAGGAAACTGGCTATGACTTCCATAACACCGATCTGTTCCAGAGAGTACGAGATGATGAAGAGCCCTGTGTAGAAGAACAGCGTGTCCCAGTCCATTCCCTCTGACACTTCTTCGAAATTCTTTCCAAGCATGAGAAGAAGCGCACAGGCAGCTATGAGCGCTATCAACGAAAGTTCCACTTCCACGAGGGAATGAAGGCCAAACAACACCAGCGTTGAGAGGAAAACGAACAGCGATTTTTTGAGAACCACAGGATCCGTGATCGATCGTTTCGGATCTACATTGAGAAGATTTCTCAGTCTTTCAAAGGCTTTTTCATCGATGTGAACGTACCTTTTGAAGAGGAAGAAGACGATCACGAATACAAGAACAGTCACAGGACCCATGTTCTTCAGAAAATCGTTGAAGCTGAGTCCACTTATCGAACCAAGCACGATGTTCAGAGGACTCCCGATGAGTGTCGACATTCCCCCGATGTTGTCTATGAAGATCGTGAAAAGAAAGAAAGGCACGGGATTCACTTCCATCGTATCGAGGATCAAAAACAGTATGGGAGAAATGAGGATGATGGTGATCAAATTGTCAAGGAAGGCGGAGGTCACAGCGGTGAGTACCATGAGGAAAGCGAACAGAAGCCAGAATCTACCCTTGGAAATCTTTATAGCGGAAATCGCAAGATACTCGAAAAAACCAGTCCCTTTCAATATGTGTACGATGATCATCATTCCTAAGAGAAGCCCCAACGTGTTGAAATCTACCACTTCACCTATGTTTCTAAGATCGAGACCCTCGACAACTTTTATTGCCATGAGAACGAGTGCTATGAGGAGAGTAACAACAGATTTAGCGATCTTCCCAAAGATGATGAAGTAGTAGGCGAGGATCGCAAACAATAGTACCAGCAGTGCTTCGTTCATACTCTTCGCCTCCCTGTCACGGGATTATTCTAACACCGGTTTTTTTAAAAGTATTATTCAAAATAGTGAATTCTACGGCAAGAATGGTAGAATAAAGACTAGAGGAGTGAAAGGGTATGAAAATACAGAACGAAATCATGAAAATGTTTTTTGATGAACACCACCATCACTGCTATGGCCCGGCGGTTTCTCCACCGGGTGTGTGATGGTGGAAAATCGTTCGGGCCACGTCGAGAAGACGTGGCCTTTTCGTTTATTGGGAGGTGAGCTACTTGGACTTCGAGAAGGTGGTTTCGTTCTACAGCAAGGCCACAAAAAAAGGATTTTCACCGTTCTTCGTTCCAGCACTTGAGAGAACGGAAGGCCCAACGGGAAATTTCTTTCTCGACAGAAAGGGCAATCTTTTCTCCATCAGGGAAGACTTCACAAAAACTGTTCTCAACCATCGTAAAAGATATTCCCCTGGATCTCAGGTCAAGGTCTGGTACGCTGATTTCGTTTACAGGTACTCTGGAAACGATCTGGTGGCGGAGTACCAACTCGGACTCGAAAAGGTTCCAAGGAACTCCATGGACGATTCACTGGAAATTCTCGAGATCATTGTTGAAAGTGCATCGGAATTTTTCGAAGGTCCGGTGATAGTGGAGATCGGACACACCGGAGTTTATGAGGACCTGCTGAAAGAAATTCCGAAGAACCTCCACGAGAAGGTTTTGAATCTCATCGACACGAAAAATCTCGCAGAAATCGAGTTCCTCTCTCACATGAAGAAGATAGACCTCTCCAAGGTAGGAAAGATCATTGAAGACAGTATATACCGGAGATCACCGGAACACCTGAAAGCGATGGATCTCCCACCTTCAGTGAAGGAAGATCTGCTTCGAGTGTCTTCTTTCCTTCAGGAAAAGTTTCCCATCGTCTCCGTTGAGATCGATCTCACCCTTGCGAGGACGATCGAAGAATACAGTGGCCTGATATTCACCATATACGACACATCTTCTTCCAGACTTGTGGCTGCCGGTGGAGAGTACACAGTGAACGGAGAAAAGGGTGTGGGTGGATCCATTTTTCTGGAGGGAAAAACATGCTGAAACTCGCTATTCCCAAAGGAAGACTAGAAGAGAAGGTGATGACATACCTGAAAAAAACGGGATTTACTTTTGAAAGAGAGTCATCCATTCTTCGAGAAGGAAAGGATATCGTCTGTTTCATGGTGAGACCATTCGATGTACCAACGTATCTCGTTCACGGGGTGGCAGACATCGGGTTCTGTGGAACAGACGTGCTCCTCGAAAAGGAAACCAGTCTTATTCAACCCTTTTTCATTCCCACAAACATCAGCAGAATGGTTCTCGCCGGTCCGAAGGGAAAAGGAATTCCAGAGGGTGAAAAGAGAATCGCCACGAAGTTTCCGAACGTAACTCAGAGATACTGCGAAACCAGAGGATGGCACTGTCGCATCATACCGCTGAAAGGTTCTGTTGAGCTCGCTCCAATAGCCGGGCTCGCAGATCTCATCGTGGACATCACCGAAACTGGAAGAACACTGAAAGAGAACAACCTGGAGATTCTCGATGAAATATTCGTCATAAGAACCCATGTTGTGGTGAATCCGGTGAGTTACAGAACGAAAAGAGAAGAGGTGGTTTCCTTCCTTGAAAAGCTCCAGGAGGTGATCGAACATGATTCTAATGAACAATCCCGGGGATAAAGAAGTGCTCAGACTATTGAAACAAAGGATGGAATCTGTATCGCAGGTGGAAGAGACCGTAAAAGAAATCATCAGGAGAGTGAAAGAAGAAGGAGACAGAGCCCTCGAGGAATTCCTCAAAAGGTTCGAGAAGCACCCGGTGGGCATCGAGAACCTTCGTGTCACAGAGAAGGAAATATCGGAAGCCCAAGTAGAGGAAGAATTCGTTGAAACGATAAAAATCGTGATAGAAGACCTGAAGGAATTCCATCGAAGACAGGAGGAAAGATCTTTCTTTTTCACGACGAAGGGTGGAAGCTTCCTTGGAGAGATGGTTGTTCCTCTCGAGAGTGTGGGAATCTACGTTCCTGGGGGAAAGGTTCCGTACTTTTCCACGCTCCTCATGTGCGCGGTTCCCGCTATCGTTGCTGGTGTGGAAAGGATCGCTGTCACAACACCACCGAATGAAAACGGAGGCATCTCTCCATACATCCTGAAAACCTGCGAAATCCTCGGTCTGAAGGAGATCTACCGGATGGGAGGGGCTCACGCGGTAGCCGCCCTCACATACGGCACGGAAACAGTGAAACCCGTTGACAAGATCGTGGGACCCGGTGGAGTCTTCGTCACGCTCGCAAAGAAACACGTTTACGGAGACGTTGGAATCGATTCCATAGCGGGTCCCAGCGAGATTGCGATCGTGACAGACGGCAGTGCCGACCTGGATCTCATAGCCGCGGATTTCCTCTCCCAGGCAGAGCACGACGAGAACGCGATGAGTGTGGTGATAACCACTTCGAAAGAAGTCTTCGAAAAATTACCTCAGGTCATTGAAAGACACCTGGAAGCTCTTCCAGAAGAGAGAAGAAAAACGGCCAGGATTTCAACGGAAAATTTCGGTACCATCATCTTGACGGACAGTCTGAAAAGGGCCTTTGAGATCTCCAACCTCATCGCCCCCGAACATCTGGAGGTCCTCGTGGAAAATCCGTTTGAGTCACTGGGACACATAAAGAACGCGGGATCTGTCTTTCTCGGAAAGTACACCTGTGAGTCTGTGGGAGACTACGGTGCGGGACCGAACCACGTCCTTCCCACCTTCAGATCCGCGAGATTCTCCTCCGGACTCAGAGTTTCCGATTTCACGAAGAAGATATTCATCACGTATCTCTCCGAAGAAGATTTCAAAAGAAAGGGCGAGCTTTACTCGAAGATGGCACGTTGGGAAGGTTTTGAAGCCCACGCTCGGGCAATAGACGTCAGGAGGGGAAAACTGTGAATCCTCTCGATTTGATAGCAAGGAGGGCGTATCCGTACGAAACCGAAAAGAGAGACAGAACCTACCTCGCGCTGAACGAAAATCCCTTCCCCTTTCCAGAGGATCTCGTGGATGAAGTGTTTCGACGATTGAACAGCGACACCCTGAAGATCTACTACGACTCCCCCGATGAAGAATTAATAGAAAAGATACTCTCATACCTCAACACCGATTTCCTCTCGAAAAGCAACGTCTCTGTGGGAAACGGAGCGGACGAGATCATCTACGTGATGATGCTCATGTTCGACCGTTCCGTCTTTTTTCCTCCGACCTACAGTTGCTACAGGATCTTTGCGAAGGCAGTTGGAGCGAAATTCTTGGAGGTGCCGCTCACGAAGGATCTGAGGATACCTGAGGTGAACGTGGGAGAGGGAGACGTTGTTTTCATTCCGAACCCGAACAATCCAACGGGCCACGTCTTCGAAAGAGAGGAAATCGAAAGAATCCTGAAAACGGGTGCCTTCGTCGCGCTGGACGAAGCCTACTACGAATTCCACGGAGAAAGTTATGTGGATCTTCTGAAAAAATACGAGAACCTCGCCGTGATCAGGACCTTCTCGAAAGCGTTTTCTCTGGCAGCGCAGCGTATCGGATACGTTGTATCCTCAGAAAAGTTCATTGACGCTTACAACAGGATGAGACTTCCTTTCAACGTGAGCTACGTTTCCCAGATGTTCGCGAAGGTGGCTCTCGATCACAGAGAGATCTTTGAGGAGAGAACGAAGTTCATCGTGGAAGAACGCGAGAGAATGAAGAGTATCCTCAGAAAAATGGGATACCGAATCACCGATTCCAGAGGAAACTTCGTGTTCATATTCATGGAAAAGGAAGAAAAAGAAAGACTTCTCGAACACCTCCGGGCAAAGAACATTGCTGTTCGTAGTTTCAGGGAAGGTGTTAGAATCACAATCGGAAAGCGCGAGGAGAACGATATGATCCTGAAAGAACTGGAGGTGTTCAAATGACGGTAGAAAGATTGGAAAACGGCGTGATCGTTCAGAGAAACACCAACGAGATCGAGATCTCTATAACACTCGACACGGTACACGGAAAACTCGAAGGGAGTACTGGTGTGAACTTCTTCGATCACCTTCTGAACACCTTCTGTCATTACTCCGGCTTGGGTCTCAGGGTGAGTACCTGCGAAAGCAAAGACGGTATCCTCCACCACCTGATAGAGGACTTTGGAATCTCACTGGGTCTCGCATTCAGGGAGCTCTTCGACTACACGAAAGTGAGAAGATTCGGGGAAGCCACCGTTCCCATGAACGAGGCGCTGGTGGGATGCTACGTGGATCTTTCCGGAAGACCCTTCTTCCAGAAGAACTTCGAGTTCTCCGTTGAAAAGATAGAAGACATGCCCGTCGAAGGATTCGAGGAGTTCATGTGCGGATTCGTAAACCATGCAAGGATCACGGTCCACTTCTTCAAATTCTTTGGAAAGAACGACCATCACATTTCTGAATCTGCCATGAAATCTTTTGGACTCGCGATCGCCCGGGCTCTGGAGGGGTCGGAAAAAAAGACCACTAAGGGTGTGATAGATTGAGGATCGGAATAATCTCTGTTGGTCCGGGAAACATAATGAACCTGTACCGTGGAGTGAAGAGGGCATCAGAAAATTTTGAGGATGTTTCGATAGAACTCGTGGAGTCACCTCAAGACGATCTGTACGATCTTCTGTTCATCCCGGGTGTAGGACACTTCGGCGAAGGAATGAGACGACTCAGAGAGAACGGTCTTGTTGAGTTCATAAAAAAACACGTCGAAGATGGAAAATACGTGGTCGGAGTCTGCCTTGGAATGCAGCTCCTTTTTGAAGAGAGCGAAGAGGCACCCGGCGTAAAGGGTCTTTCTCTCATAGAAGGAAACGTCGTGAAACTGAAGAGTAGAAGACTTCCACACATGGGCTGGAACGAGGTGATCTTCAAAGGCACGTTTCCGAACGGGTATTACTACTTCGTCCACACCTACAGAGCCGTGTGCAAAGAGGAACACGTTCTGGGAACAACGGAATACGACGGTGAGATCTTTCCATCCGCGGTGAGGAAGGGGAGAATTCTGGGTTTTCAGTTCCATCCCGAAAAGAGTTCAAAAATCGGAAGAAAACTGCTTGAGAAGGTGATCGAATGCTCGTTGTCCCGGCGATAGATCTCTTCAGAGGAAAGGTAGCGAGAATGGTGAAAGGAAAAAAGGAGAACACCATATTCTACGAAAAAGATCCCGCAGAGCTGGTGAAAAAACTCATCGAAGAGGGATTCACACTGATCCACGTTGTGGATCTTTCGAAGGCGATAGAAAACAGCG
>LDZS01000042.1_pt1 | contig 14652 bp, 11 predicted proteins | sample 615471 | NCBI WGS metagenome assembly LDZS01 (sample SAMN03408295, study PRJNA278302) | terrestrial metagenome | isolation source: oil reservoir sample K3 | place: USA: Alaska, North Slope, Kuparuk formation | collected 2013
CGGATTAAAGACGGGGCGGTAGCTCAGCCTGGGAGAGCGCCGGACTGAAGATCCGGGTGTCGGGGGTTCAAATCCCCCTCGCCCCACCAAATTTGGAATTACAACCATTTGAAGGCTCGGTTCTTGATTTAAAGCCACCTTAAGAAGCTGTTCTACAGTCCGGCTCACATTAGAGAACTTCTCCTTAGCGAGTGTCCATACTTGTGCATCGAGTGTTAAGTGAACTGGAATCCTAACCCTCTTAGGACGCTCCTTTCCACCATCAGACCGCTTAGCGGTCTTTCTCTCTGTGCCTACACGTGCCGACATGTGCCTATCACCAAAGTTAATTTAGAATCCAAACCTTAAATAATGATAGTAACAAAAGGTAACCAAAAAACATGAAGAAAACTAACAATTTTGTGCCTACAAAATTCAAAGAGATTAAAGTTTGGATATTTGAGCAAAACAAATAAAACGGAATTCTGGAGGTTGGTAAATAGTGGAAGTATTGAAGAGGCTATCAAACTTTTAACTTCTTAATCTTTTTTCACCTTATCTTCCTCTCTGGTGATGTTTGGGTGATACATCACACATCCACTTTTCACCCTAGTTTCACCCTCTCATCACCCTTTTATCACCGTTTCATCACCTTTTTTCAACTTATTATCACCTTTTCATAGAGTGAATCCCTTTCTTTCACCTCTTCATCCCCTTATTTTCATCCTGTATCCCCCTTACCATAACCTTTTTTCACCCTTATTTCACCTTTTTATTCTTTTTTATCACCATGCTTTCACCCTTTTATCACCGTATCATCGCTTTTTCTTCAACTTTTTCTATACTTTTTTCACCTTATTATCACTCTTTTAACACCACTTTTTCACCTTTTTAGGTATTTTTCTACTTTGATTTCACCCTTTTTAGCTATTTCTTATACCTTCTTTCATCCCTTCATCCCCTTATTTTCACCCTTTTAACACTACTTTTTCGCCTTTATTTCACCTTTTTTCACCCTCACTTCGCCTTCATCCCCAAACAACAACCTAAAATTTCACCTTAGAATCACCCCTCACTCGGGTAAGTCACCAAAGAATGACTTTATATCGCCTTCTTCACTCTTGAACATTTTTAATCCAAGGTCGATTCAACAATAGACTTTACTTCCTCTTTTACATCTGGATAAGTCTGCGGTGTTAAGTTAACTAAATATATTTCACAATCTTTGACCTGTATTTTTTCTATCGGATTCTCCCCACCTCTATTCAAATAAAACACCATCGCCACAAGCCTATCATTTCTAGGATACACATAATCAAGAAGGTAAGACAATAATCTTTGAGCGTCGGCAGTATCAAGTTTTGTCTTACACTTTGCATCCATAACACACGTTATCTTATCCTCATGCTGAATTGAGAAATCTGGTCTGCCGGGTGAGACCCCAATCTTCTTCATTATCTCGCTGTAATTACCTAAACCTCTTGGAGGGTTGTAGTGTAATGTCCCTACCTTCTTATTAAGATCAAAAGGCACTTTATTCGGATTTCTTCTAATAAAACCCTCATTTATGCTCAAAATTTCGCAGAGCTTCTTGTAACACCAGAGCTCGTAAATCTTACTTAGTGGTTTCAAAGAGATATCAAATACTCTTTCAAAATCTGCTAGGAAGGCTTTTTCTTCAATATATGCTTCCCATAGGTCTAAAATCTCTAAAAAGATGCTTTTTGCGCTTTTTCTTACTCTTTCCAAAATTTCTGGGTTTTCAAAATTTATTTCAAGAGCCTCGTCTAATAGCTCTGAGAATACGCTTTCGCTGATAAATTCTGCATGATATTGCCGATATTTCTCGAGTTCTCCTAGAAACTTTGGAGTCTTCTCCACCTCAAGATTCTCAAACAACTTGTCTATTTCCATCAGCAGCTCAGCATGAAATCTAGTGAGTAAGAGGTTTGGTAGGGATCTAAGATCAAATCTTATTTTCTGCGATACCAAAAGTTGGGAACCCTTAGCCTTATGTGAAATAATGTCACTCCAAACTGGCTTTCCTTTTAGTTCTCTCCCTATGTGCTTTTCAACCAATACGTTTCGTGGAATGAAATGAGAAAGCGCAATTTCAGTGTATTGGATCAAATATCGGCTGAAAGTAGAATACAATTTCCGCTTGAAAATTGATGTGTTCATGTATTTCCCAAACAGCTCTCTAGCGGCAGGACCTATAGCCTCCAGCCAGCCTACAAGTTCTTGTCTAATTACATCAAATTCATCCTTTGGCAATCTTTCGGGGTTTGGTACTACCTTAATTGTGTCCTTCCCTAAATCATAAACACCGACCCATCCTCCTGGGTTAAATTTATCGTCGTCAATTCTCGGTAAATCCTCCTCTATCTGGTCATCGTTTGGAAAGTCCTTTGAAAAGTTTCTTAACTCGTTGATGTATTCTTTCAGTAGATCCCAGTCTATCCCCTTTAACTTGTCTCTAGAATGTTCCTCCCAGGTATGAATTTCCACTACTAAATCACCTTAAACTCCTTTTCTGCTTCTTCCATTCCCCTAAAGGTCTTCACAAGGCCAAGCTTTTTGATGTCTTCTTTTATCTTATTCCACTTTTCTTCGTATTCTTTCTCACCGAAAACTTTTGCCTTTCTCAGTTTTGGCATAAAGTATTCTATTTGTGGTAGAATGTATGCTGTAACGGCTTCATCGAGAATTTCTCTAGCGTCAACACTTGTAGAAAGTTGCGAATACGCTACTATGAATTTGGCTGCATCAAATAATATGGCATGGCCAATTTCAACTAATTCTTTATTGGTAATCGTATGTGCAATGTAGAGCAGAACATCTACAATATCTAATCCATCAAATCTGAGTTTATCGATTATTTCATTGATTTTGCCAATGTCTTCAACTTTGAAGTCTTCGAATATGTATGCCTTGTCTTCTCCATTCTCCTTGGTGAAATGCTCAAGAATGACTTTCATTATTAGCTCCTTAAGATTCCTTGCAAAATCACTGCTTGCAAATTCTTTCATCTCTTCTGTTATGCTAATTTCAAGTTCTGTCTCAGGGGTAAGCTTGTGTTGCTTGAGCAATGACCCTACTGGAATGAATGCAAATCTACGCATGAATGCATAACCTAGCGAGAAAAGAATGGCTCTATCATATGTATTCATGGTCGCTAGGATTCTAAACGAGTATGGCATATAGAATTCCTTCTTCTCTCCATTTTCCTCAATAACTTCTAGAGGCATGTCACGGTAGTCTATGTCTAGTTGGGTGAAAGTTTTTCCAAAAGCCAGATCGAGGTTTGCTCTGTTTAGCTCGTCTATGATCAGCCAAGAAGGTCTACCCTCTTTTTCCAAAGATCCTCTGCACTTTTCAACAGCTTCTAGCAATATTCCCTTCTTGAACTTTGTGCCATTCCCTTCGAGCACGAATCCCCCAACAACATCAAAATAACTCCACTCGGCATTAGCAGTTGAGAAAGAATAGTTATCTTCATCACAAATGTTCTCGCATATTTTCCTGGCTAGATAGGTTTTACCTGTTCCAGGAGGACCATAAAAGATGGTATTCTTACCTGCGATTAGATGAGCTAATGCAAGCTTCATAATTCCATTAAGTTCTTTATCAAGTTCTATTAAATCGATTGATTTTGGCTTATCTTCTTTGTTGCTTATTTTTTTAACAAGTTGGATAATCTTTTCCTTAGAAGGATCTTCAGCAATCCGCATAAAAGATCTTGGTACAAAGTTTGGACCATATTTTGCCTTTTTCTTTCCGTCTTTATCTATGTATTCATACTTAATCTTTTCATTGAACGTTTTTCGATCTACGTTTAGTTGCCTAATATTTTTAACAAAAAATATGTATTCCCAAAAGAATGTGTATTCCCGAGTTTCTTCTTTATCAGCTCCCCATACCTTTCGCGCCAATTCAGGATTATGAGTTTTATACACTATATCAGCAGCACAGATGTACTTTCCATTTCTATAAAATACTACTAAATCCCCCTCTTTGATAGGGTTCCATTGACTTTCTGAAATAGTCCCCCACATCTTAACTTTTCCGTCAGGATATATTTTCTCGAGAGTTTTTTTCTCCTCCTCAGAGAGCACATCTTCTATACTCTCGATTGGTATTACCCCTTGAATGCTAATTGGCAGCTGTGACTCTCCTTTTCCACTTTCTAAGCTAATATCCTTAAGGATGTCCTTATTGATATGTTCAGTAGAACAGGGAGCTATGAAAACGTTCTCAACGTTCTTTTCGTCCATTAGTTACCACCCTTCTGATATGTTATCATTATAACTTCTTAACAATTTCTCTTGAGTTAGTTTACGTAAGTTTTCATTCATCTTTCCAAATAAGTTGGTAGAACTCATCTTAGAGAGTATATTTCGAAGAAGTCTTTCGTGTCCACGTTATTGGAAGACAGGACTCTTATAGTTTCGGCCAGGTCTGCTTTTTTGGTTTCTACCACTAAAACTCCCTTTCCACAGATTTTTGAAAGGTTGAGAACACTACCGATACTATGCTTCTCAAAAGTTCCTACTTCAACTTCAAAAGCCAAAACTTCAATTGGATTAACATCTCTAACTCTTAAACACTTCAGAAACTCTTTAAACTGGACTTCTATGAAAGTTGTGAAGGTTTTATTTTTTATCTATATTGATAATAGATGTTTCCAAACTGTATGTTCTTCCAATACATGCGCCACGTAGCTTTGATGTGTTTAAACATTCATAACAATGAGCGCATTTTGAAAGGTCTACATTTATTTTATCATTATCAAGATAAAGAGCATCATTTGGACATAGAGACAAACAGGCTCCACACCCAACACAATTTAACTCTTTTTCAATAAGAATTTTTACTTTTTTTTGGAAATCGTGGAATGGGAGCTGATTACCTGTTTTTAAAATGCCTAAAAGGTTAAAGTTTTTTTCTGAGAATCCATTATTAAACATTATTCTATAGTTCTCAGTCACCTCTATGTTCTCAACTACCTTTCTCTTGGTTGGTGGTCTCCAAGATCTCCATCCACCTTCCAAAAATTCCTTCTTGTTGTGAATTCCTAACATGTTTGCATACATAATAAGGAATTCCTCAAACTTTGACCATATTTCAGGTTCTATTTTTTTCAACATATTGAGTTCTTTCGGTGATTTGTAGGGACATACAACACATCCATTTCTAGATAGACCTTTTTTGTAACTGGGGGGTATTGGAAGTTCGTGTTTTTTGATATACTCCCACACTTCTTCACTGGTCCAATCTATTATTGGGTTTATTTGAATTACATGAGGCATCATCGGATTTTTGCTGACTTTAGTATAATTCATCCGTATTATGCTCTCATTTCGTCTCAGACCTGTGATATAATATAAAACCCCTTGTTTTTTAGCGTACTCATTCAGTTGTGGATATTTAATTGTGGGACAACACCACCTATGATTAATAGAGGGAGGTCCAAAAATTGGTAATAATTCCCAAAAGGATTTTTTAGGTTTTGCAATGTCAATTTTCACCCCCAAAGTAATACTAACTTCTTTTATATAATCAATGGTGTCTTGGGATTCGATCGTGGTATCGCTAAAAACTGCTTTTTTAATTCCTACTCTCTGTGCTAAATGCAACGCAACTAGACTGTCTTTACCTCCTGAAAAGCTTACTACGGTCTTTTCCTTAGGAAATTTTCTTAAAAATTGCTTGGCTTCATATTCTTTACCCTTTAATTTTTCTCTCATGTTTTTGTTTTCGGTGAGTGGTGATATAAAATTTTCCTTGAATCAAAGTTTTTTCCAGCGAAATGTTTTTAAGTTTCAAATACATAGTAATAGGTAACAAGTACAATATGGATGGTGAAAAGTATGGCTTTAAAATGTATAAAATGTGGTATGACAAGTAGAAAAAAAACCAAAGGAGTTATAGAAGACTACATATGTCAAGACTGTAAGCAACATGGAGAGTTTATTATTTCTTTATATGAACAAGCTAGAGAAATATTTTCTGATAGTTCGAAGAATATAGAGAATTCAGACATTTATACATTATTAAAAAATACTTATTTTATTGTTCAAAAAAATCCAAAGCTCTCAGTTTACCAAACTCTCACAAAAGAATTATTGGATGTATTTGGGGTTGAAAATTATACTGAGATAGATTATGATGAGCTTTGGAAGAGGACCAAGTCTACTAGAAATCTCATGAGAATATTAATTTCTATGGAGGATGCCGATATTGTGAAGATAGAATCCCCAACTAGGATTAGAAGAATTATTAAGCCAAATATTGTTTTGGAGAACTTCATAAAGATATACAAACCATATAAAACTCAAGAACAAGCAAAGATAAGGGTTGCTACGGTTCTTAGTATGTATAGTATTCTTCACGAGCTATATCTCTTAGCCATGTTGAATAGTAGGGTAGAAATAGAAGAAAAGTTCGGTCCACATGTACCAAAAGCACCGTGGGTTGCTACCATGTTTCTTTGGACAGGAAGGGTGACTAAGAAGACTTCAGCAAACATGTTTACTGAAGAAGAAATGCGAAGGTTTTTTGTAAAACGAGGGTTATCCTCAACAACTATTTCTAATTATGCAGCTGCTTTAAAAGCTACAGCGCCTTATACAGTCCAGCAATATATCGATAACATCGAAGTTACCAATGGGAATACTATAAAATTTATAATACATAATGACATAATAAATATCCTAGAAAGAATCTACAGTGCCAGGGTGAGAGAGAGTGAGCGAACTTGATCCTTTTTCAATAAAGAGAGTAATTTTACTAGAATACCAAAAGCCAATATTCAAACGAATTTACAACACAATCAACTGGCTATTTAGTAATAGTTATGAAAACCTCCCTTTTAAGGGTTTTTTGCTTTATGGTCCACCAGGAACAGGTAAAAGTGAAATAGTAAAACAAGTGGGTAAAAAAATCGCAGATGCTTATTCAGACGTAAAAATTCACTACGTTGATGGTGCTGATATAGCGTCTCCAAAATGGGGAGAAGCAGAGAAAAAATTAGAAGATGTTTTCAATGTATCAGAACGTGAGAGAAGAGTAATAATATTCGACGATATCGAAAGTTTAATGATGAGTAGAGGAGCAAACATTGCAAAGGAGTGGCATTATTCTATAAATTCTGTGTTGTTCCATAAGCTGGATTTTTTAGATCCGAGTAAATGCATTGTTCTTGCAACAACAAATCGAATTGATCTTGTAGATGAAGCCTTAAAGTCCAGATTTTATCTTATTGAAATACCTAGAGTTCCAAAAGAAGAGTTATTTGCTTTGTTAGATAAAACTTTAGCCTCAGTCTCTCTACCAACCCCTGTTAAAGAAAAAATAAGTTCAAACATAAGAGAAAAAATTAGAAAAGATAAGATACGTGATTTACGACAAGTTTTGTATGAAGTAGCTATTCAAGTCTTCAATTATATCTCGGAGGAGGAATTGATATGACAGAGAGATGGTATGATGAAAAGCTAATGAAGAACTGTATCCTAATAGTGGGTGTTTATTTTGAGACAGAAGGATATAATGTGCAAAATGATGCGAGAAGGTTACTAGAAAAACTTGTTAAAAACAAAAAACTGGAAAAATACGCTGAAAAGGTAGATCCATTGGAATATGCTTTAAAGAGGTATATCTCGAATCCAGAGAAAAGAGCTTATCAGGTATTAGAAAAGATAGTTCAATCAGCTACGAAAGACGTAGATAGTGTGGAATATAATGAACTAGAATATCTTACCAGTAGATATATTGTTCCTGTAAAAAAAAGGATAGCTGGAAAAAGTAAGGGAGGAGAATATAAATTTTTAGTAAAAAATGCAACTCCTGAGTTTTATAAAAAGTTAAAACAATTATTAGAGGAGAAAAAACAAAACGGACCAAAATGGTTTGGTGATTATTACATCCTCATAGCTAAGAGAATTGAAATACCGGAGGGAGAATTATGAATAGTCAGGATGATGTTCAAGGGGAGGTATACAAAGCATTAGTTGAAATTATTGAGGACTATGTCAAAGGAAACTTCACAGAAATAAAAGCAAGAGAGAAAATAAAAAACCTACTCAAAGAAAAAGTCAAGGAGGGAACATAGGGATGGAAAATACGATTCTTCTTAAGACATATAATATAGGGGGTCTTCTAGGGGAACATGAATTCTCATTTTCAAAAAATAAGCTAAATATCTTAGAAGGTCCAAATGCTAGTGGGAAAACTAGCATTGCTAAAGGATTAATGGCAGTTTTGGGGATTGATAACCACGTTGTTCGTGCACCCGGGAATACTATTTGGTCATTAGAAGCCATAAATTTGGGTTTAGTTCCCGAAAGGAGAGGAAACAGAGCAGGGATAGTACATGCTGATGCTGAGATGGCACGTGTAATACTAATCGAACCTCCTGAAGTGGAGATGAAAATTGAGATTGAAAAAAACAGTAAGATAACTCCAGATATTAATGCTAATTCAAACTTCTTGATTACAGGGACTCTTACACCCAATTCTTGGATATATAGAGCTATCAGTACCCCTACCGAAATGCGAAATGAGTCCATATTTAAGTACTACATTACTAGATTATCATCAAAAGCACAAAGATATGAACAAGTAGCCATGTTATTACATGAACAGTACTCAGAGTTGTATCGGCAGTTGAATGAAATAAAAAAGAGAAAAGCTATGATTCCCAATTTAAAGAGAGAAATTAACACACTTAAACGTGAAATTGGAGAATTACAGCGAAAAAAGGAAAATTTGATTAATCTGATTGGTGTGGAAAACATCAAGAAAAAGAACAAAATCGAACAATTAACAACGCAGCTGAAAGATCTTGAACGACAAAAGAGATCAGTTGAGCAAGAAATTGAAGAGCTAGAGAAGGAAATTGACAAGAATTATTTGGAACTTCAGCGTATAATTCAAGAGCTAGAAGAACTAGAAGATCAAAAAAAAGAAAAAAAAGAGCGGCTTGAATTAATAAACCATGAACTCTCAAAACCTCTTAATGTAGAGAGATTGGATAATGAGATAGAAGAACTTAGAAATAAACGGCTTAAACTCCAAGGTCAAATTGAACTATACCATGTCGCTATAGAAAACTTGGAAGACACTGCATACACGATTTGTCCACTTTGTGGAGCAGGAAATGTAACAAGGGAACATCTTGAAAGAGAATTAAATAGAATAAAAGAAGAAATAAACAAAATTTCAGACAAATTAAAAGAAAAATATAATGAGAGAGAAAGCTTGGTTTCATACAGAGAAAAACTTAACAAAGAGCGCGAAGATATCCTAAAATCTCTACCTGATATTGAAGATCAAATACAATTAAATAACACTCAAAGAAAGGTCATAGAAGACGATCTCAAAAATAACCAACTATTCCTAAAGGAAAAACAAAAAGAACTTGATGATATTATTGAAGAAAGGAACAAGATAAACGAAATGCTTAGAAAGGAAAATCCGGAAATTCTAAAGGAGATAGACAAAATAGAAGAAGAGATTGCAGCAAAAAGCAAATTACTCAAGAAAAAAGAATCTGAATACATTACTTCTGGATATATAACGGTATTTGGTGTTTCGTTAGAATTAACAACCGCTCAAAATCTTATTATGCAGATGCTTAGAGCACTTGAAAATAGTAAAGAGTATGCTCTTAAAAAGGCAGAAGAAATACGATCAAAAGCAATAAATCAGTTTAACACTATGATAAAAGAGGTGTTAAAAAGGACTAAATTTAGTGAGTTCAAGAGAATATATTTGGATAAAAACTACATCTTGAATGTCCAATATGTGTCTCCTGAAGGGGAAATAAAAATTATCCAGCCATACGCTCTTAGTGAATCCGAAAGGGTTCTTGTTGCATTAGTTCTCATGTTGGCATTTAATAAAGTCTATAGGGATAACATCAACTATATTGTCATAGATAATATGTATGAATATTTTGACGAGTATAGAACAGAGGAAGTACTTAAATTACTCTCAGAGTATGCAAAGAAAGAGCACGTGACAATTCTACTAACCAAAACGACTTCTGATGAGGAAACCACGAGTTTGAGAGTTAGAGTTGTAGATTGACAAATAAACTTTTTATATTTTTTGTTCAACTTAGAAGTAGAGGCGAATTACAAATGGATAAAAAAATTGATGAATATTTAAAAGTACATAAAAAAACAAGAAAGAATCCAGAAAATGGTATGTATTATTACTTTGAGGAATATCGAAGGAAATATTATCCCGAAGAAGGAATTTCTAAAACAAGGGATGAGGGTGAAAATGCCTCTTATCTAAAGAATCGCTTCTCAAGAGTTTCCGATACCAAAAACAAAGAAAAAATCGGTAGAGGTATATCCAAGTACAGGGAAAAATGTAAACTTTGTGGAGGTTCGACCGATACTGATCCAATTTGTATAAATTGTCAGCTGGCATTATTCCAAATGGAAGAGCTAAAAAGAGTCCTGTTGAATTCATTAAAGAATAAGGAAAAACCGCCGGAGTGGTCTTTGAAAGCATCACTGAGAATTTCAGAAATATTGTCTACTTATCCTACTTTCAACGCATATAAGAATTTGATAGGAGATGTAGTTTATATATTTCTTACAGATGATGATGCTGTAATATTCGGGGTTGATCCTGAGGAACTTCCCTCATTAATAAGTACAACTATAAGCAATAGTGAGATCTTATCAGAACTCTCCAGCTTAGACATAATAGAAATAACAAATAATCGAAGGATTTTTCCAGGAAAATTACTTCAACTTTTGATTGATCTACGGAGAGTTTATGCTGAAAGTTTCGCTTCCCGAGAGTGGGAATTATACACTTCTGCAGTGCACACTGTGTGTATTATAGACCTAACAAAAAAGAGAATACTGGATTACCTAAAAGAACGGGGAAGAAATCCAAAACAAATTTTAACTATATTTAAGATTTTATCTAAGGTTATACAAGATAACATTGATAAGAAAGATCAATCAACGTTTTATATTCATGAAATTGAGCTCAACACTATTCTGTTTTTACTTAATAAAAATTCTAGAATGAGATTCTTAGAGAAAATTATAGGCATAGATGGAAAGTCTAAATTAATAGAGGATTTTACTGAAGATGAGGATACTAAGAGTCTTGTATTTAAAATACACCATGATTTCTCTGGGTATATTACTCACATGATAGAACGATTAAGAGAAGTCGAAAGAGAAAGAGGAGAGAGATGACGATTCAAGATTTGTATCTTCTCTTTTTGCTTTTTTGAATTTTTTGGTAGTTTTTGGTTTGCTATCTTTTCTGATTATTCCTTAGTTTATGAATGCTTCAGTAATTGTTTAACTTGTTCTTGCTTTCTCTTTTAGGAGATAGTAAGCTAAAAGGTAGCAATGCTCTTCTTTATTTCCTGCCTGCTTCTCTAAATCTTCTACTACTCCCTTTGCTTCTAAGCTCTTGAGTAGTTCTCTAAACTCACGTCTTAACTTGTATGGTTGCCACTTTAACGTCTCTGCTAATGCATGAAGTTCTTTATGACACTTCCTACACAAGACGGCCAGATCTTCTGGGGACTCGTGGGAAAGACCTCTCAAGTGATGGACTTCTAAGTTTTCACGTGATCCACATACCTCACACTTTCTTTTTTTCTTAAGGATTTCCCTCTTTTTCTTTTTCCAGCTTGAAGCACCCTTTCTGCGTTGTTCAACCCTCTTTATGTGTTTTCTTAGAGGAGGTTCAAATCCAGGGATGGAAACCCAAGAGGCAATTCTGGCAATACCTTGAACTCTCTTATCAGGATGTTTTCTGATGAATCTAATTGCTTGATCCCGAATGTGAGTGGGGGTATCCTCACGTGACAGTATAAACAAGTTATCGATAGTCTTATTATCCAGTGCATCAATGAGGTTAATTAGCTCGTTTTCCGTCTTTTCAACATCTTCCAATTCTTCTAAACAGAGTTCCTTATACTCTTCTGGCCAGTTATTCGCTAAACGTTGGATATATTTCCTTACAACTTCCGCTCGTTTTCTAATTTTGTTTTTTAAGAATTCTCGTTTTTCTCGCCGTTTATCCAGCCAAGATATGTGCAACTTGGGAAAACGAAACTTCATACCCCTTCACTCAATATTTAGTTGGGTCAGATTTAATTAATATTTTTCCAACTTCAAAAGCCAGTATAGATATAGTGTATTAGATCTATTGCGAAAATTATCAGGGAGTACTTTGGCTTTGAAGTCCATGGATTCAGAATAGATGGATATGGAAAACCGATCTTCGAGAAAGGTTCGCATGCCTCGGGACATGTTTCAAAAGAAGACATCATCTACTACATTCAGCACGTCCAAGGAAAGGAAAATGGGGTTACTAGGGGAGACCTCAAGATTCTGAAGGTTATTTATTAAAGAAGTATGTAGATCATGGCAAAAATGATTTAGAAAAATTTTAAATATTTCCGTTAATATATTTACCTTAACAATAGTTATATTATTATTTTTTGGAGGTTAAAAACATGGAGAATGTTAGTATTACAAAACCAAATGCAGAAGCCAAAGACATAGATGAATTATTTTCAGGAAAAGTCTTTAAGGTACCCGATTATCAAAGGCTTTATTCCTGGGAAAAAGAAAATTGGGAGGATTTTTGGAATGACATCAAAGAAGGCCTAGAAACTAAAACTATCCACTATTGGGGAACTATTACATTAAGAGCCACAAATGAAATAAAGTACTGTGGAGAAACGGAAACTTATTTTAATGTTTATGAAGTTGTAGATGGACAACAAAGACTGACCACAATATATTTGTTCATTCTAGCTCTCTCCAATGCAGGAAAAGAGGCTCTAAAAAAGAAATACATAAAATGTGGCGACGTGTACCGATTAGAACTTGGAGGTCCTAATAAGGAATTTTTAAAAGATCTTGTAGATGGAAATAACCCCGAACCAGATATAAGGAGTAACAAACAGTTACAGGAATGTCTGGAATATTTTAAAAATCAAATAAAAGAATTCGTAAAAATGGGTGGCAATATCGACGAGCTTTCAAAATATTTACAGAAGATAACATTCTCACTAGAATTCGTAGTTCAAGATGAAATGCTAGCAATAAAAGCTTTTGAAAGTCTAAATGATAGAGGAAAACCACTTACACTCCTAGATAAGACTAAAAGCTATTTAATGTTTATTTCAGCAAGGTATCTAAACAATACGTTGAACAATCGAATACAGGAGATATTTGGCCGGATATTTCTGAATTATGACATAATAAAGGAAATTGGAGAGAAAGAAGAAATTGATTATATAAAAAGTGGGAGGTTCAAAGAAGACGAATTATTAAGATTCTTCTATCATTACTTCTCATACTACGCAATTGAAAAGTATCGCTTGTATGATTTACCTAATAAGAGCATTGCTTATAACTATGACATCACAGTAGAAGGTGTTTTTGACAGTTTTCTAAAAGACTCATGTAATTCACTTAAAAATAACAACGAAGTGTTAGAGGAGTTTGCACTAGATTTTCTGGAAAATTTTGACAAGTTTATATCATCCTTCAAAAGATTAATAAAGAAAGTCAGTTTCGATTGTAAATATAGGAAGTTATTTAGTTTCTTAGGCCTCAATACTAGAGTTTATCCACTCATAATCTCATTAGAAACAGAAGGAATACTAGATGCCGAGTTATTAAACCTTATAGAGGTTTTAGACTTGAGAGTCTACAAAATAAGAGGTACTGATCCAAGAGCTAGCCTCTATAAAGATGTTATTACAAAAATCAAAGAAAACCCCAATCCTGAGAGAATAAAAAAAGGTATCAGAGAATTCATTAAACAATTTATGCCTGATCCGGAGTTTCAACACTATCTTAGTGGTAGTTTATATAAAAATCCGGGAACAAAGTATATTTTGTGGGAATATGAAAAATCTCTAGAACCAGAAACTGATGAGTGCAATGTGGAATTATTTAGGAAGTGCCAAGTTGAACATGTACTTCCACAAAAACCTACATTTGCATTTCCTGGATATGGATTCGAAAGTGAAGAAGAGTACGTTTCATATATAAATAAACTAGGGAATCTATGTTTATTAGAAGAAACTCTAAATAAAAAGTGTCAAAATAAAGTGCCAGAGCAGAAAAGAGAATATTACGAACAGTCCCAGATCCCAAGAACCAAGAATCTTGCTTACAAGATAGGGTTAAGTGGATTTAAGAAGGATGACATAGAACAAACAACGAAAGATATTATTGAGTTCTGTTTAAAACGATGGCCAATTTTATGACATAGAAACTTTATATTTATGATCCAGTTCTTTTTTCTAATCTTTAACTTCTTTCTAAATCAAAACGATAAGTACACCCTTCTTGACTTTGTTCAAATAAGTAGAAAAGTTTGAGAAAATCCCTTTCAAGAGGAACGGAAACGGTTATGTGATTTGTTTTTTGCATTCATTTTTATATTTGCTCCAATGGTAGTTAATAAGTTGTGGTTTAGCTTTTTTAAGCTTTAAAGTTTTTGAAAAAACGTTTTTTAGGAGTGGCTCACTCTCCTTTTCGGCTTTGGAGGGTTCATAAGTTTCTATTTGTTCTTTGCGCCGGACTGAAGATCCGGGTGTCGGGGGTTCAAATCCCCCTCGCCCCACCACGTTTTCCTGTTCTTCAACAACATAAAAGTTTAAAA
>LDZS01003211.1_pt1 | contig 14622 bp, 14 predicted proteins | sample 615471 | NCBI WGS metagenome assembly LDZS01 (sample SAMN03408295, study PRJNA278302) | terrestrial metagenome | isolation source: oil reservoir sample K3 | place: USA: Alaska, North Slope, Kuparuk formation | collected 2013
GCGACAACATAAGGACGGCGACAACGCAAAAAAAGCGCGGGAATTGCCGCCGTCCTCATATCAGCGTTTTATCTCCGATTCTTCGCGCCAAAAACTTTGCGTTACATTGAGAGCAATGTGAGCATCGTGCCCGCAGCGACAGCAGTGCCGATGACTCCAGCCACATTCGGGCCCATAGCGTGCATGAGTAGGAAGTTGGAAGGATATTCCCTCTGGCACATTCGCTGAACGACGCGCGCCGCCATAGGGACAGCCGATACGCCAGCGGCTCCTATCATAGGGTTTATTTTACCGCCCGAAAGCACCTTCATAATCTGGCCGAAGACGACGCCACCTGCCGTGCTGAAGATGAATGCCACCAGGCCAAGCGCTATGATCTTTATAGTGGCAGAGGTCAAAAAGTGCGGCGCATCCATGGTGGCTCCAACGCTCAATCCCAAAAATATCGTAGTGGCATTTAATATCTCGTTCTGAGCCGCATGGCTGAGTCGTTCCGTCACTCCGCACTCTCTAAGCAGATTGCCGAACATGAGCACACCGAGCAACGGCACCGCACTTGGAAGTATAAGCCCTGTGGCCACAGTGGACACTATAGGAAATATCACCCGTTCCAACTTGCTAACCGGGCGTAGCTGCTCCATCTTTATCCCTCTATCGGCCTTGGTGGTAAGCGCTCGTATGACAGGTGGCTGTATAAGCGGCACAAGCGACATATAGCTGTAAGCCGCCACTGCTACAGCTCCCAAAATCTGCGGTGCCAGCTTCACTGTGAGATAAATCGCAGTGGGACCATCAGCGCCGCCTATTATGGCGATGGAGGCAGCTTCTTTGACCGAAAAGCCCAAAAGTAGGGCTCCAAATATGGCTACGAATACGCCGAGTTGGGCCGTAGCTCCGAGAAGAAAGGTAATGGGATTAGCCAAGAGAGGACCAAAATCCGTAAGGGCGCCTATGCCCATAAAAATGATAATTGGATAGATCTCGTGTTCGACACCATATGATACATAGCGCAGAAAACCGCCCTCGTCGATGATGCCGCTTAAAGGTAAGTTGACCAAGATACATCCGGTGGCTATAGGCACAAGGAGGAGGGGTTCAAAACCCTTGACGATAGCGAGGTATAGCAGGATAAAAGCCACGATAAGCATCACAACATTGCCTCCGGTAAGGCCCATAAGGCCAGACTGGCCCAAAATACCTTTTAGAGCTGTAAAGTAGAGATCCATCTCGTTCCCCCCTAAGCAATAATCACGAGCGTATCGCCAGTGTTGACAGAGTCACCCGCTTTCACGCGAACTTCTTTAACGGTTCCAGATGCGGGGGAAAGTACTTCGTTCTCCATCTTCATTGCTTCTAAAACTAAAAGCAATTCGCCGGATTTAACGGTCGACCCGGGCTGCACAGAGACCTTGAGGATTTTACCTGGCATGGGGGCAGATACAGTTGTAGCACCGGCGGGAGCCGGAGTTGATGGCGCTGGAGATGGGGCAGGTGCCGGGGCAACTGGTGCGGGCGATACGGGCTGAGTTTGAGCCACTGGCGCCGGAGTAACAGGTGCGGGCGGAGTATAGGCCTGCGTCGGCTGAGAGGACACTCGCACACTTCCTTCGCCAAGTTCTTCCACTTCCACTTCATATGCTCTGTCATTGACTATAATACGAAATCTCCTGGACATGTAACTTTATCCCTCCTGATCGATCGGTTCTTGATTGATAATCTAATTCAGAAAACCCTACTCTTCAAAGCCTTCCATCTGTTCCGCACGCGCCGCCGCTTTCCAAAGGTTGAATTTGGCCACAACCGCTGGAGAGGTAGGCACTCTCGGTGCCCACGCGCTTGCCGAAGCCGCAACGGCCGCCGCGATTACAGCGACCAGCTCCTCTCCTGCGGCGCCTTCCTCCCGCGATGTAATCATTGGAGGTTGCTGAACTGGCGTAGACTGAGGTGGGATTTGAGGCGCAGATGCAGACACCGAGCCCACACCACCGCCACTTACACCCTTTTTGGAAATAGATAGGAATCTGACACAGTAAATAACAAGCGTAAGCCCTACGAGCACGATGAACACGGTGCTAAAAGCAATTATAGAAAGCAGAAACGCCCCCGAGATACCTGCTTCAAAGTGAGAAACCAGGTCCACCATCTAAAGGAGCCTCCTCAATTGGGGATTATACCGTGCTTTCGCTTAGGTCGCTGCTCGCGCTTTCCTTCGTTCAAAAGCAGCGCCTGATAGATGGCCCCCCTCGTCTCTTCTGGCAGTATCACGCGATCTACGAAGCCACGAGATGCCGCGATATAAGGGTTGGCAAAGGCCTCTCTGTATTCCTCTATCTTTTGTTTTAAGGCTGCTTCCTTATCCTCGGCTTCCTCTATTTCTTTGCGAAAGATGATATTCGCCGCTCCCTCTGCCCCCATCACCGCTATTTCAGCCTGAGGCCAAGCCAAGACCACATCGGCCCCGAGGTCTTTGCTGCACATGCCTAAGTACGCGCCGCCATAAGCCTTCCTGAGGATCACCGTTATCTTCGGCGCCGTGGCCTCTGAATAGGCATAAAGCATCTTGGCGCCGTGGCGAATTATACCGCCGTATTCCTGCGCCGTGCCCGGTAGATACCCTGGGACATCAACAAAGGTCACTATAGGAATATTAAAGGCATCGCAGAAACGGATGAAGCGACTCGCCTTATCTGAGGCATCGATATCCAGGCACCCCGCAAGGTGAGCAGCCTGATTGGCGATTATCCCTATAACCCTGCCGCCCAACCGCGCAAAGCCGGTGACCATGTTCCTGGCATAAAGAGGCTGAACCTCGAAGAAGATGCCCGAATCAACTACGCGGGTGATAACGTCGTGAACTCGATAACTCTTATTCGGGTTAGTGGGGACGATTTCGCGTAATGACACGTCCCCTCGATAGGGATCATCGCCGGTGTCGATTACGGGCGGCTCTTCCACGTTGTTGTTCGGAAGGTATGAAAGTAGAGTACGAACTTGCGTGAAGCATTCATCCTCACTTGAGGCAAAGAAGTGGGCGACGCCTGAGGTCTGGTTGTGAGTTAGCGCTCCTCCTATCTGCTCAGATGTCACATCTTCGCCGGTTACAGCCTTTATGACCGCAGGGCCGGTGATGTGCATAATGCCGACCTTGTCTACCATAAAAACAAAGTCCGTAAGTGCAGGACTGTATACCGCTCCACCTGCACAAGGACCGGCTATGACTGAAAGCTGAGGGACCACTCCGCTCGCTTTTACGTTGCGGAAAAATATCCCGCCGTAACCAGAAAGGGCATCCACTCCCTCCTGAATGCGGGCACCGCCTGAATCGTTGATGCCGATTATAGGGGCGCCATTCTGCAAAGCCAAGTCCTGCACCTTCCAGATCTTCTTGGCGTGCATCTCGCCGAGCGAACCGCCCATTACGGTAAAATCTTGACTGTAGACATAAACCAATCGCCCGTCGACGGTGCCAAAGCCCGTAACCACACCATCGCCCAAATACTTCCTCTTATCGAGGTCAAAGAGCGTGCAGCGATGTTCGACGAATTCATCGATCTCCACAAAACTCCCAGGATCTAAAAGTTTTTCAATTCGCTCCCTGGCGGTGAGCTTGCCCTTTTCATGCTGCTTCTCTATGGCCTTGCTCCCGCCGCCCTGCTTCACTGTCTCCCTCTTCTTCAAAAGGTCTTCGCACAGGACATCTATGCCCTTTTCAGGCATAACCCCAACCCCCTTTTAACGTTTGCGCTCTGAAAGTTCTAACAGCACACCGTTTGCAGCTTTTGGATGAACGAAAGCGATCCTTGCCCCGCCAGCTCCGTAGCGAGGTTTTTCGTCAGTCAGGCGAATCCCGTTAGCTTTGAGCTCTCTTATGGCTTCTTCTATACTTTCAACGCGTATCGCTATATGATGGAGACCTTCTCCTCGCCTTTCCAGAAACTGCGTCACAGGGCTATCGCTCGAGGTCCCCTCGAGCAATTCTATCTCTGTGTCGCCCAGGGGAAGAAAGGCTGTCACTACCTTCTGATCAGGTACCTCTTCCCTTCCCGTGCACTTGATGCCGAGCACTCCCTCCCATAACTTTAACGTCTCATCGATGCTTTTAACCGCTATTCCAATATGATCAACGCATATAGGCTTCAAAGAATTCACCTCCCCTTGGCACATAAGAGTTCAGCCTTTAATAATTTACACCTCGGCAAAGCGCCTTGATCCTACTGCTCCCTTTAGCCATTCTATAATATCCTTAGTGGATGTTCCAGGACCGAATACTGCCTTAACGCCCATATTAAGCAGAGTTGATACATCCTCTTCTGGAATGACGCCGCCACCAAAAACGATGATATCGGCTGCGTTCTTTTCTTTTAACAGCTCGATCACCCTTCTAAAATAGTACTCATGGGCACCAGAGAGGATAGAAAGCCCAATGGCGTCGGCGTCCTCTTGTATGGCAGTTTCGACGATCTGCTCGGGCGCTTGTCTCAAGCCTGTGTAAATGACTTCCATGCCGGCATCGCGCAGCGCGCGAGCCACCACCTTAGCCCCTCTGTCATGTCCGTCCAAACCCGGCTTCGCTATTATAACCCTTATCTTGCGGCCTTCCATAGATTATCCCCTCCCACTCATTGGCGGCATCACAAGACGACGCTCTCGCGATATTCGCCGAATTCTTCGCGAAGAACACCACATATTTCACCTTCAGTGGCGTAAGCCTTAACAGCATCTAATATCCGAGGCACGAGGTTTATGGAGCTGTCCCTCGCGGCCTCCCGAAGTAGCTCGAGAGTCTCCTTGACACGCAGGTTATCGCGCCTCGTGCGGAGGGCCTTAAGCTTTTTTATCTGCTCTTCTGCAACTTTAGGATCAACCCTGAGGATCTCGGGGCGCTCGCCCTCCTCGGCAGCCTGAAATTTGTTAACCCCCACAACTATTTGTTCGCCCTCTTCCACAGCCCTCTGGTAGGAATAAGCCGCATCCTGGATTTGCTGCTGCACATAACCCTTCTCTATAGCCACCACCATGCCGCCCAAGTCGTCGATCTTTTTGATATATTCCTGGGCTTGACGCTCTATCTCATTCGTGAGCCATTCTATATAATAGCTTCCTGCTAAAGGATCGACAGTGTTGGCAACTCCTGACTCATAACCAATTACCTGTTGAGTCCTGAGGGCTATGCGGACACTCCTTTCCGTAGGCAAGGCCAGTGCCTCATCGAAGCTGTTGGTGTGAAGCGATTGAGTGCCGCCGAGCACGGCTGCCATGGCCTGAAGAGCCACGCGCACTATGTTGTTTTCAGGCTGTTGAGCCGTCAAAGTGCAACCTGCCGTTTGCGTGTGGAAACGGAGCATTTGAGCGCGCGGATTTGTAACTCCAAAGCGGTCTTTCATGATCTTTGCCCACAGGCGACGGGCCGCACGGAACTTGGCTACTTCCTCTAAAAAGTCATTATGAGAGTTGAAGAAAAACGATAGACGCTCACCGAAGACGTTAGGATCGAGGCCAGCCTTTACAGCCGCATCCACGTAGGCTATGCCATCGGCCAAGGTAAAGGCTACCTCTTGAATGGCAGTAGAGCCGGCTTCGCGGATATGGTAGCCAGAGATGGAAATAGTGTTCCACTTAGGCACGTATTCGCTACAAAACGCAAAGGTATCCACGATAAGGCGCATGGATGGCGTAGGCGGGAATATGTAAGTGCCTCTTGCAATATACTCTTTTAGTATATCATTCTGAATTGTTCCAGAGAGCTGCTCCGCTGAAACTCCTTGTTTCTCTCCTACGGCTATATACATCGCCAGTAGTATTGCTGCAGGGGCATTTATAGTCATAGAGGTTGAGACTTTGTCCAAGGGTATGCCTTCGAAGAGGCACTCCATATCCTCCAGGCTGTCTATGGCAACACCCACCTTACCCACTTCTCCTTGAGCTAACGGGAAGTCTGAATCGTATCCGATCTGAGTTGGCAGGTCAAAGGCCACAGAAAGGCCCGTTTGTCCTTGTTCCAAGAGGTAGCGATAACGCCTGTTTGATTCCTCTGCAGTTCCAAACCCCGCATATTGGCGCATCGTCCAAAGCCGACCGCGGTATAGAGTCGGTTGAACCCCCCTGGTAAACGGATATTCTCCAGGAAAGTTCAGGTCCCTCAGATAATCCATATCTTTGATGTGTTCGGGTGTATACGCCCTGTCTACTGGAGTGCCGCTTATCGTGGTAAAGGTTTCTTTCCTTTCGGGACGTCGAGCGATGGTCTTTTTAACGACTTCATCATATTGCGCTCTCGCCTTTGCAATGCGCTTTAATTCGTCATCTTTAAACAATGTGCTCGCCTCCTTACCCTGCGCTACAAGTATACGATACAGAAGAAATATTGAAAGGCTTACCCCAAATGTTTAATCGTTCAACGATGATAACGCCTTTATTATCAACCTACCTTTAAAAAAAGGCAAGTCCTTTGGAGAAAATACAGACTTTTCTATACAAAACAAATAAAAACCGCCCTTGGCTTTAAAATCCAAGGGCGGCAAGATCACCGATGTTATAGCGCTACTCCGACAATCCTAACTCTTCAAGCTTGCCCTGCGATGGCACGCCCTCGGCGGTCCACCCACGTAAGGCATAATAATCTACGAGCATCCGGCCGAGGTGTGGTATGCTGCCAGCTGCTGCTCCGGTCTTTTTGTCGTGGACCCCCAACCTGGGAGGAAGCACATCGTCCTTGCGCGTTATACCCAACATGTAATTGTACATCCTCTTTAGATTGAAGTTGCGTTCTCCGGCTTTCATGAGATCATCACCGGATATCTCCCACCCCGTAACCGAAGTTATCCAACCAGCTATCACATTTGGCCCTGCCGCATCCTTAGCACGAATGAGAAATTTGCACAACCCAAGATTATTGAAGGTTTCCATGAAATTCTGCATAAGATAGGCGATTTCAGCTTTGTTCTCGACGCCGTGACGCTCAAAGGGTTTATCGAAACCCAAAGTTGAAAGCGTAAACACCCCCTGCTCGGCGAAATAGCCGAGGGCTTCGAGATGGCAAGCGCCTCTGTTAGCCGTGGCGTAATTTACGGCCATAGACGTGAACGCTCTCGGATCATGATATGCATATTCTAAACCTTTGGTTTCCACGGCAAACTCTTTTGCAAGGCCACCGAGTTGGCTCGAGGCGCGCCTCACACCTTGGGATAAAAAGGCTCCAAATCCCGCATCATGACCTATCAGTTCCACCAGCTTTAAAATAACCTCGCCGTCGCCCCAATGGATCTCCATTCCACCGGTATCCTCTTTAGTAATGAGCCCATTTTCGTAGCATTCCATAGCCCATCCTATTACGCCGGCCGTAGAGATCGTGTCCAATCCTAAGCGGTTGCACAGGTCGTTTGCGGCACATATGACATTTAGATCTTCGTTTAAAAGATTGGCGCCAAAGCCGTCACACGTCTCATATTCGGGCCCATGGCAAACGGTACCGGTATGGGGTCCAACTTCCAAACGCACATCTTTGCCACATCGGATTGGACAGGCAAAACAACCGTAGTGCGACACAAAAACGGTTTCGGCTATCTTCTGACCACATGTTTTAGCCGCCCCTTCTTCCCAAGAGCCCAGCGACCAGTTGCGGATAGAAAGGTCTCCGTTTGCCTCCACACCCATGAGCCCTCCGGCGGTGCCGAAATCCGTAAGGCCTTTGGCGTTCGTCCTCACGATGGGGGTAAACTCGCGTATCGAAGCAGAAAGTTTTTCACGATCTTTTATAGGAACCTGCAGCGTTCCTCTCACCACAACGGCTTTTAAGCGCTTGGAACCCATCACCGCCCCTAAGCCGGTGCGACCAGCTGCCCTTGTCTGATTTCCTCCGGTCATAATGCCAGAGATGAGGACCTTTCTTTCTCCGGCAGGGCCGATGCATGCTACTTGGCATTTATCTCCGTGCCTTTTGCATAATCGATCGCACGTTTCATAAACATCGAGCCCCCAGAGATCAGAAGCATCCTTGAGTTCAGCTCTATCGTCTTCTACAAGCAGATAAAGCGGCGCTTTGGCGCTGCCATGAATGATAATACCTTCATAGCCCGTCTTTTTTAGTTCTGCGCCGAAAAAACCACCCATAGTCGCTTCTCCCCAGATGCCAGTCAATGGCGACTTGGCACATATTGAAGTCTTACAGGCACATGGGACAGGCGTGCCTGTAAGTAGGCCATTCATGAAGATCAACGCGTTGTCGGGCCCAAGTGGGTCAGCCTTGTATGCCCCTTCGTCATATAGGAGTCTTGCGGCTAAACCTGAGCCACCCAGATGCTTCATCTGAAGCTCCTCTGAAATCTCTCTTGTGCATATTGACCGTGAATTTAAATCTACTTCTAAAACCTTGGCAGAGGCCATAACTCTTGCCCCCTAACATTAATATGCCTTGCGATACAGCTCGATGATCTGCTCCTCCGTTGCGGAGCGAGGATTATTGGCGGGACTGCCGCTTGCGATGGCATCACGAGCCATCTTGGGAAGCGCCCTTTCGTAGTCCTCTTTGGCTATGCCCATATCTTTAATCGAAGGAATTTCCACATCCTCGCACAATCTCTTTATGGCTTCCACAGCCTCCCAAGCAGCATCGAGCACGCTAAGTCCTTCTATGTTTTCCCCCATAACTTCTGCCACTTTGGCAAACTTTTCCGGCTTTGCGATATAGGTGAACTCCGCCCATGTCGGCAGCAACAAGGCATTAGACACCCCGTGAGCCACGTGAAAGACCGCGCCGATGGGACGAGACATGCCGTGTATGAGCGTCACGGAGGAATTGTTGAAAGCGATACCAGCCAATGTGGCAGCCCGCATCATGTTCGAGCGCGCTTCCAGGTCTTCGCCATTACACCATGCCCTACGAAGGTTTTGAGAGATAAGGCGAATGGCCTCTAAGGCGAGCAGGTCGGTAGTGGGTTGTTCCCTCTTCGAAACATACGCCTCCACAGCGTGACAGAAGGCATCCATCCCTGTAGCTGCTGTCGTCTTGGGTGGAGCGCTTAGCGTCAGCGTCGGATCGGCAATCGCCACTGCGGGAATGATAAAAGAAGAATTGATGAGCATCTTAACGTCGTTCTGTGTATCGGTGATAATGGTAAACCGAGTCACCTCCGACCCAGTGCCCGCGGTGGTGGGAATGGCAACCAACGGTGGGGTGGGTTTTTTCACCTTCTCTGCACCCATGTAGTCTGTAATCTTGCCTCCGTTGGTGTGAAGCACGCCTATGGCTTTGGCCGTGTCTATAGGGCTCCCGCCACCTATTGCCACGAGGAAGTCGCACTTTTCCGTTCGGTATGCTTCAAGACCTGCTTCTACATACGTATCTTTGGGCTCGCCTGGAACATCTGTGAAGACGGCATAATCGACCCCCGCATTTTTCAGGAGCGTTTCTACCTTCTGCACATATCCGACCTTTTTCATGACTTCATCGGAGACGATCAATGCTTTTTTACAACCGAGTTTTCCGACTTCCCTGCCTAAATCCTCAAGGCAACCAGGACCCTGTAACAATGTCCCCGGCATGCGAAATTCGGCCTTGCGCAACATAATTCTCCCCCTTTAACTGACCTGTCGAAAGAAGCTACGACACGGCACTTTTCGCCTTCCTTTCTTTCACCTGCCTTATTATCTCGGGGACGACCTTAAAGAGATCCCCGACAATTCCGTAATTGGCCACCTTAAAGATGGGGGCTTCCGGGTCCTTGTTTATGGCTACGATAATGTCGGAGGTTTGCATGCCGGCCAAATGCTGAATGGCTCCGGATATGCCACAGGCTATATAAAGCTTGGGCCTCACTGTGCGTCCGGTCTGACCCACCTGATGTGCATAGGGGATCCAGCCGCTGTCAACGGCAGCCCTTGAAGCTCCTACGGCGCCTCCCAAAACTTGGGCCAGCTCGAAAAGCATTTTGAAATTTTCAGGCCCCTTTATGCCCCTGCCGCCTGACACTATAATGTCGGCGTCAGCGAGGTTGACCGTACCTGCCGTGTCCTTGATGAAATCCAAGATAGAAAGGAGCAAGTCCTTGGGAGTCGAGATGGGCTCTATTTCTATGATATGAGCTCCATCTTTGGTAACCTTCTCGGGCATGGGCATGACTTTGGGGCGAACCGTTGACATCTGTGGCCTTTTATAAGGGCACAGTATCGTCGCCATTATGTTGCCACCAAAAGCTGGGCGAGTCTGCAAAAGCAACCTTTTTTCGAGATCTATATCCAGTCCTGTACAATCCGCGGTTAGGCCCGTTTCAAGGCGCGTGGCCAAAGCCCCTGCAAAATCCCTCCCGAGCGTCGTAGCGCCTATGAGGACGATTTCAGGTCTGTATTCATTTATGATGTTTTCTGCCTCGCGCACATAGGGATTAGTCTGATACTCTCTGAGATGAGGGGCATCTACCACGCAGATCTCATCAACGTCGTATGCGCCTACCTCTTTGGCCATATCTTTTGCTCCATCGCCCATCACCATCGCGCATAGAGGCACCATTAGCTTGTCAGCCAGCTCCCGCCCCTTGCCGAGGAGCTCAAAAGAGACATGGTTGATGCGGCCAAATTCGTGCTCGACGAAGACCATTACCCCTCTATAACCGGTAGCCTCTTCGCCATGTTTTTCTTCCATGAGGATGGCCTTCATGGGACAAGCTTCTATACATTGACCGCAAAGGATACAAGATTCAAGTATTTCTGCAACGTTCTCGTCGCTTAGCTTTATCGCGTTGTATGGGCAGACTTGGACGCAAAGACCACAACCTGTGCACCGTTCTTTTATGACTTTGAGCGCCATTATAATGTCCCCCTATATGCTTATAACTTGCTGAGAAGAGAGGGCATCCAGAAGTTTCGACACAACTTCTGGGACTTCTCCCTCTAAGATTTGACCACCGGCCCGCGGGGGCGGAGTGAAAATCCGGACCACTTGAGTGGGTGAGCCATCAAAGCCGAACTTAGCCTGATCTCCATTTAGGTCCTGCGGCCCCCAGATTGGAATTTCGGTCCTGGCAGCTCTCCTTATAGAAATGACATTCGGCAGGCGCGGCTGATTTATGTCCTTTACTACAGTCATGAGGGCTGGCAATGTTGTCTCTGCCACTTGAACCCCTTCGTCCAACAGGCGCTCGACTACGATCTTTTTACCCTCTAAGTTTATTTCTCTCACTTTACAAACATAGGTGAGCTGCCTAAAACCAAGCCTTTGAGCCAAGCCTGGACCAACCTGAGCGGTGTCCCCATCAGTGGCCTGCTTGCCACAGATGACGAGATCAATTTCGCCTAACTTTTTGATAGCCAGCGAGAGCGTGTATGCGGTCGCCAGTGTATCTGAACCTGCAAAAGCCCTATCGCTTAAGAGGGCGGCCTTGTCCGCTCCCATAGCCAGGGCTTGTCTCAGGGCATCCTTAGCCTGAGGGGGCCCCATGGAAACAGCTATGACTTCGCCGCCATAGCGCTCTTTGAGCCTAACCCCTTCTTCGATAGCGTATTCGTCAAAGGGGTTGACGACGCTCTCAACGCCTTCGCGAATCAATGTGCCTTTAACAGGGTCCATCTGCACTTTAGCCTCGGTGCTCGGGACTTGTTTGATGCATACCACTATACGCAAGCAGAACTCACCCTCTCTTTCGCAGGGACTACAACTTCCAAATTCAACGGCCAACAAATTTCGGCTGCCGCTTTTCTAAAAAGGCTGCTACGCCTTCTCTTTTATCCTCAGTGGAACAGGCCAAGGCGAATAGGTACGACTCATGGGCCAGCCCCTGGTCGAGGCCGAGGTTCGCACCTCTGTTTAAGGCTTCCTTGGCGTATTGAACCGCAAGTTTGGGGAGGGCTTTAATCTTCTCCGCCCACGATGTCGCCTCTCCCATTAAGACATCCACGGGGACGACCTTGTTGGCCAATCCTACGCGGTAGGCCTCCTGAGCGTCTATCGTGTCACCTAAAAGCACCATCTCCATTGCCTTCGTCCTGCCCACCGTACGAGCAAGCCTTTGGGTGCCGCCACCGCCAGGGATAATACCGAGCTTAACCTCTGAAGCTGCGAAGCGCGCGTTTTCCGACGCTATCCTAAACGTGCAAGCCAGAGCCAGCTCAAGCCCTGCACCTATAGCATAGCCGTTTATGGCGGCAATGACGGGGACGTTCAGATTTTCTATGCGATCGTAGAGTTCTTGGCGCTGTCTCGTGTGCTCCCTGCCCAAAACGATATCCCGTTCGGCAAGCTCTTTGATGTCGGCACCGGACATAAAGGCCTTATCGCCGGCTCCCGTTATTATTACAACCCTAACGTCTTTGTCGCTCTCGATCGCGCCTATAGTCCTTTCGAACTCCCCGACGAGCGCATTATTCATGGCATTCCTCACCTCAGGTCGGTTCACAGTGAGGTAGGCCACTTGGTCCTTTATTTCGCAAAGGAGGATTTCGTTTGGCATTACGATCACCTCACACGAAGGCGGATACGCCGAGGTCACCGCTCGCTATGATGAGCTTTTGAATCTCACTCGTCCCCTCGTAAAGCGTGTTTATCCTGGCATCGCGATAGAAACGCTCGACAGGAAATTCATTTGAAAAGCCGTAACCGCCGAAGATTTGGATAGCTCTATAAGCCACTTGATTAACCATCTCGCTGCAGAAGAGCTTCGCCATAGAGACCTCTCTGGTGCAGCGCACGCCCTTATTTTTCAAGTGGCCCGCCCTGTAGACCAAGAAGCGCCCCGCATCGATATTGATGGCCATTTCGGCAAAATGCTCCTGAATGAGCTGATGGCCCGCTATCGGCTTACCGAACTGGACCCTCTCCAAGGCGTATTTCTTGGCGACGTCATAACACCCCTGTGCTGTGCCGACGCAGCCTGCCGCAACCGTATAACGGCCGTTATCGAGGGCACTCATGGCCACCTTGAAGCCATCTCCTGGGTTGCCGAGGACGTTCTCTTTGGGCACGCGTACATCTTCAAGTATCAGTTCAGCCGTGCTCGAGGCGCGAAGGCCGAGCTTGCCGTGGATGTCTCTGGATGAAAAGCCGGGCGTCTTCGTATCGACGATGAAGGCCGTAATTCCTCTATGGCCGGCAGACTTGTCTGTCTTGGCGAATATTAAGGCCACATCTGCACAACCGTTTGAAATCCACATCTTGTTGCCGTTCAATACGTAACTGTCACCATCGAGGACGGCGCTTGCCTGCATGCTGGCCACGTCGCTCCCAGAATTAGGCTCGGTCAAGCCGAAGCACCCCAAGATCTCCCCTGAGGCCAATCTCGGCACATACATACGTTTTTGGTCTTCCGTGCCCCACCGCAAGATTGAAAGTGTTACAAGTGAAATTTGGACGGAGTAAATGCCGCGCACGGAAGAATCAACGCGCCCCAGCTCTTCAGCCACAAGGGCATGCGATATGTAGTCAAACCCTCCGCCTCCGTATTCCTCCGGAATGACGGTACCGAATATCCCAAGTGCTCCCATTTTCTTGACGATCTCTTCTGGAAATTTCTCTTCCTGGTCATACTGGGCCGCAACGGGCGCGATCTCTTTGTCGGCAAAATCTGCCACCATCTTTTTTATCATCTGTTGCTCTTCATTGAGATCGAAATCCATTACTCATCCCTCCTCGAGCTTATTTTTAAGAGGTCACTGTTCGTATGTGTAAAAACCCCTGCCGCTCTTGCGCCCCAGATACCCTGCGCGCACCATCTTTTTCAGTATGTAGGGCGGGCGGTAACGCGGGTCTCCGAGCTCACGGAAGAGGGTCTCCATCTTGGCGAGGTGCACGTCCACGCCTATCATGTCGATCAGTTCGAGTGGCCCCATGGGCAGGTTGGCACCCAGTTTCATCGCTGTGTCTATGTCTTGGGGCTCGGCCACACCTTCGGAATACGCTACCACCGCCTCGTTGAGGAGTGCACCTAAGATACGGCTTACTATTCCCGCAGGCGTCTCGATCTTTATGGCTATAGGCGTCTTACCTAAAAACTCAGCGAGCTCCTTCGTTTTTTCCACAGTCTCCTTCGACGTCTGCAGCGCGGGCATGATCTCGACGAGCTTCATGACTACAGGAGGGTTGAAGAAGTGCATTCCTATAACCCTGTCGCTGTGCTTTGCTGCACTAGCGATCTCCGTTATGGGACAGGCTGTCGTATTTGTGGCGAGGATCACATTCGGCTCGAAGTTAGCGTCTAACCTCGCAAATATCTGCTTTTTAACTTCTACATCTTCAACAACCGCTTCGATCACAAAGTCCACATCTTTGGACACGACTGCCTCGATCTCCGTACCGCCGCTGATACGGGACATGATATCCTTGACCTCTTCTTTCGTCATCTTTCCCTTCTCGACGCGCTTTTCGAGGCCGCTTCTTATCCTCTCGATGGCCCTATCCACAAAGGACCTGTCCACATCGATGAGGACAGCATCGAGCCCAGCCTGAGCGCAGACCTGGGCAATGCCGTGCCCCATCGTCCCCGCGCCCACCACCATGACCTTCTTGAATGCCATCTCTCCCACCTCCCTGGCATAAAGTAATATTTAAAGGCTACATTGACAACGATCTTTTCTTTTTACTAAACGACTGTTTTAAGCGCCTTGATCAGAACAAGTTTCCCATGTCGTCGAAGGGGA
>LDZS01000043.1_pt1 | contig 14388 bp, 15 predicted proteins | sample 615471 | NCBI WGS metagenome assembly LDZS01 (sample SAMN03408295, study PRJNA278302) | terrestrial metagenome | isolation source: oil reservoir sample K3 | place: USA: Alaska, North Slope, Kuparuk formation | collected 2013
TCATCAGGGTAGCTCCTGATCCTGATGAGCCCGGCTCACTACAGATCAGAGAGTCGTCAAAGGAAAGGTCCTCGAGGGATTCATATGTGCCTCTTTTTCGTTCTCCTACTACTTCAGGATCTTTTTTCAAACCTTGCAGAGCATAAAACCCTGCGAATGTATTTGATTCATAATCAACAGTGATTTTTCCATCTTTTGCCAGTGCATAAAGATGTTCGGTGGATTGTGGAGAATCACCAGAAGGTTTTACCAGCACATAGGTAAATATTTGATTTCCTTCTTCTAGAAGCGTGCTAATATCCGTTACTGCCGCACTTTGTATAATACTTTTGCGCTCAATAACAGGTTCTACGCTTAAAATAGTATCCCTATCTTCAAGATTTAGAACCGTTCTCCTACCACCAGCAATTCTAGCAAAGACTCCACGATTACCCTTAGGAACACCATAAACTGCAGAATGATCATCCCTAATCAAAATTATGTGGGTGGAATCAGATGTGAAACCCGAAAGACTTAAAACAACTTCTCCTTCTTCATAAAAAAATTCATCATGAGTTGATTCCAAATCCGTTTTTATAGGGCCTATGGCCGCTTCATCAGAAGTTGTCCACCTAACATGGAGATTTTCAAATAGTTTGTAGTTCTTTTTCCATTCATTTATTAGCTCTTGGGCATCATCATCTTCAACCATTTCAATAATTATGCTACCATGGTTGGTCTTGATTTTATATTTGTTAATATGTTTTTCAAACTCTTCTTTGCCCTTAATAACTCCTAAAACACAGCCTTTTTTATAAGGAGCATTAGTAGCTTGAATAGCGTCTTCTATGGTGGAACCATCTGGAAGCTCCACTTTCTGGCCATTGACCTTTACCAACATTGGATTCCCTCTTAATATTGAATTATCGAGAATTTTATTAAATAATTGTAGATATTTAATTAATTAGGATTAATTTTAGGAATTTTTTATTAAATTTTTATTTAATATTATTTAATGAAATATGGATTAATTCTGTATTTAAAATCCTATTTAATACCTATTTTTAAAGAACTAGTTATTTAAATTTTACAATTTTATAATTCAATAATAAATCAAAAAATTAGTTAGGGAGATGGATAGAAAAAGAAAATAAAATAATATACTAATAAATTCAAAATAAGTAATTTAAAGAATAATAATTTGATTATGATAAATAAATGAATAAATAAATGCATACTAATAAATAATAATGAATTAATGAGTTGAAATAGCACAAATTGAACTCAATTTAGCTTTCCTCTCTTACTCCCATTATTCCATTTATTTTTAAATCAAAAAGAACTCTTTTTTGGCCTTCATGTTCCAGATACAACTTTTCATCGGCAATTATTTCCCCTACAGCTGCACCAGTTATATTAACTTCTTTTAAAAGTTCTAAGCACTTGTCAACAGTTGAAGAATCAGCAGTTAAGACAAATCCAGAACCTGGATAAGATTTAAGCCATTCATCCCAGCTTACAGAATCATTACGCGGAATTTTATTTAATTCAACTTCAGCCCCTACTCCAGAGGATTCTAAAAGCATCCCCAAAGTCCCTAAGGTTCCAGGATTACTAATATCTTTTCCAGCTGTAACCAGCTTTTGAGCCCCTATTTTACCCATAACATCAATTTGGGCCTGAACCAGAGCAGGTTCTTTATGAGTGGTGGTATCCCAGTTTAAGGCAAATTTAGGATGCTGCTGTCCATCTAAATCAATGGCCACAATTACCTTATCACCAACTTGTGCATCACAACTGGTTATTAAAGCATTCTTGGGCACAACACCAGAAATAGAAACGTCAAGAGCATCATATGGCGTATCTGGATGGACATGGCCCCCTACCATAGGAACGCCAAATTTTCGGGCCCCGTCTTTTATTCCTTCCATTACGGCATGACAGGATTCTTCATTGTTAACTGATAAGACATTGACCATACCCATAGGTTTTCCACCCATGGCTGCAATATCATTAACATTAACCAAAACTGAACAATAACCTGCCCAGTAAGGATCATTAGTCATGAGTTGACCCCAAATTCCATCTGCAGCCAATAATAAAAGCTTTCCATCCCCAATATCTATAGCTGATGCATCATCGCCAAAATTGAGCACAGTATTGCCTGCAACATTGTAAACATCTTTTAGAATATTTGTTATTTCTCTAATTGGTTTTTTTCGGGTGACTCCTTCAAAGTTTTTGAGAGAATCAACCAGAGCGTCTAAATCCAAATCTACACCTCAACAATCTCTGTTTCTTTTATATAATATTGAGCAGCCGTATTATCTATAAGTTGTAATAATTCCTTTTTAAAAGTTTCTATATCCTCAATTTCTATGAATTCTAAGCCATTAAATAGTTCAGAAAAGATTCTCTCACCAATAATATCGTCCCAACCACTTTCCAGCTCCACAATCATGGACCCTGAACTTTTAAATCCACTTTCCACAACCTGATCTACATCCCCATCAGTAATTCCAATGATAGGTACATCAAAACGGTACAAAATATCTGCAGCTACCAGTGTGGTATCATCACCCACTGTTACCACCAGGTCAGCATCTTTAAGGCGATAAATATCTTCTGCAGCGTGATTTAAAAAAGCAATTCTGAATTTTCCATTCCATTCGCGGGATTTAACTATTCTGGGGTCAACTGTGGATCTTCTTAAAAGTCCGGTTTTTACAATGGCCTTGTTTAAGTCAATTTTGCCCAATTTTTCCACACCATGAGTTTTCAGCTCCCCGCCAATGATTTGATTTATTATACCATTTTCAGCAACTAAAATAACCTCTTCCTTGGTCGATTTTCCGATTACAATGCCATTGAGAAAAATATTTTCATTTTTGGATACTCCCACTAATTTACGGTAAGTTTTGGAACCCTTGGTGGAGTTTTTGTTATTGCAATCAGTTCCATTGAAAAATATCTCTTTCATGACTAATTTAGGCGTGACCACTTTTAGGCCCATCTTAGATGCAACTTCATCAGCCAATGGTTTAATAGACTTTCTCCAAGGAATAACACAACCATCCTGCTCTCCCGGCCTTTCAATTTGGATAAGATTTGGTTTAGATTTGGATTTTTTAAAAACCTTGTAACCAAAGGCATGGCCAGTTACATCGGATTTTCCAGAGTTTATTAAAAAAATAATCTCAGATCCTTCCTCTTGAAACTTATCAATAGATTCACTGGGAAGTCTTTTGGTAGAAATATCAATTAAATTCTCTAAATGAGCATCATGAACGGCCGTACGTCCCATAGTACCGCCCAAGCGCGCACGAACTTCACCATATTCCTTTAAAAAATTAATTATTTTTAGGGCATAACCAGAATCAACAATATAAGGCCCGTGGACCACCACACCAATTCTCATAAAATACTGTTGAACAAATACTATATTATAATTTGTTGTTACGGAAAAAACAGTTTTTTATGATTAATTAATACTTATTTTGATAGATAGGAAACTTATAAAATTAAAGCATTCTAATTTCTTGAAAAGCTGAAAATGTAATTAGGAGTTATTTTTTAAAATCAAGCATATCTTCCATATCATAGAATATATCGCAGAATGATTTGCAGGCCATTTTAAGTTCTTCCTTACCCGCAGGAGTTAAGGAATAATTCTTATTTTCATCAACTTCATTAAACATCCTGAAGGTATTAGCCATAATTCCATTTGTTTTGGTTAAAGAAAATAGAAAATTTAATTCCTTTTTTTAAGCCTTTTTTTAAAAATAGGGGAACCACAGATTTCACAATCATCAAAAGAATAAGTATCATCATATTCCTTTTTGCAGCCCTTGCAAACCTTTTTCCACCCATAGATTCTCTGAATTCCTGAAGTTAAAACTGTTTTAAAAGGAATTTCAAGTAATTTAGAAACATTTTGAATAGAATAATCATCTGTGATTAATATAACACCACCATAGACTTTTTTTACATGTATAGCTAGTGCTAATAGTTTTTTATCAGTTTTAGAAAGTCTTAAAATATCCCCAGATTGTTTAACAATGTTTTCCACTTTGGCCATGGATTCTGTATCCGGCTCAACAATCTTTAGGAGTTCATCCTTCAGGGCATTTTTCATGATCATTTTTGACTGAATATCTTTTAGTTCTTCTGTGACCTCAGAAATAGTGAAATTATTTTTATCTGATGGCTGGTAGCCGCCAATAAATGCAGATGCATCTAAAACTTTGAAATTTTCTCTCATGGTACTCCTCATTATCATTAAAAGTATTAAAACCATTTTTACAAAAACGTTTTAAAACTAGTTATTAATGGAAAAAACTCTCTTTTTCGATTTTTTAATACATTAAACTGTCCTAAATAACGTATTGCATTTAAGCAAAAACTTTTTAAGTATTAAAAAACATATGTTAATCAAGGGTAGGGTAATGGACTCTCAAACTCATTATAGTTGCTAAAATTAGGATTAGAACCGCCTCCAATCCAATTTTACTCCCTACCCTACGATTATAATATAAATTTTTATTACTTGCTTTTTTGTGAAATATAATGACAATATAAAACTTTTTATTTGATTTTAAGGAAAAATTTTATAATAAAGTGGTCTGTATTGAGTCATTATAATTAATAAAATTCTATTTTTTTATAAATTCTATTTTAAATGATTTTTTATAATACTTTTATAATATCTGATTGATATTTATACTATTAATAGTTCGAATAATAGTCATTTATAGAATTATTAATAATATTTTAATCTAATCAGTTTTGAATTCTATAAATAATAAATAATAATTTAAAAAATGATTTAAAAAATGTGCATTGGTTTTAACTAAATTCTTAAAGGACGATTATTATGAAAAGTCAAAGTATGGAAAGTCACCGGAAAAATGTCCCTCGTGAAATTAAATGTGGAGTTATAACGCTTAGTGATTCTAAGTTTGATGATTATCAAAAAAACAAAAACAGCAGTAGTGATTTATCTGGCCATCTGCTGGTAGAAAATTTAAAACCCAAATATGAGCTAGCGGATTATTCTATAATCCCTGACGATTGAAGAAATGATCATCTCTAAAAATATTGATGTGATTATTACCACCGGAGGTACAGGTATTGGAAACAGGGACATAACTGTGGAAACTCTAAAAGAGATATTTGAGAAAGAACTTAGTGGTTTTGGTGAAATTTTTAGAGCAGAGTCTTACAAAGAGCTGGGAGCTGGAGCAATACTCAGCAGAGCGACAGCAGGAGTTTATAAAAATTCAATTATAATTGCAATGCCAGGATCTCCAAATGCGGTTCAATTAGGTATTGATATAATTTTTAATGAATTAGGACATCTGGCCCGGCATTTAAAAGAATAAATAGAATAAAAAGAATTTAAAATTGAATAGGTCTAAAATGAAATAAAAATATTAAAATAAAATATAATTATTCAAATTAAATAATTAATTTAAAAAATTAATTATTTTTTCATGAACTCTTCAATAGAAATTAGAGGTTCTAATTTAACACCTTTTTTATTGAAATTATCCTGAGCACCTTCACACCGGTCAAAAACCACGAATGCTCTTTTTACAAAGCCACCATTATCTTCAATGGCATCTATGGCCTTTAAAAGTGAGTTTCCAGTAGTAGTAACATCTTCTACAACAATTACATTGTCGTTTTCACTCAAGTCACCCTCAATAAGCTTTGAAGTTCCATAGCCCTTCTTCTCCTTTCTTATCATGAGAAGAGGAATTTTAGAATGCAGTGAAACTGCTGTGGCAATGGGAACTGCTCCTAAAGCAGGCCCAGCTATTTTATCAATATTATCCTTTTCAATTTTAGAATTTATAATTTCTGCAATTGTTTGGAGAATTTCAGGGTCCGTGATAGCTCTTTTCATATCCACATAGTAATCGCTCTCTTTTCCAGAGGATAAAATAAATTTTCCAAATTTTACTACCTGATTTTTCTCCAGCAAGTCCATTAAATGACTTTTCTGATTACTTTGTTCTTGCATGATTTACAGACTCCTTTCTGAGTATAATAACAATCCGAACATACTATGGCCCCACATAGAGAACAAGTATTCATTCTTCCTGCTTTACCACATAAACTACATATTCCAACTAATTGCACCAAAAACACCCCGAAAAGACATAATTTCGATATTAGTATTTGAATACTGGTAATAATTAAAAAATATGTAAAAATAAAAACTAGAATATTAAAAATTTAATTATAGCATAATAACCCTAAATTCAAGTTTTACTAATTAATAAAACTAATTAAATGAAATAAAGAGTAATGGAATTTTTTTTACCATATCAAAAGGAACAATGGTCTCCCCTTTAGACAGTCCCAGTCCTTCTGAAATTCCACCCTTGCTTAAAACAAGCGCTTCAATTTTTCTTGTCTCAGGATCTGTTTCCACGTCTTTTACTTTACCAATAATCGCTGCAGAACTGTCCAAGACCTCTTTACCAACAATTTCTTCCACAATCCTCATATTATCACCATTAGCTTATTTGTATGGCAAATTATTTAAATATATTTAATTTATCCCAAAACAAAAAAATAGAAAAAAATCTGATATTGATTTTATTGAGTAAATTAATTAATATCACTTAATTTGCAGTTAAAAATTAATTTTAAAATAATTAAAAATAAATGAATTGAAGAATTACATCCCTTCAAAACACTTGTCTATATGTTCTTTGGCCATAGGTTTGGTTAATAAAGTTACTGCTACTGTAATAATGGCTGCTACAGGGAGTCCCAGTACAATAGGATCAATAACATTCCAGGGCATTCCAGTAATTAGTGTAGCTTTTCCAAACATGAAATTACATAATCCAAGAGCTACTGCAGACTTTTTGTAAACAAATAGTAACCAGAATACACTTACAATAGTTCCACCAACCATCCCCGCAATTACGCCAGTAGTGGTGGCCCGTTTCCAGTAGACTGCGCAAACATACATGGTTAAAAAGGCCCCTGCGGTGAGTGAGAACCATAATGCAGTTCCTACAGCAACAATGTTCGCAGGAAGAGTGAATCCTAGAATTACTGCTAGAATAACTGCAATTACGATTCCTCCACGAGCTATAACTACTGTAGATGCCCCACCAGTCTTTTTAGAGAGAGTTTCATAAACATCTCTACCTAAAGCAGTTCCTTGAACGTGGAACTGGGCAGAAAGGGTGGACATTGCTGCAGAGAGCAAGGTAATCATGAAAATATAGGCAAACCATAAAGGCATGGCAGTAGCGATGAATAAAGGAATTATCTTATCTGCATTTCCTAATGCTGCTGCAATGGCTATTTGACCAGTGTGCTGATAGAAGTACACGTTAGATAAGGCCCCTACGATGAAAGCGGTTCCAGTCATAAGTGCAATAAATACTCCACCTACAAGAACTGCTCGGTTAATCTCTTTATTAGACTTAACAGTCATGAACCGAACAATGAGCTGTGGTTGAGATAAAACTCCAATTCCAACTCCTAAAATGAGAGTAGATACCAATGTCCACCAGAATGGACTTCCAAATGCTGGAATTGTCGTCCACCCCGTAGCCCCTGTGGCTGCCGCAGCTTGAGGCACCAAATGAGAAATGTTAGTTAAGGCCTGATTGGCTTCTGTAACTCCACCTAGCAAGTAGTAAATTCCAAATAAGAGGAATATCATCCCAAAGAACATTATAGTTCCTTGAACCGCATCGGTGTACATAACACCCTTAATTCCTCCAAATATAACATAAAGGGCAACAATTAATGCCAACCCAATAAGTGCAATGGAGTAATCAATATTCAAAGTGGTTTCTACAAAACGAGCCATTCCAATTAACACCGCTGCAGCATATAATGGCATTCCAAAGAATATAACCAGTCCACTGAAATACTGTATGAATTTACTGTTAAATCTTCGGGATAAAAACTCAGGGAAGGTTAGGGCTTTTAAATTGTGTCCCATTTTCCTTGTTTTCTTTCCAAAGAAGACAAAGGCGATGAATATTCCCACTAGGATATTCAAAACCGTGAGCCAAAGAAGGCCCATTCCATAAACACCTGCCATCCCTCCAAAACCAACAATAGCCGCAGTACTAATAAATGTAGCACCGTAACTCATGGCCATAATGTAAGGATGAGTAGTACGGCCGGCAACCATGAAGTCTTCAGCAGTTTTAGTCCGCTTCCAAGCTACATAACCGGTGTAACCTATTATAATCATATATACTAACACGATAATTGATAACAATAGTACATCCATATAATCACAATCCATTGATAAATTAAATCAGATTTCTAATGATAATTAAATAATTAATTCGATTTTCTGAAAAGGATAATTGATGTTTAAAAACCTAATTCTTTTTCTTCCATTTCTAATTCTTCTTTTTCCCACTCTAATTCTTCTTTTATCTGGTCTTCTTCATCTTCATCGCCTTTATTCCAATTTAAAACACCATAAATAATGCAAAGAAGAGTAACTAAAATACATGCAATGTAAGCTCCCCAAACCCAGGGATCTGGAATACCTAAAACCTCCATACATCCACCTCCTAATTTTATTCAATCTTAAATATTATCTTTAATATTTAATCATTACTATCTATTTTATTTTATATATTTATAAATTCCTAAATGAAATTAGTCCAAATAAAAATTGAATAATTAGAATAAGAGAATTATTATTTTAATTTATTTATAACCCTAAGAAAATAAAAAAAAGCAAAAGAAAGCATTAAAAAAGAAGAATAATTGATTATTCTCTTTTTTTAAGTATTCTCTTTTTTAAAAACCTTCAAAACATTTATCTAAATGTTCTTTGCTTGGTGGTTTAGTTATCAAACTAACTACCACAGTGAAAAACAGAGCTACAGGTACTCCAATAACCAGTGGATCTACAAGAGGCCATGGCAAAGTATTAATAAGCAAACTTTGACCGCTGATCGCTTTAAAAATCCCTAAGGAAACTGCTGTTTTTTTATAAACAAACAACAGCCAGAACAAACTAGTGAAAGTCCCCATTACCATGCCTGCAATAACTCCAGGTTTGGTTGATCTTTTCCAGAATAATGCACAGGTATATGGAGATAAGAAAGCAGCTGCACATAATCCAAAAAATAGTGCCGTTCCTTGAGCAACTATGCTTCCCGGAAGGGTAAATCCTAAAATAACCGCGATTATGACTGCAACAAGAATTCCGATACGTGTTATGAGTACTGATCTATCTTCACTTCTATTAAAAATAGTTTCATATACGTCCCTACCAATAGCAGTTCCTTGAACATGGAACTGTGCACTTAAAGTAGACATGGCTGCTGAAAGTAATGTTAACAAGAAAAGATATGTAAACCATTCCGGCATAGCTGAGTTAATGAAAATAGGAATAATTTTATCTACATTTCCTGCAGCAACTTGTATGGATATTTGTCCCATTTGTTGGAAAAAGAAAACATTAGAAAGTGAACCTACAATATAAGCAGAACCTGTGATGACAAAAATAAAGATACCACCAATAAGAACGCCCCTATTGAGTTCTTTATTTGAACGTACTGTCATAAAACGAACAACTAATTGAGGTTGAGCCAGTACACCAATGCCTACGCCCATTATTATAGTAGAAACTAAAGTCCACCAAAATGGACTACCAAATGACGGGAAAGTTGTCCAGCCAGTTCCACCTACTGCTTTTACTGAATCTGGAACCAAATATGCCATATTAGTTAAAGCCTGATGTGATTCTGTAATCCCACCCAACAAATAATATGTGACTAAAAGTAAGAAAATCATTCCCAAAAACATTATGGTTCCCTGCAATGCATCAGTGTACATTACTCCCCTAATTCCTCCGAAAATAACATAAGCTGCTACAATCAAGGCCATAATTATTAATGCTATGTTAAAATTTAGGTTAAGTGCCGTCTCCATGAATCTAGCAGCTCCAATAAGAACTACCGAAGCATACAATGGCATTCCCAGGAAAATTACCAGACCACTAAAATACTGAATAAATTTACTGTCAAATCTTCGGGATAAAAACTCCGGAAACGTCAAAGCTCTTAAATTATGTCCCATTTTCCGAGTTCTCTTTCCAAAGAATACAAAAGCTATGAAAATACCAATCAGAATATTAAAAAATACTAACCAGAGAATTCCCATCCCATAAAGTCCAGCTATACCTCCAAAACCAACAATAGCCGCAGTACTAATAAATGTAGCACCATAACTCATGGCCATAATATACGGGTGAGTGGTACGGCCGGCAACCATGAAATCTTCAGCAGTTTTAGTCCGCTTCCAAGCCACATAACCCGTGTAGCCAATTATAATCATATATGCCAAAATAATAATTGATAATAATAATATATTCATATAATCACTAAACCCCATTAAAATGATTTAAAATTTAATCCAGCTTATTTCAAATTAATATTTTATTGCTCTTTTTATACTCATTTTGATGATAGCCTCCATTTAATCTCCAAGAATTAAATTCAAAAGAATTATTGAAATTCATTACTATCTAAACAATTATATTATTTAAAAATTGCCAAATGTTTTTTGAATATTAATAAATCTAATTATAAATAAGTAAATATAAGATTCAATAATAAAAATTTAGAATTTAAATTAATTCAAATTAAATAATAAATAAAATTATAAAATAAAATATTTGAGAATATTGTATTAGATTTATGCCAATTCACTAATCAGCCGGATCCAAAAAAATAAGCACAGTGATAACATGATATGGAACAAAGAAGCCGAATGCATGTCCAATAAAGAAAAAGAAGAATTACAACTAAAATTATTAAAAGAAGTGGTTAAAAGGGCCTATGAAAATGTTCCTTATTATAAAAATCGTTTTGATAAATTGAATATCAGACCAGAAGATATTCAAACTTTAAAAGATATTGAAAAATTACCATTTACCACTAAAACTGATTTAAGGGATGCTTATCCTTTTGGAATGTTTGCGGTTCCAGAAGAAGAAATAATAGAGGTCCATACCTCCTCAGGAACAACGGGTAAACCCACAGTATCAGGATATACTCAAAAAGACCTGGAAATCTGGGGAGAAGTGATGGGTAGAGCACTTACTATGGCCGGAGCTGGTAGGAAAGACAAAATACAAAATTGTTATGGTTACGGGCTTTTCACAGGAGGATTAGGTGTTCACTACGGAACACAGGCTGGATCGTTTGTGAGGATTGACTCTTTGTTATTCAACACCCAACCCCACAATCCCTTAAATTTCTTAAAAATTGTTTTCTTATCTTTTTTCTTGAATTCTTTCCGGAAATCTCGTTTAAGGGTAGGAACCATTAGATAACCTGTTTTAGGATTTATATATCCTACAAAACCATATTGGCTTCGAGTTAGATCTTTGGCATGTTCTAAAACAAGATATGAAATATCATCAATTGAGGATTGAGACAGGAGATTTCTTGATAATTTAGCCAGAGCATTGTTAATTGAAACTTCCCGTGACAAGGCGGTTTCCATCTTTTTACGTTCAGTAGTGTCACGTGCTGAAGTTAAAACAATTTTTACATCACTTTTCTCATCAAATTCTGGCACTAACAATGCATCTATCCATATACCCTTCGGGAGTTCAAATTCAATGTGGTTATTTTTTTTGTTTTGAATACTTTGTCAATAGCTTTCTCCCACAATTTCACTAAATCCTTTGGAAATCCCATTTCCTTAAGTGTTTTACCTATAAAGTCCTCAGGCATAATACCTGTAAACTTTTCAACAATGGGATTTACATAAAGGTGTCTGTGCTCTCTATCATGACGCATGATAAGGTCAATTGAATCATCGGATAAAGCCCTGAAACTTTCTTCACTATGTTTTAAGGCTTCTTCCATTTTTTTACGTTCAGTCATATCTATAAAACTTTCTAGTAGGCATTCACGTCCTGCTAATTTTATTGGAATCACAGTTTTTAATATGGGTATTTCATTACCTTTAACATCTAAAAGAACACGTTCAGAATTATCTAAAACTTGATCAAGGTCACTGATGGGGCATTTACCTTCGTCAGCGGGGCATATGTATCTGTGACATATATTTCCCATAATTTTTTCTTTTGAAACACCTATGAGGTCGGCGGCTACTTGATTAACATCAAGTATTTCATGGGTTTTCTCATCAACTACAATAATTCCAGTGTGGACTGAAGAAAAAATGGTTCTTTGATATTCTTCACTATGTTTTAAGGCTTCTTCCATTTTTTTACGTTCAGTGATATCTCGTGCAGTAATTATAACAAACTTTACCTCACCTTTTTCATCAAATTCAGGCACTAAAAAAGCATCTATCCAAGTACCTTTAGGAAGTTTTAATTCAACATGATCATCGGTTTTGGTTTCAAAAACTTTATAAACAGTCTCTTTGTACAGTTTAACTAAATCATCAGATAAACCAAGTTGTACAAACTTTTTGCCAATAAAATCCTCTGGAGGAATACCACTTAGCTTTTCGATTGTTGGATTCACATAAAGATTTCTGCATTCTCGATCAAAAAGCATGATAATATCAAATGAAGTCTCAGCTAATGTTCTAAAACTTTTTTCAATACCAGTTAAAGCTTTTTCTATTTGCATAAGTGCATCATTATCTCTCACAGTACCTAGGAAAACACTTTTTGGACCATAGTTTTTAAGTTCAGTGACAACTATTTTAACAGGTATAATCTTCCCCTTTTTAGTATGTAAGTTAATTTCAAAAATAGGAAATTTTTTAGCTTCAATTATCTTTTTTATTCCTTTACTCAAGATTTCAGCTGATTCAGGGTATATATCTTTCATTTTCATGGATAAAAGCTCTTTTTTAGAATATCCTGAGAGTTGAATTAGCTTTTTATTTACATCTAAAATCTTCATATCTTCAGAGAAGATGTTTATTGGAACTTTAGAATTATTAATAGGGAATTTATATCCCTCTTCAGATTCTTTAAAAACCTCATTTAAATGTATTTTTTCATTGAAACTATCAGGTTCTACAAAGATGTCTTCTGATTTGTTAGATTCATTTACATCTTGACGTTTTTTCTTTTTTTTATAGTGCATAGTAACAAAACCCAAATCACGACTGCTAACACTATTTTTTTGATTAGGATTAACCAGATTCTAGTCATATTATTAATTTTCTACACATATATATCTAACAAATTTAAATAAGGATACTAAATTTAGTAATATTGTAGCTTGAATTTTGAGATTCATTTTTTTATCAGTTATTAATTTAAAGTTTAGATTATGGAAACACATATTTTAAGGTATAATTCACAGTTTAAGCAGATAATATCAGTTATAATAATTTAAAATGCATTTGTTATAAAAAAAGTCTTATTAAATTAATAATTTTTGAATCCCCTTTTTTAATCTTTTTTAGGGGGCTTTTTTGAGAATTATATTTTGAGATGTTTTAGAACTTTTATCATCAAATCTATGAGTTGCGAAGTTTATCCACTTTTAAAGTTAGATTAAATAAGATAATCATGCCAAAAAAAATAAAAAAACAAAAAACTAATAGGATATTATTAACTCATTTATCATTAAAAAATAATGGGGGGAACATATTAAACTGAGTTAACATCCCATTAGCGTTTGTATGTGTTTGCCAGTTCTTTATTGACTTTCACTACATCTGGAGGTAGTTCTTTTAGATCTTCTGGAACTGGTCCTAATGCATCTGCTTTTGCCTGATCATCGATAACCGAGCCTGCAGGCACAAGTCTACCATCAGATATCTTCACGTTGTTTGTTACCACTGCATTGTGTAATATAACACAGTTTTTACCTATGGTTGCTTTGAATATCACTGCACCAAAGCCAATAAAACTTTTATCATCAATAAAGACAGGACCGTGAATTATACAACCGTGTGCCATTGAAACTTCTTTTCCAACGTAGACAGAATAATTTTTACCCCCAACAACTACTCTGGGGTCTTTAAGACCATGTATAATCACACCATCTTGGATGTTTGAACCATCACCAATATAAATAGGTGATCCCTCATCACCACGCACTGATGCAAATGGTCCAATGAAAACGTTACTTCCAATAGTCACGTCTCCGATTACTCTGGCAGAAATATCTACAAATGATGTGGGATCTATCTGTGGAGACTTCATTTGCGGATTCCATGATGTTATTGGACTTGTAGAAATATTTGGAGATCTAGAAAGCCCATATATGGATGCAGCCAATACAATGATGGCTATAGAAATTGCAATTAATATAAAGTGTTCTTTCTTCATTTTTGATTCACCTACAATTTAATAACCTTCTCCACTATAAATTGAAACTAAATAAATAAAATGGCTAAAATAGATTAAAGCTCATTTTACTATTTTGCTTTATTTTCTGATTTTTCAGTTGTTTG